>ERZ779888.1921-NODE-1921-length-18773-cov-3.055882_pt1 | contig 18773 bp, 13 predicted proteins | sample MGYA00511245_ERZ779888 | MGnify/ENA primary metagenome ERZ779888 (study PRJEB29588, sample SAMEA2155255) | human gut metagenome | biome: human gut; feature: human-associated habitat; material: faeces | place: Denmark | collected 2008/2010 ... | reverse complement strand
ACGCCGGCCACTGCCGTTGCGCACGAGCCCGTGCCGCAGGCCAGCGTCACGGCTGCGCCGCGTTCCCAGACGCGCATACGCACATGGCCGCGGTCTTTGACTTCGACGAATTCCGTATTCGTCTTGCGCGGGAAAGCCGGATGTGACTCAAAGGAAGCACCGAGTTCGTAGATGGGGAATTTCTCTGCGTCGTCGACAAAGATGACGCAGTGCGGATTGCCCATGGAGACACAGGTCATCTTGTACGTCTTGCCTTTGACTTCAAGGTCTTCATTGATGACCCTGTTCATGCCAAAGCCCGTGACAGGAATCTCGTCGCCTGCAAGAATCGGTTCACCCATATCGACGCGCACGCCCGTGACTTTGCCATTTTCAAGCTGCAGATGCGGCACGAGGATACCCGCGCCGGTCTCAACCGTGAATTCGACCTTGTCCGTCAGGCCGTTGTCATAAAGATAGCGTGCAAAGCAGCGGATGCCGTTGCCGCACATCTCTGCTTCGCTGCCATCCGTATTGAAAATACGCATGCGGAAATCCGCCTTGTCCGACGGCAGTACATAGAGCACGCCATCGCCGCCAATGCCATAATGACGGTCGCAGGCTTTTTTCGCAAACGCAGAAAGATCCTTTACATTTTCTTTGAAGCAGTCGATGAGGACAAAGTCATTGCCGCATCCCTGCCATTTTGAAAATTTCATGGGAAACTCCCCTTCCTAGTTAAGTCTTCATCTTTTTATTGTACTTGTTTTAGACACATCTTGCAAGCCCTTTCCGTACTCAAGTTCTTCTCTGCGCCATTCCCTTCGTCTTTGACAGACTATACAATCGGTTTCTTTCCTATTATAATAGAAAGAAATAATCTAATGAAAGAACGAGGAATACCATCATGAGTCTTGACGGCTTTTCGATGCATCCGCTGACGCGCGAACTCAACGACGCGCTGGCCGGCGGACGCATTGACAAGATTACCCAGCCAAACAAACAATCCATCATCCTGTCCGTGCGTCAGCCCGGCCAGAATTTTTTACTGCATATCTCCATCAACTCGCAGAATCCTTCGGCCCACCTGCTCGAGAAAAACCTCGAGAACCCGCCGGAGCCGCCGGTCTTCTGCATGGTGCTGCGCAAGCAGCTTGAGACCGGCCGCATCGCCAAAATCCGCCAGCACGGCCTCGACCGCCTGCTGCTCATCGACATCGACTCTCTGGCCGCGGGCGGACGCATCGTGACCAAGACACTTGTCCTAGAGCTCATGGGCAAATACAGCAATATCATCCTTGTGCAGGACGGGCAGATCATCGACGCCCTGCGGAAAATCGGCGAAAACAGCAGCCGCGTGCGCACGGTCCTGCCAGGACAGGCCTACGAGCTGCCGCCGGGACAGGATAAACTCAGTCTCTTTACCGACAGCCTCGATGACATCATGACCGTCGTCAAAAAAGACGGCAGTCTGCGCCTTGACAAGGCCCTGCTCGCCGCCTGCATGGGCTTTGGCCCCGTTTCTGCCAAGGAAGTCTGCTTCTCCGCAGGCCTTGCACCGTCCATCCATATCGACAAGCTCGGCGCGTCCGACTTTGCCGCCGTGCGCCAGGGCCTTGAGGAAATCCGCACGGCGGCTGCAGGCGGGGAAAAGACGGAGGCTGTACTGCTGCTCGGCGAAAATAATAAGGTTCTCGCCATGGCCGCTTTCCCGCTGCACTATCTGCCAGAGGCCGCGGTCCTGACCTTCCCGACCGTCAGCGCGATGCTCGAGAAGGCCGACAGTCTCCTCGGCTCCTATGTGTTGCCCGATAAAGACCGCTTCCGCAAGCTCGTCAAGAATGAGCTGACCCGCGCGGAGAATAAGCTCACGAAGCTCGACGAGGAAATCACCGCAGCCGAGAACGCCGAGGAATTCAAGATTCGCGGCGACAACCTCATGACCTATCAGTATCAGTTCAAGGACCGCGAGGACCCGAGCGTCACCGTGCCGAACATCTACAGCGAGACCGGCGAAACCATCACCATCCCGCTCGACCAGCGTCTGACCCTCGTCGAGAACATGCAGGCCTGCTACAAGAAATACGACAAACTCAAAAGAGCTCAGCAGCTGCTGCAGGTCCAGCGCCGCGAATGCGAGGACAGTATTACCTACCTCGAGAGCATCGAGGCCTCGCTTTTAGCTTCGTCAAGCCTTGCTGAAATTGCCGAGATCCACAACGAGCTCATCGCCTCGGGGTATCTGCGCGAAAAGCCGAAGAAAAAGAACAATGACAAGCCCGCGCATCCCTTCCACTTCAAAGCCCCCGATGGCATGGATATCCTCGTCGGCAAGAACAACTACCAGAATGACAAACTGACCTTCAAGACCGCGCGCTTCAATGACACGTGGTTCCACACGAAGGATATCCCGGGCTCCCATGTCGTGCTGCAGAACGGCGGCGCCGAGCCGAGCGACGAGGACATCCTGCTCGCCGCCAGCCTCGCCGCCCATTTCAGCAAGGCACGCGGTTCCTCGAAAATCCCTGTCGATTACACAGAAATCCGCTATGTCAAAAAACCATCGGGCAGCAAACCGGGCTTTGTCATCTTCACGAATCAGAAGACCCTCTACATCACGCCTGACGACAGGAAGCTTGCCCCCATTCTCGCGCAGGACCCTGCCGCCCTGCAGTCCTAAATAAAATTCCAGACAGTCAAAAATCCGCCGCATCGGGGAAAGATGCGGCGGATTTTTTCTTCATTATTTATGGAGTTAATGAAGGGTTATATCTACAGTCAGTCCATAGGGGAAGAGCTGACTGAGGGGAACAAACTTAAGCAAACTCTTCGCTGTTCTCGAGTTCTTTTTCCATTTCTTTCTCGAGCTCAGCTTCAGCCTCGGCCTGTGTCTTGCGGCGGCGGGCATAGAGGATGTAGTAGAGAGCAGCACAGCCGACAGCAGCGACGCCAACGGCAAAGTAGATGCCCTGGAAGCCAAGGGATTCCTTGAACGCACCGAGCATGTACGGGCCAACGCCAAGGCCGAGGTCAAGAGCGATGAAGTACGTCGAGACGGCAACGCCGATGCGGACTTCTTTGACGAGCTTGACACAGATGGCCTGGCCGTTCGACATGAACGTGCCGTAGCCAAGACCGACGAACACACCGGCGGCGAGCATCATCCAGCTCTGCGTCGTGATGGACAGCAGCAGGAGGCCGATGGCAAGGCAGGCATACGTCGGATACATGACGAAGTCCTCACCCTTGCGGTCAAACATGACACCGGCAATCGGGCGGGCAATCGTGATAGCGACAGCGTAGACAACGAAGAACAGCGTACCGGCCGTCATGAGCTGAAGTTCCGCGGCATACGAAGCGAGGAAGCTCAGGACACTCGAATAGCAGACAGCGACACAGAACGCAACGAGCGAGATGGCCCAGACTTTCGGCTCGAGGAAGTTCGCGATGTGGATTTCCTTGAGAGCAGCGCGGTGCTCCTCGGTAAGTTCCATCTCATCGACGTGCATGACAGCGGCAGCACCGAGGCAGATGACAATCATGCCGATGCAGAAATAAACGATATCATTGAACGGGAACATCTGCTGCATGAGCATACCGATGAACGGTCCAATGGCAGCGGCGAGGCTCATGCTCAGGGCATAGTAGTTGATGCCCTCACCGCGGCGCTCTGCCGGAATCATCGTCGAGACAATCGTACTCGTGGCCGTCGAAGCAATGCCGTAGCCGATACCATTGAGGCAGCGGACGAGGAACAGCATGGCCATCGAATGAATGCCAAAATACATGAACGTCGTCAAGAGGTAAAAGATGATGCCGGCGAACAGCATCTTCTTGCGGCCGTAAAGCTCAACCGAGCGGCCGGCAAAGAGACGGGCCAGCAGCGTGCCGAGGATGAAGATGCCAGAAGCAAGACCGGCCTCACTCATCGAAGCATTCAGCGAATGGATGGCCTCCGAAGCGATGATGACCATCAGCATATAGTAAATGATGTAAATCAGAAAATTGACCAGCGTATCAAGGATGAAGCCTTTTGTCCATAACTTTGGTTTAGCAGTTTTGGCAGTTGCGGAAGCTGTAGAAGCCATAAATAACATCAACGACCTTTCGTACAAAGAATAGATAATTTATATATGTCATGGTTCTAGATTATAGTAGGACAGTTTCATTTTGTATAGCGCATAAAAAAGATGCCTGTTATCACAAAAATAGATAACAGGCACGATTCCTTATAGATTCTATCGATATTCAAAAAATACAGGGCAGACTGTGCGTCATATACATAACAGCGTCCATCTCATCTGGATTTTGCTGCCGTTTTATGACCTGTCATACCCTTTCGTTATCAAAAAAATTCTTGTTTGTTATTTGCGCTTTTATTTTTCAGCGTTCGGCGCATCAGCAAAGCATTCAAGCACATAGCTGACATACGCGCGGATCTGCGCGATTTTCGGGCTGTCCTTCTTGTAGACGAGACAGGCATCGGCCCGCAGCGGCTTGGCCAGAGGATACCAGCCCTCCTCACAGCCCAGCGTCTTCAGGAGGCGTTCCGGCAAAAGCGCGCCCGCTTCATTCTGCTGGCAGTAGTAGACCATCGCATACGGCGTGGACAGCCGTGCCGAGATAAAGGGCTTGGCTTTGTCACCGACGTCATGGAGGTAACGGCGGAAGGTTTTATTCATGAAATAATTTTTCGGATAGATGACCAGCGGTTCCTTCAGAATTTCTTCACGCGTGACGGGCACCTGCGCAGGCTGCAGCAAAGGTGCATAGTAAACGAGACTGTCCCAGCAGAAATGCGCAACGGCAAACGCCTCAGGGATGCCGTCGGGAAAATCTTCCGCAACAAGATACGTGGAAACGACGTCGAGCCGGTCATCGCGCAACGCGCGGCGAATCTGGTCCATCTCGAGGTCAAAGATATTGAAGCACAGATTCTTGTTCGTCTGACGAAAATGTGCGATATGGCGGTTCATCTGGATATCGCCAAGCGTGCGGAGGATACCGACGTTCAGCTCCACAGGCTGTGATTCATCCACCGTCTGCAGCTCATAGACAATCCGATGCAGGCCATCCATCCATGCCGTGATGCTCTTTAAAAACTTCTCGCCGGCCTCCGTCAGGTGGCTGCCGCGCTTCGAACGCTGAATCAGCGCCACGCCCAGCGTATTCTCGAGATTCTTCATCTGTGCGCTGAACGCCGACTGCGTGATATTCGCCTCCTTCGCCGCCCGCGTGAAGTTCTGCACCCTGCCATAAATAATAAAACACTCCATCTGCTGAATGCTCGGCAGCTCACCCATCATAAAAAACGCCCCACAATCCATACTTACTATATTTAAAATTCTTTATCGTTCAAATAACTCCAGTCTATTAAAAGATTGACTCTCATTTTAACATCACAGAAAGAAATTAGCAAGAAACAAAATAGGGATGCGGGAAGTTGTGACTATCAAAAAAGTGGGGAAGGCAGGCTACCACAAGGGGGCGGGCCCTGTATTTCGGCTTCGTCGGCTCCACGCCCTCTTTGCCCAACTTATCTCGTATGTATGAATCAATTCCCGTAAATAAAAAACCGCCACATAAAAATGCAGCGGTCGTGTATGAGTGCGGTCGAAGGGCGCCGGCTCCCATCGCGTTGACTTGTGGTTGGCGTTCAAATCAATGGACATGACTGGAGCCGGCAAGATAAAGCCTAAAGGCTGCCAACCTACCCCCTTCACTTATTATTATAACCGAATTTATCCTTGCAGGAAATACAAAGCCATCATACGTTCGCACAAAAAAACTTGTATAATCCTACAAAAATCTGCCTGTACCAGCGGTTACGTGTGCTCTGTATGTTCTGCATCCTCTGGCAGCTCATAATCGAGGTACTCATGGACAAGTTCCCTGCCGCCCTGACGCGTGAGGATGTCCGGCAGCCACGCGGGCTTCTGCGGCTTGTCCTTCAGCAGGCATTCGAGCAGCACGTACGAAGACAACGCGTCTTCAAAGGCACGGTGTTTTTTCTTCGAATGCCAGCCATACGAAGCCAAAAGGGCGATGAGGTTGTATTTTTTCCGTTTGGGCAGCAGCATCTGGGCAAGACGCACGGTGTCTAAGTAGCGCGGACAGAAGCGAATATCTGTGCCGTTCTTGCGGTTGATGCGCAGCAGGGCAAGATTGATGCTCAAAAGGTCATTGTCGCCAATTGCGTGGCCGATGACCAGGTCCTCAGGGTCGACAAAATCGAGGAATTCCGGCAAAATGACATCGAGGGTCGACTTGTCGCGCAGGGCTTCTTTCGTCAGCCCCGTCATATTGCGCACCGTGCGGTTGATGAACGTGCGCGGTCGAATCAGGCGGCGGAATACTTCAATCTTATCCGAGCCTATCGGCATGCGGATGGCCCCAATCTCAATGATGTCATCGGGAAATGCCCCGGCCATCTCCAGGTCAAACGATACGACCGCGCGCGGCGAAAGCGAGGCGAGGCCTTCAAGATTTACAGACTGCGCATGGATTGCCCGCTCAATCTGACGTTTGCGCCGGCGCTGCCGGCGTTTATTTTCTTGTTCCTTACTCCGCATATGCATTCTCCTTGTCCGGTCACGTTGACCTCGATTTACGATATCGGTGCATAACGGCCGCTATCTTTCATCATCGCCTTGCCATTCCCTCGCTAAGAAGCACAGGAAATGACAGCTTGCGCTGACAACAAAACACAGGAGGATATTATGCAGAAATTCTCTTCATCTATCTACTATCTATTATCTTCTATCTTCGATACGCAGCGCTCTTCACGAACGAGGCCATCGCCTTCTCGCTGAGCTTCGCTTCTTTTTCATGCGTATCGATATCGCGAATCTGCGCCTCAAGACGCTGCCGCAGTACCCGCGCGTTCAGGGAAGAACCGCTCTTTTGGGCTTTCACCAGCTGCACGGCTGTCCCGCTGGCCTCTGCCAGACGGCTGAACTGTTCCAGCTGCGGACGGCATTCTGCCAGCAGCTCAGGCGGCAGTTTCTGCTGAAGGTTTTTCGCTGCCTGCTGCCGTTCCTTTATTGCCTGCTCAAGATTCAGGGCATTCTGCGCGGCCTCTCTGCCTGCCGGCCATGTTTTCAGGAAATTCTCTGCTTTGGCCGTAAAGTCAGGGTCATCGGCAAGACCGATTTTTGCCCAGTCGTTCTCGAGATGACGCGAACTGCCCGCAAACAAAGTCATGTCCTTAGCCAAGGGGCCATACTGTTTCTCGATGGCCTGCTGCCATGACTTTTCAGGATTGTAGTTTGCAGGGTCCTTTGCGTAGTCAGCACCAGTGGCCAGGGCAATCTTTGATAAAGCCTCATATTTCATCGGATTGAAGAAGACAGCAGGCAGGCCTTTCTGCGGCAGGATCTCCATCGGTCCGAGGGCAAGTTTGTTTTCCATATAGTCATTGACCGGATAATTCCACCAGACGCCGAGCTGGCGGCCGTACAAATTCTCGGCTTTCATCAGTTCCTGATCCGTCAGCGGGGATTTGGCTACGCCCTCCCCCGTATAAAGCACGAGCACCTGCGGGTCAAGTGTCTCGGCAAACACTTTGGTGTAGGCCTTCTCTTCGCCGTCGGCACGAACCATGTCCTCATAAAAATACTCCGTCGGCACCGTCAGGAAATTGCCGAGGTCCTTGTGGCGCGCCTTCATCTGCGCGTAGATGGCATTGATGAATTCTGCCTGCCCCTTCCCATCTTTTTCTTTGATATCATCAAAGAAAATGGCAAAGTCACGGACGCCCAGTGCATAGACCGTCTCGAGTTTTTGCAGGAGCTTCTGCCGGTCCGACTGACTCCGGCTGCCATGCAGGGAAACGTCAAGGCCCGGCGAAACGGCAAAGATAAAATGCACCTGTTCTTTTTGCGCCGCGGCAATCAAATCGCCAAGTTCACTGAGCTTCTGCGCGGGATACGGCTCACGCCACTGTTCGCGGTGATACGGGTCATCTTTGGGCGCATAGATATAGGCATTATAGCCCGTCTCATGTGCAAAAGTCAGCAGGTCCAGACGTTCTTTCTGCTGCCACGGCGTACCGTAAAAGCCCTCAATGACACCGCGCAGAGGAATTGCGCCTGCCGCAGCTTTTGCCAAACACGGGGCAGGTCTCATGATATTTCCTACAGCAGCTATGCCCGTCACGCTGAGTATGCCGATGACGCCAAGTGCCAAACCGATACGGACCTTACGGATTCTTTTCACGCGCTTCTTCCTTCCTTTTTCCTCTGCAGCAGGGCATACAGCTCTGCACAATCTTTCTATCTATATCATATCACATCTAAGCAGGAATGTATCTCATCTGCAGAAAATTTTCACATATTCATCATTTTTTCTTCATCTTCCCAAAAATCTGTCTCCATGATAAAATGAAACCATAAAAAAAGTCAACTCTATCAACTATATACCGATATAGTGAAGACAGCAGAGGTACAACCATGCTTTTTTCAAAAATACATATCACACGCCGATTCTGCAAACTTCTGGGCCTGACCCTGCTCATCGCCTGTGCCGTCATCCTCATCTCCCTTGAAATCATCAGCCGCGGCGCTGCCCAGATTTTTAATCACGCCATGGCCAATCAGGATATGCTGCGCGGTTCCATCAAAGTCGAACGGCTGATTTCTGACATCACGGGCCATGTTTATTTTACCGAGCTCACCTGGTACGACCCCGAAGGCAACCTCATTCTCGAGATTCCAAGCGGCGATTTCCGCGTCAATGTCTGGGATGTACTGACCAAGAACTTCAAATCCACGACGATTCGCGAGCTCAATGTCAATAACGCGGCCATTTCCGTCCATTTCTCCGACGATATGAAAGTCGACTTCGTACGCCCTTCGCCCGACATGGACCAGCTCAAAAAAGAGCCGAAGGATTGGCGTGAAACGGTCAATCTCTCCAGCCTTGATGCCATTCAGCGCCATGAAGTCGGCCAATGGCGCCGCGAGCACCGTCAGCAGAAGCTGCAGAAGAACTGGCAGAATTTCAATGCGCAGGGCAAACGGCTGAAGCTCCAGCTCAATGCCCACGACTGCCGCATCGAGATATTTTACCGCGAGCGCCATTACCTCATGAGTCACGTGCAGATGGCCGTCAACCTTGACACGAGCAAAAAAGCCACGCTCGACATATCCATCGGTGGCTTCGGCGGCACGATGATTGGCGATGCCATTTCCCTGAATGGTTCCGTCGATTTCACCAAGGACCCGGAACCGGAATGCAATACGGCGCTCGTGCTCTACCAGATTGACCCGTCGTCGCTCGGCTTCGGCATGAACATCCATGATAAAATGACCTTGTCGACGTATTTCACGGGCCCTGTCTCGCATCCGATTGGCACAGGCAAGGTCGAGATGGACGAACTGCATATCCCGGGACTTGACTTTGCCAATGTCAAGGGCAATGTCTACTACGAGAATTCGCTGCTCAAATTCACCGATGTCACCGCGGATGTCTACAAGGGCAAACTTTCTGCCTATGGCGATTACGACCTCGACACGCGTTTTTACAATCTCTACGGCCACGGCACCGACCTGCATACAGAGTCAGCCCTGCCCAAAAGCGGCCTGCATACCAGTGTTGACCTCGACCTCGAGATTCATTCGCAGGGTTCTGCCAAGAATACGGTCTCGTCAGGCTCCTTTGTCTCAGGCCCCGGCCGCTATCACCTGCTGCCGTTTGACAGCATTTCCGGCAAAGTCACCGATGCCTACCGAGACCTGCATTTCTACGATGCCGTCGTCAAATTCCCGGGCTTCACCGTCTCGACCGATGCTTTCCATATCACGAACGGCAAGCTCAGCCTGAGCCCCATCAAACTCACCTCACCGGACGGGCAGCCACTTTACACCTACAATCCCGACAGCCCAAATCCGTAACCATGTCATATAAATAGAAAGGATGCGTCAAACCATCATGTCACAATCCTCCCGCCGTCAGGGCATTCTGCTCGCCCTCACCGGTGCCATCTTCTGGGGCGGCTCCGGTGTCGCCGGCCAGTACCTGCTGCAGGACTGCGCGTTCACGACCGAATGGCTCGTCGGCGTCCGCATGCTCGTCTCCGGCGCCCTGCTGCTGCTCTTTGATTTCATCTTCTACCGCCAGAACCTCCTCACGGTATTCCGCACGCGCCGCGATGCCCTTGAAGTCATCGCTTTCGCCATCTTCGGCATGCTCGGCGTCCAGTATACGTATTTTGCGGCCATCAAGTACAGCAATGCCGCGACGGGCACCGTTCTTCAATACCTCATGCCGATTGTCATTGTCTTTTACACGGCACTGCGCACAAAAAAATGGCCGAAATCCGTCGAGATTCTCTGCGTCCTGCTCGCCGTGCTCGGCACCTTCCTGCTCGTGACGCACGGCAGCCTCGCGGCACTGGCCATTTCACCAACGGCGCTATTCTGGGGCCTGCTCTCCGCCTTTGCTGCGGCATTTTATACGGTCCAGCCGAAGAGGCTCATCTGCCACTGGCGCCCGACGCTCGTCACCGGCTGGGGCATGCTGCTCGGCGGCCTGCTGTTCGTGCCCATCTCGCGGCCCTGGATTTTCACGGGGCAGATGGACATGACGGCCCTGCTGCTCTTTGCCTACATCATCCTCTTCGGTACGGTCATCGCGTTTGGCTGCTACCTTGGCAGCCTTCAGTACATCCAGCCGGCTGAAACGAGCATTCTCGGCTCGGCCGAACCTCTCGCCGCTATCCTGCTGTCTGTCGTCCTGCTGCACATCACGTTTGGTCTCTACGACCTGCTCGGCACCATCTGCATTCTGGCGACCGTCATCATCCTGGCCAGACAAAAATAACTGCCAACAGGAAAAAAGCTCCCCAAAACGGGAGCTTTTATTTATTCCTGAATCATGCGCAGCAGATACCTGCCGTATTCGTTCTTCTTCAATGGTTCTGCCAGTTTCTCTACCTCTTCTTTGCTGATATAGCCCATGCGGTAGGCAATCTCCTCAAGGCAGGCAATCTTGAGGCCCTGTCTTGCCTGGATGGTCTGCACAAAGGAGGCCGCCTGCAGCAGAGATTCATGTGTGCCTGTATCGAGCCAGGCATAGCCGCGGCGCATCGTCTCAACATGCAGTGCCTTACGTGCAAGGTAAACTTTATTGACATCTGTAATCTCAAGTTCCCCGCGGGCCGATGGCTTGATGGACTTGGCAATTTCCACGATATCCTTATCGTAGAAATAAAGGCCTGTCACCGCATAATTCGACTTTGGCGCAGCCGGCTTTTCCTCGAGGCTCACGGCTCTGCCCTCCCTGTCAAACTCGACCACGCCATAGCGCTCCGGGTCGCTGACATAATAAGCAAAGACCGTGGCGCCCGACTGCTGCGCTGCCGCGCGCTGCATCAGCACAGAAAGGTCGGAACCATAGAAGATATTATCGCCGAGGACAAGAGCACAGCCCTCGCCTGCCAAAAAGTCCTCGCCAATCAGGAAAGCCTGCGCGAGTCCCTCCGGCTTTGGCTGCACGGCATACGAAATGGAAATGCCCCACTGCGAGCCATCGCCGAGGAGTCTCTTAAAGTTCTCATTGTCCGCCGGTGTCGTAATTACGAGAACATCGCGAATCCCCGCGAGCATCAGCGTCGACAGCGGATAATAAATCATCGGTTTGTCATAGACCGGCATGAGCTGCTTTGACACAGCGATGGTCAGCGGATAAAGACGTGTGCCCGAGCCGCCGGCCAGGATGATTCCCTTGCGTATCATTCCTTATTTCCCCCATTTTGACAGATGCTTAAACGTCCTGTCATCTAAAAATATGACCAGCAGCTATGTGTCAGCCTTCATACACGAAATTCAGCGACTCAGCCAGACGTTCTTTCAAGGACGGGGCCTTCTGGTCCTTGTCCGACAGGATTTCCGGCTCCATTGGCCAGGCAACGCCAATATCGGGGTCATCCCAGCGGATGTTGCCGTCGCACTCCGGTGCATAGTAGTTGTCGGCCTTGTACTGGACCTCGACATCGTCCGTCAGCGTGATGAAGCCATGAGCAAAGCCGCGCGGAATGAAGAGCTGCTTCTTATTCTCTGCCGAAAGCTCTACACCGACCCACTGGCCGAACTGCGGCGAACCCTTGCGGATATCGACGGCCACATCAAAAATCGTGCCGCGCGTCGCACGCAGGAGTTTTGCCTGGCACATTGGGTTGAGCTGATAGTGAAGACCTCTGAGCGTTCCCTTCGTCGCCGAATACGACTGATTGTCCTGCACAAAATCAACCTTGAGTCCGGCAGCTTCCATCTTGCGCTTTGACCAGCTTTCCATGAACCAGCCGCGTTCATCGCCAAAGACCTGCGGTTCCAGTACGTATACACCCTTGAGCTTTGTTTCCATAACGTTCACGTGAAAAGACCCCCTTCAAAGATTACCGTTTCATTATAACATAGCGCTGTCGGCCCTGTCGAATCTTTCAAACAGACCGTCCGACAGCAGCAGCGTCAAAATAAAAATCCCTGCCGTCTCTGTGCAATTGCTGCACAGAGACGGCAGGGATTTATCCGATACAGTTAGATAAAAAAGCGCTGAGCTTAGTCGCGGCCGAATTTATCCTTGAGGATGACATCGTGCGAACCGCCCTCGACGATACTCGTTGCCGAAACAAGCGTAATCTTGGCTTTTTCACGCAGCTCCGGCAGCGTCAGGGCACCGCAGTTGCACATCGTCGAACGAATCTTAGCGAGCGTCGTGCTGACGTTGTCCTTGAGGGAGCCGGCGTACGGAACGTAGGAGTCAACGCCTTCCTCAAACGACAGCTTGCGGGCACCGCCGAGGTCGTAGCGCTGCCAGTTGCGCGCACGGTTGGAACCTTCGCCCCAATACTCTTTGTAGTACGTGCCATTGACTTTGACTTTGTCCGTTGGGCTCTCGTCGAAGCGCGAGAAGTAACGGCCGAGCATCAGGAAGTCAGCACCCATAGCCAGAGCCAGCGTCATGTGATAGTCGTGAACGATACCACCATCGGAGCAGACCGGGATATAAACGCCCGTTTCCTCATAATAACGGTCACGCTCTGCGCAGACATCGATGAGTGCCGTAGCCTGGCCGCGGCCAATGCCCTTCGTCTCACGCGTGATGCAGATGGAGCCGCCGCCGATACCGACTTTGATGAAGTCAGCGCCAGCCTCAGCGAGGAAGCGGAAGCCTTCTGCATCGACGACATTGCCGGCGCCGACTTTGACGTCATTGCCAAAATGCTCGTGGATGTAACGGAGCGTGATGCGCTGCCACTCGGAAAAACCTTCCGAGGAGTCGATGCAGAGGACATCTGCGCCGGCTTTTAGCAGGGCCGGAACGCGTTCCGCATAGTCGCGCGTGTTGATGCCGGCACCGACGATATAGCGCTTGTTCTCATCGATGAGCTCGAGCTCATGCTCTTTGTTGTCCGTGTAATCCTTGCGGAAGACCATGTAACGCAGGCGCTGGTTCTTGTCAACGAGCGGCAGCATGTTGAGTTTGTGCTCCCAGATGAGGTCATTGGCTTTCGTCAGCGTCGTCGTGTCAGCGTCAGCGTAAACGAGCTTCTCAAACGGCGTCATGAAGGACTGGGCCGGCGTATCGAGGCTCATGCGCGAGATGCGGTAGTCACGGCTCGTCACGATGCCGAGCAGTTTGCCCGTTGGCGTGCCGTCTTCCGTGACAGCCATCGTAGAATGCCCCGTCTTCTGCAGCAGGTCGAGGATTTCACCGAGTGTCGTCGTCGGCTTGATGTTCGAGTCACTGCTGACAAAACCGGATTTGTAATTCTTGACACGGGATACCATAGCAGCTTCTGCTTCAATGCTCTGCGAACCGTAGATAAAGGATACGCCGCCCTCTTTGGCGAGTGCAATGGCCATCGTATCATTCGAAACGGCCTGCATGATAGCAGACGTCATCGGGATATTCATTGAAATCTTCGGCTCTTCACCCTTCTTGAACTTCACAAGCGGCGTCTTAAGAGATACATTATTCGGGATACATTTATCCGAGGAATACCCCGGGACGAGAAGATACTCTCCAAACGTGTGTGATGGTTCTTTGAAATAGAATGCCAACGTAACCCCTTCTTTCTTGAATACTGCAACCTGTCTTAGATATATTGTTGCTAGTTTACTATAAAGGAGAACGGCTGTCAATCTCCTTTATAAAACTTTGTTTACAATGTTACAACAAACATAAAAGACACGTTCGATACCTGCGGATTTACAGCTTTATTATATCACCCGCAGGCGCCCGACGTAAAGAAATTCGTGTATTTGCACTTGTACACGCGGTCAATACTGCCAGCGGGCCGTCGCGGTTGCAAAAACGTCCTTATCCTTGCGCTGCGTATAGTCTGCGTGCTCAATTTTCGCAAGGCCGAGGGAACCGTCAATAAAGAAATGGTCCTGCAGCTTGACGCGTCCCGTCAGGGCTGCTTCATAAACGCTTGGATGGCTCAGCGTGCTGCGGTCGAACTCCGTGCGCATGAAATACGCGCCAATCTGGTTCTCCCCCGGCAGATAATGGTTGACACCGGCATAATACTTCCTGGCGTTATTGCCCATCGCATCGCCGATGATGTCATCGCTGTATGTCCAGCCATTCTGATATTTCTGGTGGACATACCAGAACGGATTCGTCGAGGCATATTCAAGCGTCATGTCCCACGAACCGTCTTTCGTGAGCTGCGGCAGATACGTGCCGAAGCGGTAGCCGCGCTCTGTCGGCTGCAGGCCGCCGGCGTCCTCGCCGTAAACCTCGCCGTAGAACTGCACGCCCGGCAGGCGCACGCGGAAATCGCCGCCCGCGATATCGTTCCAGCGGTCTTCACCGGCATCGTCATTATGCCCAGTAGCCCAATGACGCCAGTCCGACTTCGAGAGTCCATTGCCGTCGCCGCCGAGCATGGAGACGCGCATGAGACCAAACGTGAAGGCCTTCGACGGCGTGAAGTCCGCGCGCAGACCGAGGAGACCGGCGTGGTCATAATCCGTATGCCCCGACTTTACACGGTCTTCGCGGTCGCCTTCGAGCTGGCCATAGAACACATGGTAATTCTGCTTGCCGAGGAAGCGGAAGAATCCGCCTACCGGCACATCATCCTCAAGATGCACCTGCACCGCCGTCAGCGGCTTCATCGTATGGTCAAGTACGAGTTTGCCAGTTTTTCCCTGACCATAGCTCATGGCTTCACGGCCGGCCGTATACTCAACGATGCCCGTCTTCGTCTTGATGTAGCCTTCTTCGAGTTTGAGCTTGGCATCATCATCGTCATTGAAGCTCAGGCGCGGCGTCACGGAAATGGCCGTCTGATGGCCGATATTGCCCGAGACTTCTGCTTTAGCCACAGCGTTAAAGCCATCGGCATAGTCATAGCCATTCGTGCCATTGCCAAACGGCTGCCAATGGGCGTTTGGCTGGCCATCGCCGCGTTTCTGGCTCTGCTTGTACGAGGATTGGTCGCTGTCGTAGCTCGCGAGCTGCACTGAAGCCTGACGCAGCGCCAGGTCATCCTGCTTACGCTGTCCCTGGAGCGTCTCTACTTCTGCCGCAAAGGACTCGCGCAGAGTTGCAAGCTCTTCGGCCAGATATCTTGGCATCGGCTTGACTTTGGCCTTCTCCTCAGCCTGCAGCACCCACTTTGCCATCTGCAGGCGGCTGTACGGGCGCGCGCCATCCGGCAGGTCATCGATATAGCCCATGCCGCTGAGCTTATCCACATAATCATAATAAACACTGCCCATAGGTACATCGGCCGTAACCGCCTGAGCACCAGCCATCCCCGGCATTACAGCAGAGGCAGCTGGCGCCAACAAGCCGACAAATAATGATTTTTTCATTTCCTTATCCCTCTATCCTCTATAAAATTCCATTCACTCAATGCATCTTATGCCTGCGGTAGCTGCGGTATCCGTAAATCGTGCCTGCGAAAATAAAAACCACGGCGAAAAGGGCCAGCAGCTGTTCGAGAAAACTTGCCATGCATTTGTCCTCCTATTCATGTGCTGTGTTCATCTGCAGCAGACGTCCTAAAGCACAACGTTACGTTTCATTATAGCAGTTTTATCCGCTTTCGTGTACCCTTTCATGATTTTTGCCAGCAGACTGTTTTGCCTTATTCTCCGAAAAAATTTTAAATATCATCTTTATGACAGAAGGATTTTCATGTTCAACCGCGAAAAAAAAGATGGATAGTGGTGATAGACTATCCGATCCCTCGTAGCCGGTATCCTTTTCACTTCCCCGGCTGCCTTTGGCGGCTGACTCCCCCAATTGTCAGCCGCTTCTTTTTACTTGTGTGCTTGTGCAAAAAGAAGATGCCCGCCGATGGAACATTTTATCCGTGACAATTTACGCATCCGCACGTTTGCCGCGGTCATGCTGCTGAACTTTCTCGTGATCTTGGTCATCTCCATCTTTTTTCAGCAGCGTTCGCTTTCCTTCTTTGAACAGGAATATGCCGATGCCGTCTATGAACAGGCCCAGGCCAATGGCGCGCTTGTGGACAGCGGCTGGCAGTCCCTCTACCAGACTACAGCGGATGCGGCGTTTGATTCGGCGCTGCGCGAAAAGCTCGCCGCGCCGGACAGCCAGTTACCGGATGCAGCCAAAGAAATTGCCGCCATCCTGCGTGCCTATAAGAACCGCAATGCCCAGATTGACCGCATCAGCCTCTACGAGCCTGCCACGGGCCGCCTGATAAGGTCGGATGAATACCATTCTGTCATGATGCTCCATCCCGATGGCGACGGCAAAGCCTGGCTGGATACCATCAGCCAGCAGCAGGGACGCAGTCCCTTCCTCGGCGAAGACTTAATTGGCGCCTCACCGCAGAAAGTCTATCTCTATCATCAGCCTGTATATGATAAGGACGGTCGGCTGCTCGCCTATCTGACAACATCGTGCAGTGAGCGCAGACTCTATTATGCCTATCTCACCCCCATCATCCAGAAAAAAGAAAGTGCCGTTCTCCTCTATCATACTGACGGCACTCTGCTGAGCGGCAGCCTCGATGATGAAGAGGCTGGCCCCGTTCAGGCCATTCTCCGCGATAAGATTGCCCAAAATCCCGACGGGCAGACTTCGCTTCATCTGCATAATCAGGATTACTTCGCCGTCTGGCTTTCCCTGCCCTTTTCGGGGGACGTTTTCTGCCTGATCAAATCCCAGCATGACTTCCATGCGCAAATCATACAGATGCAGGTGCTCTGTGTCCTCTCCGCGCTGGTTCTGCTGCTCTTATCGGCCGTCTTCCTCTATTGGATTTCCCTGCGTCTGGCACGTCCGGCTGAGGAACTGGCTGAGGCCATGCACGAGGCAGGGCGCGGCAATCTTACGGTACGCGCACCAGTGACCGGTCATGACGAAATTTCTTATCTGGCCCTTTCCTTCAATGAAATGCTGCAGAAGATGCATGACCTCATTGAACGCCTGGCCAGTGAAAAAGAACAGAAAAAAGAAGCCGAGCTCAAGGCCCTGCAGTATCAGATTCGCCCGCATTTCATCTATAATATGCTCAATGCCATCCGCTTTGCCGCCATCATGCAGGGAGCGCGCAATCTCGGCAAGCTGCTGTCCGACTTTGTCGAACTCCTGCGTGCCAGCACAAACCGCAATGGCGTTTTTGTCCCGCTTTCTGAAGAAATCGGCACCCTGCGCCACTACATCGCCCTGCAGGAATTCCGGCTGATGGATGCATTTACCGTAGATTTTTCTATTGCCGACGAGACTCTCACCTGCATCGTGCCGCGCATGCTCCTGCAGCCGCTTGTCGAAAACAGTATTCTGCATGGGCCTTCGGCCAGCCAATCCTGCTGTCATATAGAAATCTCTGCCCATCTCACCAAAGACCGTCTTCACCTGATTGTAAAAGACGATGGACAGGGCATGACGCCAGAGCAAATTGACCAATTGGAGCATGGCACGGCTGCAGGCAAAAGACCTGCCCACGGCGGTCTTTCCGGCATTGGCGTCCGCAACATCATTGAGAGACTTCATCTATATTATGGAGAAAAGGCCCGCCTGCATTATGAAAGTGACGGACAGTCCTTCACCAAAGCAGAGATCACGCTGCCAATTTCTCACGATGTCCATGAATACGAAATTTAAAGTCTGCAGATATAGAAATTATAGAAAGGAAGTATGCCCATGCGCCTCATGATGATGGTCTTTGCCGCGCTGCTCACGGGTATTTTCATCGTGCTGCTGCCCATGCAGAATCAAGAAAATTCTATCGCACGGCCTGCCTATACCGTCGGCGTTGTCCTCAAGGCCATGGACAGCGAGCATTGGCTGGCCGTCCGTTCCAGCATGCAGGAAGCCGCGCAGGAGAAAAATATCCGTCTGATTGTCATGACGCCGGAAAACGAATCGGCCTATGATGAACAGAACCAGATTATCGAAGACCTGTTCGCCGGCGGCATCGACGCCCTGATTGTCTCGCCGGTCAACATTCACCATACGGACCAATGGGTGCAGGAAGCCAAAGAACGCGGACTGGACGTTCCGCAGCCGCATGATGTTCAGGAAGTTGCCGGTCATGGCATTTGCGCCGTTGTCGATGGCGCACAGCTGCTGTGCGGCGGCAAAAAGCTCATGGACAGCTATCATGTCGAGCTGCCGCAGCTTTCCGCAGTCGGCGGCGCAACGGTTGTTTATCTGGCGCGTGACGGCAAGTTTGCCGGCCGCATCTGCATCTCGGATACCATCAAGGAAGATGCCGTTTCCGCTCTGGCAAAGATGAAGCGGCAGGGCGTGGTATCTGCCATGCTGACCGGTGACGCACAGGAGAGCGCCGAGGCAAT
>ERZ779888.1920-NODE-1920-length-18791-cov-2.778661_pt1 | contig 18791 bp, 20 predicted proteins | sample MGYA00511245_ERZ779888 | MGnify/ENA primary metagenome ERZ779888 (study PRJEB29588, sample SAMEA2155255) | human gut metagenome | biome: human gut; feature: human-associated habitat; material: faeces | place: Denmark | collected 2008/2010 ... | reverse complement strand
GACGATTGGTATTGTCGGATCAGCAAATGTCAATACGCTTTGTGACCCGCGCACTTACTATGCAATGGCACACGAGGGCTACTTCCCTAAGATTTTTGGACATTTGGACGAAAAACATGGTGTTCCGAGCTATGGTATCATGATTTCTTCCGCTATGGCAATCTTACTGGTTATTTTTAATAGTTTGCAGGACTTAACGGATATGTTGATTTTTTCCACATCCATCTTGAACGCGATGACAGTATTCGCGGTATTGATTATGAGAAAAAAATATCCGGACTTAGAAAGACCATACAAGGTATGGGGCGGCAAGGTAACTATCATTTTGACTTGTATCGCGTATCTGATTTTAATGGTGAACGAATTGCTGGACGCGCCGAAATCCGGCTTAATCGGCATCGGTGTTATGGTGGTTAGTGCCGGTGTGTACTATTACTTCAAAAAGAAGAACGGCGGCAAGGAATATCAAGGCGAAGGGATTGAATAGGGAAAATTTATGAGGTATGAAGATTTAAAGTATTTGGAGGTACCATTACCGGAAGCAATCGCGAAGGAAAAATGGGGCGGTTTCTTTGAGAATGCCCGCAGCCGAATCGCGGCATATCTGGATGACGAAACAACAGATTACGCGCTGCGCTGCCGATTGGAAATGGAACTTGGAATACTGCAAAACCTGCAGGAAAGATATACTCTGTGTCCGGAAGAGGCTCTTTTGATCATGCAGGAAAAAATTCCGGTTATGACCGCGGAAGAATTGGAAAAACTGCGCATGGAAGATAAAGCAGATTGGATTTACATAAACGGACAGGTTCGTTACTTGGACAGCTTTGCTGCTACGCTTTGCAAGGCTTATCCGGAAGTTTGGTCGCGAACCGAAGCCGGTGATACGAGCGATTACACGCTCATAGAGGATTACATTCATGGCTGCGAAGACAATCTCGAAAGAACCGCGCATATACACATCCGACATGAAGTGGAAATCGCGCCGCGGGCGCTGCGTGAAGGAGAAACGATTCGAGTACATATTCCGATTCCGCGGGAACGGGCCGGCATCACGAATTTTAAAATGCTGCGGACTTCGCATACGCCTTCGTTTATTTCCGATAGCAAGGCGGCACAACCGACAATCTATTTTGAAGAAATCGCGGCGAAAGGGCAGGTGTTCTCCCTGGAGTATGAGCTTGATTACACAACTGCGTATCATAATCTTGAAACAAGGTCGGACGCGGATATGTCGCAGGAGGCGAGCACTGCTTGTGAAGAGGCTTTTTCGAGTGAAAACCTCATGGAAGAAGCGCCGCATATTCGCTTCACTCCGCATCTCGTCACGCTTTGTGAAAGACTTATCGGAGGCGAAGTCAATCCGCTTCGCAAGGCCAGAGCAATCTATAATTATGTGACAACGAAAATGGACTATCGTTTTGTGCGTGATTACGCGAGCATTGAAAATCTATCAGAATACTGTGCCTTGAATCGAAAGGGTGATTGCGGGATTCATTCTTTGCTGTTCATTACGCTTTGTCGTATCGCGGGAATTCCGGCACAGTGGGAGTCCGGATTAGAAGCCTCACCGACTTATGTTGGCGAACATGACTGGGTACGCTTCTTCATTCAAGATTTGGGGTGGCTTTACGCGGACCTTGCCGGAGGAGTGCTGGCTTACGTGAGAAAATCGTACGATCGCTGGAATTTCTTCTTTGGAAATGTGGACCCGTATCGAATTCCGATCAATGATCGGTTTCAGCATGATTTTTATCCTAAAAAGCAGCATTGGCGCATAGACCCATATGACAATCAATGCGGTGAGATCGAATATGAGGACAGCGGCGTATATGGAGATGATCTTATTTACCGCCATATCCCGATTGACATCTATTTGAAATAATATTCCTTTGCGCTCACATCATTTTAGTTTTTATCATAAAAAACAAACGGGCACAAAAACGCCACGCGGAATCCATAGAGAAAGAAGGCCGCGCGGCGTTTTTTTATCATCTGGGAAATATCGCTGTGCGATATTTCCGGAATCACGACAAAAGCAGCTTGCGGAGCATCGCTCATGAACGAACGACATGTGCGCATAAAAATCTGTATTTCGTTATACGCGCTTTTTTCTTTTGGGGGGAGAGCGGAAGCAGCGCGGATGCTCGCAGCGGTCATGTTTTTCTTTTTTTCGCCTCATCGAGAGAAGGTACTAGCGAAATTTGTCTGAAAGTGTAGAAAAATGTCGAATGAAATTCTGCAAAAAACGACAAAAAATGTAATAATGAAATAAGGAGGATAAAAAAGTGCTAAGATTTCTAAGAAGGCCGCGTGTGAGAAAGGAGAACGATATGGAAAAATATATTCCGATCATCAGGAGAACTGATTGCTGCAAGGTTGCGGTCAGCGATATTTTGTACATTCAACAGCATGGCAGGGTTACGAACATTGTCACAGAGAAAGAAACCTTCTCGCAATATGCGAAGGCAGGCGACTATGAAGTCTATCTGGACAGAAGATTTTTTCGCTGCCTGCATTCTGTCATCATTAATTTCGAGCAGGTGAAGTCGATGAAGGATCAGACCATATATTTTCAGAGTGGACAAAGCTTCGCGCTCGGCAGGAACAGTTTTGTTTCAGCGAAGCAGGCTTTTGCCGCTTATCTCAAAAAATTATCCATGTAAAAGAGAATTTTCTTGCTTTTTTTTGTGAAATATAGTAAAGTAATTAGTGGTATGTGCAATTCTGCCATGCCACAAAATCAATCACATCGCCGATTGGAGAAGGTTGCCGCGTTCCCCTGCGATAAGGGTGCCGGAAGGCATGCGGTAGGAGACTCACAGGCGGTGGAAGTATAAACCAGGAGGAATAAAAATGGCAGTAATTTCAATGAAACAATTACTCGAAGCAGGTGTACATTTTGGACACCAGACCAGAAGATGGAACCCGAAGATGGCTCCGTACATCTTCACAGAAAGAAACGGCATCTACATTATCGACTTACAGAAGACGGTAAAGAAGATTGACGAAGCTTATGACTTCATGAGAAGCGTTGGCGAGTCCGGCAAGCCGATTCTGTTCGTAGGAACCAAGAAGCAGGCGCAGCAGGCAATCGAGGACGAAGCGACCAGATGCGGACAGTATTATGTCAGCGAAAGATGGCTCGGCGGTATGCTGACCAACCACAAGACTATCGCAAAGAGAATTCAGAGACTCAATGACATTCGCAGAATGGAAGAAGACGGTACCTTCGAAAAGCTGGCGAAGAAGGAAGTCATCAAGCTGAAATCAGAAGCTGACAAGCTCGAAAAATTCTTAGGCGGCATCAAGGACATGAAGGGAATGCCGGGCGCGTTATTCGTTGTAGACCCTAAGAAGGAAAGAATCGCGGTGAAAGAAGCGAGAATCCTCGGAATTCCGATCGTTGGTATTGTCGATACAAACTGTGACCCGGACGACGTGGACTATGTAATCCCGGCTAATGACGACGCGATTAGAGCGGTTAAGCTGATCGCCGCGAGAATGGCGGACGCTGTTATCGAAGCAAACCAGGGCGAAAGCTTTGACGAAGGCACTCCTGTTGAAGAAGCACCTGCAGAAGAAGCGGAAGAAGCACCTGCAGAGGCGTAGTCAAAAGACAAACGAAAATTAAATCACAGGAGGAAAATAAAATGGCAGTAACCGCTCAGATGGTAAAAGAATTAAGAGAAATGACCGGCGCAGGCATGATGGACTGCAAAAAGGCATTGGTAGAAGTTGACGGCAATATCGAAGCTGCTGTTGACTATTTGAAAGAAAAGGGACTTGCGAAGGCCGCAAAGAAGGCAGGCAGAGTTGCCGCGGAAGGCTTAGTCAAGATCGCTTTTTCCGATGATCACAAGACTGCCGCTATCGTTGAAGTCAATTCCGAAACAGACTTCGTTTCCAAAAACGAAGAATTCGTAAACTTTGTAGAAGACCTCGCGAAGCTGGCTTTAACAGCGGAATCCAACGATATCGAAGCCTTCAAGGCGATGGCATATGAAGGCGCGACGGTTGCGGATGCGTTAACCGCGAAGATTGCGAAGATCGGCGAAAATATGTCGATCAGAAGAATTGAAAAAGCATCCGGCGATGTGCTCGCTTCCTATGTGCACGGCGGCGGCAGAATCGGCGTTATCGTGGTAGGCAGCGGTGAAGCGACCGATGCCGTGAAGGAAGCTCTGACCAATATCGCGATGCAGGTCGCGGCGATGAATCCGCAGTATGTCAGCAGAGACGAAATCTCCGCGGAGGAACTCGCGAAGATCAGAGAAATCACGCTCGAAAGCGCGCTGAACGATCCGTTCTCCCTGCCGAAGCCGATCTTAAACGAATTGATGGACAAGGCTGTGGCCGGAGTTTGGTCCGCGGAAGATGTCGCGATCTTAGAAGAAAAGAGAAACGACAAGAGCTTCAACTTCAACTATCTGCCGAACTTCCTTTCCAAGGAAGCAAAGGCGCAGCTGGCAGACCTCGCGGTCGCGGATAAAGCCGCGATCTCCGCGAACAAGATTTTCCTTGGACTGGTAGAGGGACGTGTTTCCAAGCAGTTAAAGGATATCTGCCTGCTTGACCAGACTTATGTCAGAGCAGAAGACGGCAAACAGACCGTCGCGAAGTATCTGGAATCCGTAGATAAGAACCTTTCCCTCGCGAAGGTTGTACGTTTCGAAGTCGGCGAAGGCATCGAAAAGAAGGAAGAAGATTTCGCGGCAGAAGTAGCTGCGCAGCTTAAATAAGTTCCTGCTAACTACAGGCGCATGCCTGGACATGCGAAGGGCGGCTCGTAAGTCCGCCGAAATGTGCGAAAGCACAAACAACTTTTTTTATCGTCAACAACACAAAACCTCGTAGAGTGATTGCTTTTACGAGGTTTTTATTTTTTGAGGCAAAAAACTTCCGCCATTGAAACCGGAAGATGGAAGAAGATGGAGCCTCCTCTCATCACCGGCAAAACTGATGATAGGATTCGCGACGCGGCCTTCGCGTGAGGGCAGATATTCAAGTTCGTCTCTTGACAGCCTGCGAAAAATTCGGTATCCTTATAAGGAAACGAATGTAATCGCGCGGAAAGGAAATGCTTATGTCACAAAAATCCATGCGTCTGCGTCGGCATCTGACCACCTTTCAGATGATGATTCTTGGGTTCGCCTTGCTGATCTTAGTGGGAGCGCTGGTTTTAATGTTGCCCGTATGCAGTGCGGCAGGCAATTGGACATCCTTTCATGAGTCCTTATTTACAGCTACCTCCGCGACCTGCGTTACAGGTTTGGTTGTGCGGGCTTTGATATCCTCGGATGCGCGGGGCAGCAGTATCTGTCCTTGCTGGGATATGAGCAGAATCCGATTGTGAATTTTGTTATCATGCTGCTGATTATTATCGGAGGAATCGGTTTTTTAACCTGGAATGACCTGTATCGGCATCGTTTGCGTATGCGGCGCTATCAAATGCAAAGCAAGGTGATTCTCCTTATGACGGCAATTTTGATTTTTTTACCTGCTCTGTTTTTCTTTTTTGTGGATTTTGCTGATATGCCGCTTCATGAACGTGTTCTGGCAGCCCTCTTTCAGGCGGTTACGCCCAGAACCGCGGGGTTTAATACGGTCGATCTGACGTGCATGACGGATGTTTCCAAGGGATTGATTACGGGGCTGATGTTGATTGGGGGCGCGCCGGGATCGACAGCCGGCGGCATGAAGGTGACCACCCTGGCCGTACTTTTGACTTCCGCGGCCGCAACCTTTGGGCGACGGGAGGAAACCCATGCGTTTGAACGCCGGATTGAAAACGAGGTGATTCGAAATGCCGCGGCAATTTTGCTCTTGTATTTGGGGCTTAGCTTTGTGGGCGCGTCTGTGATTAGTCTGACAGAAAATCTGCCGCTGGATGCATGTCTGTATGAGACCGCGTCAGCGGCAGGAACCGTCGGCCTGACGCTGGGACTGACGCCGCATTTGGGTGTGTTGTCACAGTCTGTTTTGATCCTGCTGATGTTTTTTGGACGTGTCGGCGGATTAACTCTGATTTACGCGGCTTTTTCCGGACATGAAATTGTCTGCGCGCGCTTTCCCAAAGGAAATATCACAGTGGGATAAAAAGAGAGGAAACGAAAATGAAAAATGTGTTACTGATTGGACTCGGACGTTTTGGACGTCATCTCGCAGAAGAATTGAATCAATTGGGACATCAGGTTATGGCTGTGGATAAAAACGAGGAACGCGTCGATGCCTGTATGGATTTTGTTACAAACGCGCAGATCGGCGACAGCACCGCGGAGGATTTTTTGCGTTCTTTGGGCGTGAAAAATTATGACATTTGTTATGTTACGATCAGCGATAATTTTTTGAGCGCGTTGGAAACCACATCTCAGCTTAAGGAGCTTGGTGCAAAATGTATCGTTTCCAGAGCGAAACAGGAGCTGCAGGCAAAATTTTTGCTGCGTAACGGGGCAGATCATGTAGTCTATCCGGAAAAACAACTGGCAAAATGGGCAGCGATCCGATATACCGCCAACCATATCTTTGATTATATTGAACTGGACGCGCAGCATGCGATCATCGAGGCCGCGGTACCGGAGTCATGGAGAGATCAAAGTATCGGAAGCCTGGATATTCGCAGAAAGTACGGTATCAATATTTTAGCCATTCGGCAAAATGAAAAAACAAACGCCGCGATTTCAGCGGAAACCGTTTTGAACGGTGAAATGACCTTGCTTGTGATGGGAGAATACGAGGCGCTTCGAAAGTGCTTCCGAATGTAATACGAATACGAGGAAATTATGAACATAAAAAAAGAATCGACCGGCGGCGGATTGCGTGAACTGGTCGGAACAAGAGCATTTTATAAAAAGGTGTTACTGGTGGCGGTGCCGATCATGATTCAAAACGGCATCACCAATTTTGTCAGTCTGCTCGACAATATCATGGTCGGGCAGGTGGGTATGGAGCAGATGTCCGGCGTGGCAATTGCCAATCAGCTGGTCTTTATTTTTAATCTCTGTATCTTCGGCGCGGTGGCCGGCGCGGGCATTTTGGGCGCGCAGTTCTACGGCAGCGGCAATTCGGAGGGGGTGCGGGATACCTTCCGTTTTAAGCTGTTGTTCGGCGTGATATTATCGGCAATTTTCGCGGTTATTTTTTTGACTGTGGGAGAACCTTTGATCCAACAGTTTATCCATCAGGGCGAAGGTATCGGAGATCTTGAGGCGACGCGCTCTTATGGGAAGGCTTACCTTGAAGTGATCGTCATCGGAATTTTGCCCTTTGCTTTGACCCAATGCTATTCGGGCACGCTGCGTGAAACCGGAGAAACGGTCATTCCGATGATTGCCGGCATCATCGCGGTGCTTGTCAATCTGGTGTTTAACTATATCCTGATTTTCGGCAAACTCGGCGCGCCGGAGCTTGGCTGTGTCGGCGCGGCAATCGCGACAGTTCTCTCCCGTTTCGTAGAGCTTGCAATTGTAGCAGGCTGGACGCATAAGCACGTGGCGCGGAATCCGTTTATTCGGGGTGCGCTGCGCAGTTTTAAGATTCCCGGGGGTCTTTTGAAGCAAATTATCGCCATCGGCTTACCTTTGTTTATCAACGAATTGATGTGGTCGTTCGGTATCACCTTTATGACCCAATGCTATTCCGTCAGAGGGCTGGAGGTTGTCGCGGCGTTCAACATCGCGAACACCATCAGCAATGTGTTTAACGTGGTATTTTTATCCTTAGGAAACTCGGTCGGCATCATCATCGGACAGATGCTTGGCGCGGGCAGGCTGGAGGAGGCGAAGCGTGAGGATAAGCAGTTGATCGCGTTCTCGGTGTTCTGCTGCTTCCTTACCGGCGCGATGCTCATCCTCCTTTCGCCATTTTTCCCGCGGATGTACAATACAGAGGAAATCGTCAAGGAGCTCGCGACACAGCTGATCTTTATTACCGGCTGCTGCTAGCCGCTGTACGGCTTCGTGCATGGCACGTATTTTACCCTGCGCGCCGGAGGAAAATCCGTTGTCACTTTTTTGTTTGACAGCGCGTACATGTGGGTGCTTCCGATTCCGATCGTTTTCCTGCTCGCTCGTTTTACTGCGATTCCGGTGCAGCTTGTGTATCTGCTCGCGGAACTTTCAAACCTTATTAAGTGTATCGTCGGCTATGTGCTGGTAAAAAGAGGCGTCTGGATCAAGAACATTGTGGATTGACCTTTCGAATGTTTTGCCAAAAATGTCGATGACTTTGCCAAGAATGTCACAAAAAAGGAAAAAAAGTCTACAAACGACTGCATAATCTGTGAAATTTCAAGAAAGCTCAAATACGAATAATTGGCATAAAACTTGCGTTTTATTAACATAGAAAACACAAAACGGAGGTCTTTATTATGAAAGTGAATGAAAAGTATTTGAACTTTTATTATGAAACGATTGGGGAGGTGCCGGAACCTGTCATTGATCCAAAGAAGACGGCACTTTTGATCGTAGACATGCAAAATCAGTTCGTACTCAGGGGTTCCCCAGAAGCGGAAGCATTCAAGGCTGCAGGAGAATGGGAACGCTGGATCCCATTCCACGACCGTCTGGATGAGATTGTTATCCCGAACAATGAAAAGTTGTTAGCGGCATTCAGAAAATACAATATGCCGGTAACCTACGCAAGGATCGCTTGTGAAAGAGAAGATGGCGAAGACCGATCCCCAGTTCAAAAATCTGATGGATGGAATGGAATTTTTCTTCCGGCAAATAATCCGGAAACACAGATCATCGACCAGTTAACACCAATCAAAAATGAGATGGTTTTCGACAAGACGACAGACAGTATTACAACTGGCACAAACTATCTAACAATCCTCAGATTTATGGGCATTGAAAGAGTGATCGTGACCGGTATTGTGACCGACCAGTGCGTGGCATGCTCTGTCAGAGGTTTGGCGGACGCAGGTTTTAAAGTCATCGTATGCGAAGACGCGTGTGCGGCAGGCAATATGGAACTGCACGATGCGGAATTAAAAATCATGAGTGTGATCTACTGTGATGTTTTATCCACAGATGAAACAATCGCACTGATTGACAAGGCAAATCAGTAACTAGCGGAGGTAGCGATCATGGAAAATAACGGATTAAGAAAAGAAATCAAATTAGGCGGTATGATTGCAATGGCTGCCGGAGGTATGGTTGCAGCCTGGATGGTTGAAATCAAATATTGGTTTGAAATCGGCGGCGTCGGGTCTTTCCTGTCTCTGGTTGCCTGTGCAATCATGGTACTCCGTACTCCCGTTGTGTTTTATTTATTCAGAGCTGACCAGCATGATGCCATATGCAGGAGGGCAGAACATTTGGATCTCGAATGCGTTAGGCTGGAATACCGGCTTTGCAGGCTGTTGGGCGATCCTGCTCTTGTATGTCATGGCAATGCCGACCGTATCCTATGGGATTGCCAGCATGTTGGGATATATTTTCCCGATCACCAATATGCAATTAAAAATTATTTCTATCGTAATTTTGGTAATCTGGTACTTCCTGACAAATTCGGAACTGAAAATTTTAGCTAAGATGCAGAATATCCTGTTTTGGAGCACACTGGTCGTTGCAGTCGGTGCAGACATCATTTTCATCTTCAGCGGACACTGGCAGTATGCAAACATTCAGCCGATCTTCCGCTATGGCGCGGGTGGCTTCACAGCAGGTATTGCATTGCTGATCATGAAGTTTGTAGGCTTTGACCTAATCCCGCAGCTTTCAGAAGAAGCAAATTTCCCGAAAAAAGATTTGTGGAAAGCTTTTGTCGGTTCTATCGGATGCACTGTTCTGATTTATGGATTGGCTATTATTGCTGTCGGAGGTGTTGTGGGCAATGAATGGATTGACCAGACCGATATCGTTGATCCGCGCGTTGCGGACCTTCTAGGTATGCATTGGCTGGCAATGATCATTGTCATTATGGGTGCGCTGACTTGCATTACAACACTGTCATCGTTCTGGTTGTCAGCTTCCCGTATCTTATATGGTGCGGCAAAGCAACATCAGATGACATCCAAATTTGTAAAGCTGAATCAGCATGGACAACCGCAGTTTGCAAACTTGATTGTTGGTATTTTGTCCATTTATTTTACAGCCTTTGCGCCAGATGCATGGGTAAGCTATATCTACACCATTTACGGTGTTGTTGCAGGGATCGTTTATCTTCTGGTATGCCTTTCCTTCATTCGGCTTAGAAAAACCCATCCAGATTGGGAGAGACCTTATCGCATGAAGGGCGGTGCATTTTGGGGCTATTATGGTATTCTGTTCTGTATTTGGGTCATCATTCAAAACGCGCTTGCAATGGACAGCGGTGCGATCACAGTGCTGATTATTTATATCGTTTTGGGTCTAGCATTTTGGGGTTATGCCAAGATGCAGCAGAAAAAAGACCCGCAGAATTGGGCTCCGATCGTTATTTCGCCGGAAACCGTTGGCAGAGATATTAATATTTTGGAGAAATAGTTGAGAAAGAAAAAATGAAATTTGCATTAGCCGGAGATTTTTGCTCCGGTTAATGTTATAATATGCCTATGAAAAAGACACATTCCTTGGTAGCAGTTGTGATTGTTACCTTTATTCTATTCAATATTTTTTCATTTCTCCTGTCTGCCTATTATATTAAGGCAGAGGAAACCAGTACTTCACTCAATTACGCAAAAGAGAGCATGCTGGAAATCGTAGAAGAGAAAAGTGAACTGATTTCGATCAAATTTGACCGTCTTAAAACTAATGTCAAGACAGTCGGCGCACTTGTCGAAGAATCGCTACGTACGCAGATGGACACTGACACGATTCCGGAAGATTACATCATTAATGAAAACGGTATTGTTACACGCCGCAGAGATCCGCAAAAGCAAAGCAACGTACAAAGCAATGTTTTGGCTTCTTGCCAATCTGAGGCAAGAACTGCACTTGCGAGGGAAATCGCCGTCACAGAAATTATGGATATTCCGATGGGTTCTATTCTTGAAAATGAGGATGTGATTTGGGGGTATATCGTAACAGAAAATAATTTTTTGCGTGTCAGTCCTTATTTAAGTTTAGAACAATATTTTGATGATAATCATCGACAGAATGAAGATATTTTCTATACGATGGCAAAAACAGCGCATAATCCGCAGCGAGAATCTATCATCACAAAACCGTACAACGACTACTTGGGTACGGGGTGGACTGTCACCTGTTCACAGCCAATTTATGATGCGAATGATAAAATGTTCGGGGTTGTTTGTTTAGATGTATCTATTGGTTCGATGGCGAACGAATTGTTCGATGGTTTTTCACTGGGAAACAGCGGCCAGATCGTCTGGCTTGCGTCCGACGGAAATATCTATTTTCACAGTGCGTATTCACAAAGTTCTAATGTGCAGGGAGAAATCTTTGAAAAGAACATTTTCACTTTAGACGAAGTCGATGCTATAGAAAAAGAGGCTTTTCGAACGGCGCTTTCCGGCGGTTCTGGCATCAAGACCTTTCAGGATAAAAAACATGATCCGCGCATTATGGTTTATGCAAAGATCGAAAATCTGGATTCCTATCTAGTGCTACAGATGGATATGAATGAGTTTACGCCGCGTCTGCATTTGGACTTTCAGCGTATGTGGCTGATTGTACTGGTTTATGCAGCTATGGCGGCTATCTTCGCATTGGTCCTCTACAACCACTTATCGAAGCCGATGCATAAACTGGTTGAGCGAGCAAATCGCATTTCCAATGGCGATTACCGCGACTACAATGAAAAAGATGCAAAGCAGGAGAGAGAATATTATGAGATCGCCACGCTGAATGAGGCGTTTTCGACGATGAGTCGGAACATCACTTTGAATATCCTAGCTGAGAAAGAAATGCGGCAGATGGAAAAGATGGCTGGGGTTGGACAGCTTTCGGCTGCCATTGTACATGAATTGAAAAATGTATTCGCACGTATGAAAGGTGCTCTTTATATCATCGACATGACAAAAACTTCGAACAACCATGATGAGGAAATAGAAACCTTGCAGGCCGCGGTGAAAGAAGCGGAAGATATCATGACAGCACTGCTCGACTTTTCAAAGGAGAATCAGACGGAAAACGCAGTCCCTGTGACTTCCGTTATCAATCAAATCCTGCTGCTCTCCAACAAAGATATCATTTCGCGCAATATTCGTGTCAACCTGAATTTTGCTGAAAACTGTCCGATTTATGCAGAGGGCATTGAAGCGTTGAAAGTCATCTTGCAAAATCTGATCCTCAATGCGATCCAAGCGATCGGCGAGGATGGACAAATAGATATAGCTCTATGTCAGCAGGGAGAAAACACGATAATCAGCATTGCGGATAACGGACCGGGTATTGCGATCGAGCCAAAGGAACGAATTTTTGAACCATTTGTGACAACAAAAAAAGATGGAAGCGGTATTGGGCTTTGGATCACCAAACGGCTGACAGAAGGGCTGGGTGGTAGGATTAACGTGAAGAGCTGCCGAGATAGGACAGAGTTCATGATAATGATACCGACAAGAGAGGAGTGTAAAGATGGAAAGCGCGAGCAAAATATTATTGATCGATGATGATCAGGCGTTGCTGAAGACCTATCAGAAGCTGTTTACCTTAAAGGGATTTGACATAATCACCTGTAACAATGCAGCGGAAGCGCTGGAACTTTTAAAAAACAATCCTGTTTCTGTGGTAATCACAGACGTGATTATGCCGAAGATGGACGGTATGCAGCTTTTACGGGAAATTAAGAAGCAGTACAGTTTTGTGGAAGTCATCATGCTGACCGCGGAAGGATCGATTGCAGATGCGGTTGGGGCAGTGAAAGCGGGTGCGTTTTCTTATTTAGTCAAGCCTGCAGATATCGAAGAAATGATGACAAGTGTCAAACATGCGCAGAAACTGTCGAATGCAAACAGTGAGAACGAAAGACTGAAAGCGCAGATTGAAACCCTTTCACAGAAACAGGAGTTTATTGGAAGCTCTCGCGCGGCAAAAGAGCTGCGCGAGACGGCACAAATTGTCGGACGAACAGATTCTACTGTCCTGATTACTGGGGAAACGGGGACAGGAAAAGAAGTAATCGCGAAGATGGTACATGAAAACTCAAACCTGAGTGGCAAGCCGTTAATTTGCGTGAATTGCGCGGCTTTGAATGAAAATCTGATCGAAGCGGAACTCTTTGGTGTTGAAAAAGGCGCCTACACGGGCGCAGACAAACGGCGTAAGGGTAGATTTGAGCTTGCCGATGGAGGCACGCTTTTTTTCGATGAGATCGGGGAATTGAGCATGAATATGCAGGCAAAGCTTCTGCGTGTGCTACAGGAAAAGTCCTTTGAACGCGTGGGCGGCAGCGAATCGATTCGCAGCAATTTCAGACTGATTGCGGCGACAAATAAGAACTTGAAAGAAGAAGTTCAGGCAAATCGATTCCGGGCAGATCTGTTCTACCGGCTGAATATTATTCCTATTAATGTACCACCGCTAAGAGAACGGAGCGGAGACATTCGTGAAATCGCGGAAGCATTTTTGTTGAGCTATTCCAGAGAAATGAATAAAAAGGTTCCCGTATTGACACCAGAGATTTTACATGCTTTGCAGCAATATAGCTGGCCAGGGAATGTACGGGAACTTAAAAACATCATAGAACGTCTGGTCGTGCTGTCCTCTCATGGGGAACTGAAATTCTCTGTTTTGCCTGAGGAAATCATCAAAAGGGGTACTGACATCGGAGATGACGGCGGACTCAAACAGTTTACGAAGGTGCAAGAAAGAGAACTGATTGCTCGTACACTGGAGCGGAATCAGGGAAATATTGCGTTGACCGCATAAGAACTGGAGATTTCCGTGCGCAGTCTTTATCGAAAATTGAATGACTATGAGATTATTCTACAACACCGGTCAAATAGGCATTGAGAATGTTCTGCGGCGCGTCGTAGTAGAAGCTGCTGTTAAAATCCTCGATTTTTTCACTGACAAAGGAGTGGTAGGCCTCGAAGAGAGCCGGAATCACTTCTTCCTGTTTCTCTTTTGAGATGCCTAAAATGAGGCGCTTAAAAACTTTGCCAATGTCCCAATGAGAGGGAAGCGCATATTTCGTTCGTGCAACACTGTCGAAGGTTCCTTCCGTAATTTTAGCATCCTCTATGAAATCATCACTGACCTGGTCGATATTTTCACTGTGATAAACGTCGGCCAAATGATATATCTTTGTGATGCGTTCTTCACCGAGCACGTCGACGATGTCTTTTCTTCTGTTTTTTGTCTTTCTCGCGATGTAATCAATGAGACTGCAAGTATAAAACAAATCGTTAGATTTTTTTTCTTCGCGTCCTATCATACCTTTACTTCCTCGCTTCCGACAAAGGTCAGGCAATTCAGCGCAGCCTCTGTACAAAAATTTATTTGATGCGTCGGGTATTTGAATTTAGCCATAACCCAAAATTGCTCCCGGGTGATGATGCCATCGATGTAGTCGGCAATAAAGTTGTAAATCTGGTCGTTTGCCATCGCGCCGATGACAATATCGTAATCGTGCGAAATGCCATGGCGGCAGTTGATGATAAAATCTAACCATGCTTCCGTCATTTCATGAAATTCCAAAATTCTCAAGCTGGTATCAAGCCGTACCGTGTAGGTATTGACCACGGGATGGTTGTATCGCTGTGCCCAGCGCGCGGCTTGCTCACGCAAAACCGTGCAGTAAAAACCGGGGCCAAAGTCTTTTGTATTTCGACCGATTCTGATTTTTGGCTGCGGAATGGCCAGATGACTGCCATGGAATACGGTCATTTTTCCCATAGAATTCCCACGCTTCCTTCCTTTGAAAGTACCTACATCATATCGCACTTTTGCGGCAGAGTCAAGAAGTCTCTTTTACCTTCAGTGCGGTTTGCTCTGTGCCGGGGACAAAAGTGTGCATCATGAAATACAGATTTCTATGCGCGCATGGCGCTCGTTCATGAGCACCATGCGTAAGGTTTTTTGTCGTTATTCCGGAAATATCGCTATGCGATATTTCCTACTATGCTGGTAAAAAGAGGCGTCTGGATCAAGAACATTGTGGATTGACATCGATGCCGTTGACGACGACGTTCTCATCGACCGGAATGACAATGCAGGTTTTTCCGTTGATGATTTCGGTTCGTACCAAATCAGCACAATCAGGATCGACGGTGATCTTGACCTGCGGCGTGGACATTTCAAACTTTTTTGTTTCCATCAGGTTAAGCGGATTGAGTACAGGCTGCTCCCCGAACTCTCGATTGCAGGCCTCGTGGAAGCCGGATACCTTTTGTTCGGAGATGCCGTTGGCTTTCAGCACATCATCGACATCTTCAACGCAGATCTCCGGCGCTTCGGGATTCTTGCTTTCCTTGTGCAGCAGCAGGCGGTCGCGGATTTCTCCGTGAACGGCACGAACCACGTCCAAGCTGCAGTCACCGCCAAGCGATTCGCGGAGCACATCGCTGAAGGCGAGCTTTTGCGCACCCGAAGACATCGGAACTTTTTCGGCGCGAAAGACGCCGGTGAGAAATTCTTCATGAATATCGACCAGCCCGCGGCTGTAGTACAGCGCGTTGTAGATGTTGGTGCTGCGATCGTCAAAGGCCGGGAACAGGAAGCCAAGCTCCGGCGCGCTAAGCACGTGACCGGTAGAAGCGCCGCGAAAATTATGCTCATCGGCGATGTAGCGCAGGGCAGATTTGGCGTCCTTGACCGGACAGATGCAGCAGAGTATATAATCGAAGACTTCGCCGGAGCCTTCCTCAAAAATTTCGTCATCGCTGCCCTTGAATGGAACATCGTAGGAGTCGGCGGCCAGCAGAATGACATAGCTGTCCTCGCCGAAATCCAGCGATTCAATGATGCGCTGATAGAGCGCATCGCGCAGCCCCGCGTCGCGCAGATGAGAGCTGCGCAGACCCTGCAGCAGACGATGTTCATCACTGTTTTCGACCTGCGCAGTGCTGAACGTAATGTCTAACAGGTTCTTGCCAAGGGTGCCGGAAAGCGTTTTTTTGAGCAATTTAAAGTAAAGTTCTGCTTCTTCCTGCTCCATCAGACCGACCGAAAGGTCCAGTGTTGTGACGATTTCTCCGGCGGCGTTGACATAGCAGCCGTAGATACGGCTGATGCTGTCCTTCTCCGGATTCAGACGTTTTTTGATTTCTCTGACTTCTTTTTGGTTCATATTTATGATACTTCCTTTGCTTATTGTAGAATTTTGATATATATCCGCGAATGAGCCTCGATGTTTTCGCGGAGACGCGGGCAAAAAAATCCGCCTGCAACTATCTTACTACCGCGGCGGCAGTGCCGTCAATCGTTTTTCGACCAGAGGAGAGAAAGGTCTTTCGGTTTTATGTCAGATGTGGTAGAATACAAGGGCAGACAGCAAAAATAATTTCCTTTTCACAAAAAGAAAAAAATACATGATGAGGTGATAAGATGAAGATTTTATTGATTTCGGGAAGCCCGCATCCGGAGGGTACCACTTCGGTACTGACCAAAGCTTTTACCAAAGGAGCGGAGAGTTCCGGCCACGAGGTTTATCATTTCAACGCCGGACAGAAGGAAGTACATCCGTGCATTGCCTGTGAACGATGCCACAGCGCGGTATCGGCGTGTGTGTTCCGCGATGATTTTGATGAGATGCGGGATAAGCTGATCGAGGCGGATGCTGTTGTTTTCGCTTCGCCAATTTATTATTATGGCTTGACTGCGCAGCTTAAGGCAGTGATCGACCGTTTCTATGCCATCAACGAGCAGCTTCGCACAGCGAAAAAGACGGCACTTTTGATGGCTTGCGGCGACAACACCATGGAATCCGCCGAATGCGCGGCGTCGCCGTTCTACGGCATGGCAGACTATCTGGGCTGGGAAATCGCGGATGTGATCGCGGCGAAAGGGTGCTATACCGCGGAAGACGTGGTCAACACCGAATATCCGGATCAGGCGTATGAACTTGGACGGACGATCCTCGGCGTGCCGCAGCCGAAGGAGAACGCGGACGCCGCCGGCAGTCTGGAGGAACTGGTTGCCAGATTTGCGAACTTTTCTGATCTTGCGGACGAAATCATACGAGAAACACAGGAAAAAGAGGGGTTCCTGGAGGGGTACAATGATTAAAGCCGCGGCGCGAAAGGCCGATGACAAGGCAGAACCGGAGGCGGCGGTATGAAAAAGATTGCTGTTTACCTTGCACTGATCAATCTGTTGACCTTTGCGGCCTACGGCATCGACAAGCGTAAAGCACAAAAAAACGCCTGGCGTATCAAAGAGTCTACGCTGCTGCTTCTGGCGGCGGCCGGCGGCTCGGTCGGCGCGCTGCTTGGTATGCAGATCTTTCGGCACAAGACGAAGCATCCGAAGTTTACTGTCGGCGTACCGCTGATTCTGCTCGTGCAGATCGGACTTGCGGTATGGTGGGTTTTGCACTAAAAAACTGTAAAAAAATATACATAATCTTAATTTTATAATCATCAAGCTTACGGATAAAAAGATTAAAAACCGTAAGTTTGATGATTTTTTATCTATATAAACAAAAAATATAGAAAAATATTAAAAAAATCGACAAAAATATGAAAAAAGGTATTGCATTTTTATTCATAACGTCGTATAATCAAACATGTTGTTGGGGAAAAGCAAGGAAACGGAGCCTGACCCGACGTACAAAATTGTTTATAGAAGCAAAAGTTCAAATAAATAACGGAAAGGAACGAAAACAAAATGAAAAAAATCACAAAAGCATTATCCCTCGTCATGATCATGACCCTATGTATTTTTACACTCACCGCATGCGACGGCAGTGATGACGCGAACGCGGGCGCAGACACCGAGAAGGAAGCAATGACTACGCTCGTATTCGGCACCTCCGCGGACTACGCGCCGTTTGAATTCATGTATCCGGATGAAAACGGCGATATGGTTTACGGCGGCATTGATGTAGAAGTCGCGCAGTACATCGCCGATTACATGGGTGTGAAGCTGCAGACCGAAAACATGTCTTTCAATAACCTGTTGACCGCGTTGAACAAGGGACAGTTTGACATCGTACTGGCTGACATCGAAGCCACTGACGAGAGAAAAGAAGCTGCTGATTTCTCGAATCCGTATCTGACAGAGCTCGCGCCGCAGTTCCTGGTAAAAAAGGAAAACGCGGATCAGTACAAGTCCTACAGCGATTTTGAAGGTAAGACCATCGGCGCACAGACCGCAACGACCAAACTGAAGATCATCAGTGAAATTCCGAATGTCAATGCGGTTTCCCTGCAGAGCGTGCTTGACCTGATCAAAGAGGTATCCTACGGCAAGGTCGACGCAATCCTGGTCGACGGCTCCGTTGCACAGCAGTATCAGGAAACCAATGACGACTTAGTCGCACTGACTTTTGATGAACTCGGCTCCTCCGCAGAGGTCTGCGTAGCAGTTGCGAAGGGTGATCCAAAGGGTTTGCTGCCTAAGATCAACGAAGCGATCGCAAAGCTGACTGAAGAAAACAAGATCGAAGAATTCAAAGCGAATGCAGCGGCGCTTGCAGATGTCCTGCAGGAAGTCAGCGCTCCGGAAGAAGATAGCGAAGCCTAATCGTGGAATGTGCATCAGCATTTGAATCATAAAAAGTAGAAAGGAACTTATATCTATGTTTTGGGATTGGTGGCAAAGCCTGTTTACAGACATGCCCGCATATGCGTTTTTTAACTTCAAATTTTTGCCCAAGTATGGATATGCAGTGATGCAGGGTGTGGAATACACCCTGATTCTTTCTGTCGTATCTGTATTGCTGGCAGTCCTGCCGGCGCTGCT
>ERZ779888.1901-NODE-1901-length-18924-cov-16.777731_pt1 | contig 18924 bp, 11 predicted proteins | sample MGYA00511245_ERZ779888 | MGnify/ENA primary metagenome ERZ779888 (study PRJEB29588, sample SAMEA2155255) | human gut metagenome | biome: human gut; feature: human-associated habitat; material: faeces | place: Denmark | collected 2008/2010 ... | reverse complement strand
TCAGCATATCCGCCGTTTGCACATCCGCCACCATTTTGAAGGTCGCCATCAACTCTGGCAGATTGAAGAATTTTGCAAAACGGGTTTTCGGGCGATAGCCGCTGCCCTCCGGGGAAAGCTCAATGGCGGTAACGGTTTCACCGTAGTCGCTGGCCCAATCGTCGAAGTGGATAAGACCCATCTCCTGCAAGGTTTGATATTGCAAGTACCTCTGCACCGTATACAATTCCACCATACTGTTGGAGATCGGGGTGCCGGTGGCGAAGATAACACCGTGGCTGTCGGTCAGCTCGTCCAGATACTGACACTTGGCAAAGAGATCCGAGGACTTCTGCGCTTCCGTCTGCGCGATACCGCCGACATTGCGCATTTTCGTCATCAAAAAGAGATTTTTGAAACTATGGCTCTCATCGATGAACAGCCGGTCGATGCCCAGCTCCTCAAAGGTCACGGTGTCGTCCTTGGTGCTCTGATCGTTGAGCTTCTCCAGCCGCGCCTCCAATGACTTACGGGTTCGCTCCATCTGCTTGATGGTGAAGTTTTCTGCTTTCTGCCGCTTAGCGTCGCTGATGGCCAGCAGCACCTCGTCGATCTGCCGCTGCAAAATGGCCTGTTGCCGTTCACGGGACAGGGGGATCTTCATGAGCTGACTGTGGCCGATGATGATTGCATCATAATCTCCGGTGGCAATACGGGCACACAGCCTGCGGCGGTTGCGCTTTTCAAAATCGCGTTCGGTAGCTACCAAAATGTTAGCGGCTGGGTAGAGCTGAAGCCATTCTGCCGCCCACTGTTCCGTGATGTGGTTGGGCACCACGATCAGCGACTTGGTGCATAGCCCCAGACGCTTCATTTCCATAGCGGCGGCAACAATTTCAAAGGTTTTCCCTGCACCCACTTCGTGTGCCAACAGCGCATTGCCGCCGTACAATACATGGGCGATGGCGTTCACCTGATGCTTTCGCAGGCTGATCTCCGGGTTCATTCCCACAAAGCGAATGTGACTGCCGTCATATTCCCGCGGGCGGATGGAATTGAAGGTGTCGTTATAGATACGGCACAGCCGTTCGCGCCGGTCAATGTCCTGCCAAAGCCAATCGGCAAACTTGGACTTGATCAGCTCCTGCCGGTCCTGGGCAATGGCGGTTTCCTTCACATTCAGTACCGGACGCTCCTTGCCGTCCTCCACAACGGTATCGAACACCTTGACCACCCGCTGATTCAGCGTCTGCTCCAGGATGTGATACGCCGTGATACGCTTGGTGCCGTAGGTGGTGACGGCTTTGATGTTGCCGCCGTCCATGCTTTTGTTGCTGATGTTCCATTCTCCGCTGTATTCGGAGCGAACGACCCGCATTCTCTGCCTGGCGTATACGCTGGTACCGAACAGCTCGAACATAAACTGCTGATAGACATCGGTAGGCACCCATGATGCTCCGATCCGCACACCGATCTCCGCAGCGGTCAGCTCTGTCGGCTGCACAGCTTCCATGGCGGAGAGATACCCGGCAAGCGCATCTTTCTTTTCGGCCGGCAGCGCTGCTTGCAGCGCCTGCAACATACGCAGCTTTTTGCGCACATTGCCGGACAGAAATTCCTCAGCAGTGACATAGGGATATGCCGCCAGATCAAGCTGCACCGGACTGATCTCCTCCGGCGTAAGACCGCAACGGATATTCCGGTAAATGACCCCGGAAAGCTCCTGCACCAGCTCGTCTTCACTTTTACCGGACAGCTCCGACATAAAGCCGAGATCCACCTGCGCTTTTTCGGAGAGAGATACCGCCAGCGCCTCCGATGCCGTATCCACCTGCGTGACCGGCTCATGCGGGCGAATGGTGCGCTTGGTGAACATATCCGCCTTGCGGGCGAAATTGCCTTCGTTGTCCAGCACCTCCAACGAGCACAGCAGCGGATAGCTGCTGTCATCCGAAAAGGCAAGGTTGTTGCCGCGGGTGTAAAGCCGCCCGTATTTTTTGACATAGGCATCGTACAGCCCGTTCAGCTTCTCCTGCTCGCGCCGGATGATCTCATCGGGATGGTTCTCCGCCTGGTACTCGATGATCTGACGGGTGCAGTCCCGCAGGGCGATCATGCCGCGCACTCGGTTCTCGGTGGTCAGCGGCAGTTCGACCGGCTCCATGCGGCTGTCAATGCGGAAATACAGCTTGCCGTCTACGCTGGTAAAGCTGTAATTACGCACATTCGGGTCGGCGGGAATGGATAAATCTTCCTCCTCCGGCCCGTCCTGCTCATAGGTGGGGATCTGTGCATGAAGCCCCGATACCGCTTCGCTCAGAAGATCGGCAAGATCGGCATTTTCATAGGGCTTGCACACGCTGTCCATGCCGTATTGAGTGCTCTCTATGACCATCTCGCCCAGCACCATTTCCGGGTGCCGGACAAAATAGCTGTTCATGCGGATGCCGTTTTCATCCGTGTCCAGATGCACCCAATCCGGTTCGATGTCCACAATGCGGTCACGCTTCTGGAGGAAGAGAATGTCGCTGGTCACATCTGTTCCGGCGCTGGCCTTGAAGGCCGTATTTGGCAGGCGGATCGCCCCGATGAGGTCGGCCCGCTGGGCCAGATATTTCCGCACGGCAGGGCTTTCCTTGTCCATCGTGCCCTTTGAGGTGATGAAGGCGATCACGCCGCCCGGACGTATCTTGTCCAGCGTCTTTCCGAGAAAATAGTCGTGAATGAGCCAGTGATGTTTGTCGTAGCGCCGGTCAACGACCTTGATATTTCCAAACGGCACATTGCCCACAGCAGCGTCAAAGAAGCTGTCCGGTATCTCCGCCTTTTCATAGCCGGTAACGGCGATACGGCTGTTCTGGTAAAGCTGCCGGGCGATGCGGCCGGAAATACTGTCGAGTTCCACGCCGTAGACCTTGCAATCCCTCATGCTGTCCGGCAGCATTCCCATAAAGTTGCCAATGCCGCAGGCAGGCTCCAACAGGTTGCCGCTTTCCAAGCCCATCTGTGCCAGCGCCTGGTAGATGGCGTCGATGAGAACGGGCGGGGTATAAAAAGCGGTCAGGCTGCTGGCACGGGCGGCGGCATATTCCTCCTCGGTGAGCAGCGCTTTCAGCTCGGCGTACCGGCTGTGCTTTTCATCGAAGCAATCGGCAAGGCCGCCCCAGCCCACATAGCGGGAAAGGATCTCCTGCTCCTGCGGTGTCGCCAGCCGGTTTTCGCTTTCCACTGTTTGCAGGGTGCGGATCGCCGCCACATTGGACGCATACTTCTCCGCCTTGCTGCCCACGCCCAGCTCCCGATCCGTGATGTGAAAGTCGTGTCGCTGCCCGGCCGGTTTTTCCGGATAGAGCGGTGCAAACCGCATACGCTCCCGTTTGGGCTGCGGCACTGTGAGCACAGCTTTTTCTTCGGCAGGTAATGCCGGTTCTATCTCTGTGGTTTCCGCTTCCGCTATGGGCGGTTCCGGCTCCGATACTTCCGGTTCTGCTGCCGGCCGTTCGGAAACGGCCTCGGTCGTTGGCGTTTGCAGGGTTTTCCCAAGGCCAAACACGGAATAGGTGCCGTCCAGATAGGCACGCATGGCTTCTATGCCCTGCTTGCGCAGGGTATAGTGCCGATCCTCCTCTTTCGTGGCTTCCCAGGCAGGGAGCATATTCTGATAAATTTCCTGCACGCGGTCGGCGTCGGAGAGCTGAACGGTCACAGCCTTTACGCACTCCCAATAGTCCGCAATGGCGTTTTGCGAAAAAGGCCGCACCACATCGTCCGGTGTATCCATGAAAAAGTTGACGATCTTCCGGGCCAGCTGTTTCCGCTCATACTCCGGCATGGCCGCCCAGTCGGCATCTGAGAGAAATTTGTTCTGGGAGATCAGCTCCCTGATGCGTTTGGCCGCCTCCGGCCATTTCAGTGTGACCTTGGCATAGGGGGCCGTGATACTGCCGTGGCTGAACTCAATGCCCTTGCCACGGGTGTGGGTGAGATTGTCATTCCCGCCGCTATGACCGCTGTACTCGCCGTGATAATCCTTGAGGTATTTTTCACGCTCGGTCTTATCCTTGTGTGTGGCGTAAAAAGCGTACACGCCAAGGCGATAGTCGGTGCTGCCGTCCCATCCACGCAGCACCTTGTCGATCTCATCGGCGGAAATAAAAAAGTGCCGGTCGGGAGCAAACCCGTCGGCAACGGTAAAATGAAGCGGCTCCCGTTGTAGATCACGGAGCCGCTCCAGTATCTCTTTCGGACGGTAAAAGCGAAAACGCAAAAGGTCTTGCCCTGCATCCAGCGCGGCGTTGAACGCCGTCCATTCGTCCACGCACTTTTGCAGCGTATCCGGTGCACAGAGAAGCTCATAAATTTGCTTCTGCGTTTCCGGATAGCCGCCCTTGACGGATTGCGCCAGCATGGCCAGCGGCAGAAATCCCGCGTTTCTCGCTTCCGTTGTCATGTCCCGGCTGGTGTAGGCAATGCTGTCAGCAAGCCGCATCCGCTCGTAGTGATCGACCTCATCCAATTCACTTTGCGGCATATACCGCCCCAGCTCCAACAGCTCCCGGATACGCTTTGCCGCTTCCTCCCAGGAGATCAGTGTGGCATTGCTCCGCTGCGCCGTGCTGCCGCGGGCAATACGCATCCCCTCGGCGTCATACCAAAGCGAAACTTTCTCTCCGCCAAAATAGAAGCCTGCACCGTTCTCGCCGTAGTGTTTTTGCAGGAATGCGGCGTTGTCCGGCTTATCCTTCATAAAGTAAGCGCAGATGATTAGCCGGCTATGCTCGTCGTTGGCTCCTACACACAGGGCTTCGTCAATGATCTGCTGCGGCAGCTTGGGATGGGAAAACAGCGGTGCGGCCGGTAAATCCTCCGGTTGGTCGAACGCAGGCATATCAAACAGCGTAAGCTGCTGTGATTCCATCGGCACAAACGGTTTGATCTCGGTGTTGACATAGTATTCCCGTTTGTCAATGAGCTGTGCCGTAAAGCCTGCCACCAGCTTCCATGAAAAAACGCTTTCGCTGGTACGGGAAAGATATGCACCCTCCCACATGAGCAGACCGTTTTTCTGCGGACGATACCCCAGCCGCGCTCCGTCTGCAAGGATCTCGGTGAAACGGTCTTGATATGCCGAGCGGAGATATTCGGCACGCTCGGCCTCGTCCGGATGTGACAGGAAAAACAGTTCAATCTGTGCCTTCTTGTAGATCAGATCATCATTGCGGTTTTCAATGATGGCGAAAATTTTCTTTTCATCCAAAAAAGCGGGCAGCTCAGAGGTTGCTTCCTCCGCACTGTCCGCTTCTTCGGGTTCGGTGTTCAGTTGTAGATCAGCTCCGCCAGCACTGTCTCCTCGGCGGCGTTTCTCAGGTTGTTCATCAGCCCCACCCACTTCATCGGGTCGGCGGCTTTCAGCTCCTCCGTCACGCCCTCGGCCTGAGCCATCGCCGTCACCGTCTGTTCCACGCGCTGCCGCGCCGTCCGGTCGATCTCCGCCAGATGCTCGTTCAGCCTGCCCGATGTCAGCAGGTTCGTGAACAGCACCTTCCGGTGCTCCTTCAGATACCTCCGGCGTAGCAGGCCGTATTTCCCAAGGGCTGTTTCCGGCTCCTGCGGCGGCAGCAGATCCGGCAGCCGGTAGCCGTCCTTCATCGTGTATGTCAGTTCCATGGTTTTCGCTCCTTTCGGTCTGTGTTTCTGTTTGCTTGTCTATAGGATACTCATTTCCCGGTGCCTGCGCAATTGTGCGAATTTGCTTTTGACGGCTTCGGACGGTCAATGCGATGGAGCTCAAACCGCTTTCGGCAATATCCCGTGTGGCCACGCCCAGGGCATTCAGCGTTTCCGGGGTATTGAAATTGAACACCTCAGAGAAATCCTCCGGATCAAAATATTCATCCGGTTCCATCCCGCAGCGGCACATCAGCATATACGCCGTGCTGTTTTCCAGCAGACGGCGATAGAGAACCGACAAATTCAGCTCGTCCAGTTCTTCCAGAAGGCTGTTGTCCCGGCAATTCTGCAGATCATCAAGATAGTCCGTCATATTGTCCGCCGCAGCGTTTTCCATGGCGGATACTATGGCTTCCTCCAATGTGCCTTTATCGTCCAGCGCACCGAATCGGTTTTCCAATGCTTCGATCACATCCGGCTCCTGCTCGGTAGGCACCTGCCAGAGCGGCACGGGGCGGGACAAACGGCTTTCGTGGGTGTCGGATATATCAAAATAATACTTGAGGCGCGTGCGTCCCGGATAGTCCCGATCAAATACGGCAATGCCGGTAGCGCCCTTATTGACCCATCGGCCGAATTGACGATTCCAGCGCTCTATCTCCAACACAGCCGTTGCGTCCGGGCGCTGTGCGTGTACCAGCACCTGCTCCTCAAAGGGCAGCTTATAATTCCGGCAGGCAGAGCGCAGAAATGCCGTCCACCGGTCTGCGCGGGCCAGTGCGGAGATCTCCTGCCGGTAAACCTCCGTGATCTCCTGAAATCTGCGTGCCATTGGCAGCACCTCCTATCTTTCCTTTGGTTTTTCCCTGTCCTTTTTCAGCAGGTATTTATCCATATATTCCCTGGCCGAACACAGATCGCCGGTGTAGTTCCAGTCGTTTTCCGGGTCGATATGGCGGTAGGCGTTGTTATTGTACCGGTTCGGCTCCAGCTTGATGGGTGTCGCAGACAGCAGCGTTCCCCAGTGGTTAACCATGATCCAGCGGCCGATCTCCACGGGGATCCCGCACTGATCGTCGTCATTGCGTACCTCATAGAGATACAGCCCCTTGGGCACCGTGTTTCGGTCTACCCGCAGGCAGGTAAAGAGCATGGGATGGTCAAACACCTCCACCAGCTCAAAGCGTTCTTTTCTTGCATCAACAGACATACCGTTTTCCTCCTATCTTTCTCGCGCCGCTTCCCGGACGGGCGGAAACCGCCAGCCGTAGACCTGCCCGATCTCGTCGCCCAGGCGCTTTGTCACACGGGTCACATCGGCGCGGGTGGCGGTGCCGCTGTATAGCTTTTCTTTCAGCCGGTCGATCTGTGCTTCGCTCACATTCTCCTTGTAGGCACGGTAGAGATAATGGTTCGTGCCGTCGTGATGTACGGCATCGCAGCGCAGATCGCCCAGCCGGTCTACATACCATGTGGAATAGTCCATCTCGGAATACAGGCAATCGCGGATATTGCCGCTTTTGATCTCGGCATAACCGGGATACCGCCCATCCCATCGGCCGATGTCTGCGATCAGCAGAATGGGGCGGGAGAGCTGAATGTTCAGATTGCACCGCTCGTCATCGAGATAGTCGTTGTTCTGCTCGACCATCAATTCCATCCGTTCCTGCTCGGAAAGCTCGGGGTACTGTTCCTCCAGATCGTCCCTCCAATCCTCGTAGTCCGGATCGCTGCTCCAGATAATATGTTTCTGCTCGGTCATCGTGCGTCACCTCGGTCTTTCTCCCGGCGCTTTAACGGCTGTCCCTGTGCATCGTAGTTGGCGGGGTCGGCAATGGGCTTGTCAAAGCCGAACATGGAGCCGCCCTTCATAGCCTCCTCCTGGGCGCGGGTCACGCCCAGCTTGCGGTTATATTCCTCCACAAGCGCACGGGCTTCTTCCTTTGAGGTGTGGGGAATGTCCGTCTTGTAATAGCCGGTTTCGCCCCGTTTCAAAATCACCACATTTCCGGTGTCCAGCAGGAGAGAGTAGCACTGCTTCGGCAGGGAGGAGCGCAGCGGCACATAAGTGTTGCCGTTTCGCGCCATCCATTCGGCAAACTGCGCCATGTGATACAGGTTATCGACCCCGTAGCCGATCTCGGCGCGGTTCTCGTCAATGTAGCGGCATGTGTGGTCACTATGGCTGCCATCCGGACGGGTCACACGGATACTGTCCCCATCGGGAATGCGGAACCGTTCCTTGCCGCTTGCATCAAGAAAGCAAATGCCGCGGGCCGTCTTTTCCATGTGCTGCTCCAGCATCTCCCGGCGATAACAGTAGATATACAGGTTATAATCGCCCTGCATGGGATTCAGCCGCAGCAGATAGGCATACTCCGGCGTATCCACCCGGAATCCGTACTGCGGAATAAAATCCTCGGCAAACACACTTTCTTTGTGTTCATAGCAGTATCGGGAAAGGCTGCTGCGGTTTTTGAAAATGCCGTCATAGCGCTCGTCAAAACGCAGGGCATTGATAAAATCATCAAACTCATCCTTGAACGCCTGTGTTTTCAGCTCCCCGCAATGATCCTCCCATGAGGTGAAAAAGCCGTTGCCGCTTCTGTCCATGTCCCCGCGCAAATGACCGATGCAGCCGGTCTGCTTGTCGAGCTGCTGGCTGCCGGTATAACAGTAGCTGCGCTCTGCCGGGGTCATGATCTTGATCTCAAAGTCCATTACCGTTCACGCTCCTTATCCTTGTTTTTCTGTTTGCGGCTTTGCTGTTGCCGTCGCAACTCCGTTCCCGCACGCTCCAACAGGTCGGCCTCGGCACTTTCGCGGGTCATCAGGTAATGTCCCCAGAAGTAATTGCTGCCGTCCTTGCACTCCCATGTGACATACGGGGCGGGAGCCTTGGGGTTTTCCCCGATCACAAATTCTGCTTTGCCGATGTGCAGGGCTTCGACGATAACATATCCCGCATTTTCTCGCTGCTCCATCCTTATCGCTCCTCTCTGAATGCCTCTTTTTTCTCGCGCTGACTCTGACGGTACTGCACAAGCCCCAGCCTTGCCCACTCCGGCAGTTCCTTTTCCTCCAGTGTGCCGAGAATGTCCCGGTGGGAAAACCGCTCCTTATGGCCGGAATACAGGTTGTGGCAAAAGCAGGAGGTGCCACGGCTATTTGCTGCTGCACCGAAACCGCCTTCGCAAATGCAGAGCTGATGTGTAGCGCTTTGATATTCCGGGCGCAGCGCAGAAGCACGGATTACAACGATTTTTCCGCTGAGTTCCATGCTGCCGTTTACCATATGACAATCGTTTTCCGTAAGAAACCGGTCGTTGATACCCTGTATACGCGGCGTGTTCAGGGCGATTCGCGTCCTTTCTGCCTGCTGTGCCAGCCGCTCGGCAAAGATGCGCAGGATCTCCGGATAGCTGTCGCTGACCAATGCCTCCTCATACCGGGCAAACAGTTCGTTCTGCTCACAATAAGCGGTCATAAATCGCTGCCCCTTTTCGGCCTCCGGGTCATCCCCGACGATCAGCTCTTTATCCCCGATTTGAATTGCATGAAGAACAGTATAGCTGCCCGCCTTGCGTGGTTCTTCCATTGTGATCTCCTTTCTTCCATACCGATGATTTTGCCGTGGTATGTAAAAGGGGGCGGCCAATCCGGCCGCCCCCTTTGCGTTTATTTTTTACGCTTGCGCATCAGCAGCACGCTCACAGCGCCGATGCCGGAAAGGCCCAGCAGGGCCAGCCACAGCGCCGCATGGCTGCTATCTCCTGTCTGCGGCACCTCCGGCGTGGGCTTCTTTTCGTTGTGCATCTCCACCTCCGTCACGGCTCCCTCAAAAATGGATGCCGTCTTGTCAGCCGGAAGGAGATACCCGTCCGAACTGCCGTCCCGCACCTCGGATACGGTGTAGTCCCCGATACGCAGGCCCTCGACGAGAATGAAGCCCTCCGCATCGGTCTGGAACACCTGGTCATAGCCGTTGGCCCCGGTAACACGGAAGGAAAATCCTTCCAGCTTTCCGTCCGAGGAGGTCTTGACGATCCGGAGCGACCCCACCTGCGCCGCATTGACAAAGCCCTTTCCGGCTTCATTTTCCACGGTCACGGTTTCGCCGTCCGTGGTGATGGCAAAATAGTAGGCGTTTTCATCCAGATAAAAGCCCTCCGGGGCCTGGGCTTCCTTTGCAAAATAGCCGCCGTAGCAAAGACCGGTCAGGGCGTACTCGCCGCCGCCCAGTTCCTCCATCGTGCCCAGCAGTTCGTCCTCAGCATCCAACTCCTGATTGCGGTTACTGTCACGGTAGACCTCGAACACGGCTCCCTCCAGCTTGTTTTCCGGGTAGTCCTTGTCCACCTTCGTGAGGGTCACGCCGCCCCGGATGACCTGCTCGGTCACATCCAGCGCAATGGGATTATATTCTTCCGTATAGTGCTGCGGCTCTGCGCCGACGGGGTACACGGTATCATCCAGCAGATAACCTTCGCTGGGGGAGAGTTCCCGGATGGTCCAGTCGTTGCCGCAGATATAATCCGTGGTGGTGAACTGGCCGCTTTCGTTGGTGGTGTAGGTGTCCACCAGTTCCTCGCCTCTGAAAACGCCATAGACGGCACCGGCAAGGGTTGCGTCTCCCTGCGGCAGACCCGTTTCGGCGTCCCACTTGGTGACGGTGGCGCTCCACTTTTTCAGGACATTGCGGACCTCTGCCTGTGTGACCGTGTTCCACTCCACCGCCGTCGTCTGGTCCTCCGGGACAACATAACGGATGCCCGTATCCACCTCGGAGAGGATGTAGTCCGTGCCAATGAGCACGTTGGAGAACACCGCTTTTCCGTTGCTGCCGGTCACGGCGTATTCGTCCACCGAAAGCCCTGCAAGGGAGGTGCCGGTCAGATGGAACTTCACGCCCTCGTTCAGGCCGTCCTCGGCGGTCTTGACTACCTCCAGACTGCCCCGCTTCAGCATGTTGTGGAAGGCCACGGTGGCGACCTGACCGGAGAGCACGGTCACTTGGCGCACCTCTTGGGGTTCATACCGGTCATTGCTCTGCTCTGTTACGGTGTAAACGCCGGGGCGGAGATCATCGAGCTGCATTTCGCCGTCTGCATTGGTCGTCACAGTCTGCTCCGTGCCGTTGCCGGAAACGGTGAAGGAGATGCCGGACACCTTCCCGTCCTCGCTGGTTTTGATGATCTTGACGCTGCCATAGCCGACCTTCAGGTGCAGGTAGGCGTACATGGGGTCGCTGACGGTATCCCGGAAGGTGACGACATCCTGCATGGTGCCGTCGGGGCCATAGTGACCGTCGCTCCAGACCACCACGCCCTGACGGGTATTGTTTCTGACGGCGGTAATGGTCACGCCATCTGCGGGAGCCGTCTCGGCGGAGATGGTCAGGTCATTCCCATCGACGGCAAAGGTCATATCCGACTGGGCCGAAGAGAAGGCATATTCGCTCAGAACGCTGTTGGTGTCCGTCAGGGTAGCCGTGTAGCGGCTGCCGTCCCAACTCAGTTCAACCGTCTGTGCATCCTCCTCGCTGCGGTCCATGAAGCTGGGGACAACGGTGTGCTTTTTCACGCTGGCCTCGATGCTGTCGTAGTAGGCAGAGAACCGACTATAGAGCGGATGGGAGGTGCGGTAGACGGACTTCACGGCATCGGCGCTGCCGGGGTCAACGTGATTGAAGTCCGCATCCCGCTCCCCAACCACCGTTTCCCACACCAGCACCTGCGTGGCCATCATGTGGGCCAGCTTGTCGGCGTCGGCCTCGTTCTGAGAGCGCCAGTCGAGGGAGAGATTTCCCTGATAGCCGTACTGCATGATGCGGCCAAGGAGCGTTTTCATGGTTCGGCCATCAATGGTGCGGTTATATTCGGCGGGGAAGGTGTCCCAATAGTCCTCCCCATAGCTTTCGTAGGAACGGTACAGGTTTCGGGGAACGCCTGGCTCGATGCAGTAGCAGGCCGGGCCGCCGAAGGAGCCGATGGTGTGCAGCGTGGTCATCCATGTTGCCTCGCCGGATGTCCAGCCGTTCATGTAGTGCAGCTCGTCGTGGCCCCAAGTGCCGCTGTAATCCAGATTGGCGTCGCCGTCTCTGGGGAATGCCACCGAGTACGAATCCGCAGTTTCTCCGGTGAATGCGGCGGCATAGGCCGTCATGCCGCTGCCGAGGATGGCGGTGAAGCAGATCAGCAGAGCCAACAGCCCGGAAATGCTTCTGCGATAGAGTTTTTTCATTTGTTAGACCTCCTAAGAGTAAAAATAAAAAGCACCATCCGGAAAAGGATGCTGCTTTCTGTACGATATGGACTTGTGAGATAATCTCTTTTTCAGCCGGTACAGCCGGTAGGAAGGGGGTGAGGTGTGGAGAGGGGGAGCGGAAAAACCGGCCCTGGCACACAGCCTGTCCGATGGGCAGACTTTCCCCTGGGCGGAAGATTCAGCGTTCCATTTCCCGCTGCCGCTTTCTGTAATAGTCCAGTGCCTTGATGATCGTATCCTCCATAGTCCGTGCGGGCGTCCCCGGCTTGAAATATTTGCTGATACGCTCCTTGGGTATCCGAAATTGTTCCTTCTGGTTGGGCTTTTCCTCCTCCATGATGGACAGGATCACCGCATCGGTCAGCTTTCCGTCTCGGCTGAACGCCTTCATCTTAATGGCCTGTGCAAGCGACGGCGTGCAATCCTCGCGTCCCATGGTGTCATAAAGCGCACACTGCTCCTGTTCGGCAAGGTAGGACAGCTCCACCGCAGGGCGAAAGGCGATCCGACCGTCATCCACCATGTCCAGAATTTCCGGGATAAGGTTGGTGAGGCGGATATAGCGCTGGATTTGTGTATTACTGTCCGGTGAATTGTCTGCCAAAATCTCTCTTGACTTTCCTTGCTGAAAATGGTGTCCCAGTGGGACACCATTTTCTTTACTCGGTCTACCCGCCTGCCTTCGCATGGCATCCAGCTTCATTTTGTACGCAAAAGCCTTTTCCGACGGCAATACACGCTCGCGCTGGAGATTGCTGTCCACCATGATAATAACGGCTTCGTCATCCGTGAGGTCGCGCACGATGCAGGGGATCGTGTCCCGTCCTGCCAGTTCGCTGGCCAGCTTGCGCCGGTGCCCCGATACCATCTGATAGCTGCCGTCCTCCAGCTGCCGCACAAGCCCCGGCACCAAGACGCCGTACTGCCGCACGCTCTCCGCCATTTCCAACATGGCCTCGTCCTGCTTTACCTTGAAGGGATGCTCAGGAAAATCGCTGATTTGGGAAATCGGTATGTCCTGCACGCTGTCGCGCTTGGCTTCGTCCCGCTGCTCCTGCGTGGTAAACAGGCTATCGAGTGATGTCAGCATCTCGGATGCGTTGCTTTTCGCCAATGCGTTCCACCTCCTTTACCAGCGCACCGTAGGCTGCGGCAGCCCGTCCGCGCGGTTCATGCCGGAAGATACTCTTGTCTGCCGTGCTGATCTCCGCCAGCCGCACCGTAGCGGGAATGACGGCATCCAGTACGGGCAGGTGCTTGCCGAAGTTTTCTTTTACCCCGGCCACAATGTCTTTGCGGAAGTTCGTGTCATTCGCCATGGTCAGAAAGACGCCGCCGATCTTCAGCTTTGGGTTGATCTGCTGCCGGATGCTCTGCACCGTACCTACAAGCTCCGTCATGTCCTCGGCTGCCAGATAGTCCGCCTGCACCGGGATGAGTACATGATCCGCAGCCGACAGGGCATTGATGACCAGCATACCCAGCGACGGGCGGCAATCCAGCAGTACATAGTCGTAATTCTTCTTGATACCGTCCAGATAGCGTTTGAGCACGGTTTCACGGCTCATGACATTGACCAGCCCCACCTCCACCGCCGATAGGCTGCGGTTGGCAGGGATAAAATCAAAGCCCTCATAGTGGTGCAAAATTTCCGGGTGCTCCGGCTCGGCGCTGTGCTGCACAACGGCGTTCATCTGCTCCGCCAGGGTATGAGGCAGCTCATGGGGCTTGCGCTGACCGAGCATCTTGGTGAGATCACCCTGCGGGTCAACATCCACAAGCAAAACCCGTTTGCCGTCCATGGCAAGCCCCGCACCGATGCAGTAGACACTGGTGCTTTTGCCGACGCCACCCTTTTGGTTGGCGACGGCGATCACTTTACAATTCGCCACTTTGGGATTCCTCCTGTCTGTAAATTTAGCTGTCTGCGGCGATGGCGGACAGCTATGTAATGCCGGGTATAGAAAAAGCCGTGTGGCTTTTGACAGCTACACGGCTTTCCTTATGTATACGATATTCAGATGTAGACTCGCTTCGTCTTGGCATCCAGCAGGGCAAGGATAACTTCATCTACGATGTCGGTGTACCGCCCCTGTCGGGTGAGCTTGTTTTTGAAGCGAATAAGTGCGTCGAGGATCACACCGTATTCCTCGCAGCTGAGATACAAGGTACAGGTTTTTCGTTTCATGTGTCATCCCTCCTTACACGGACAGCATAACAGATTGCGTTCCGTTTATCAATTCTGCGGCGGCATTTGCCCTGCGAAAAAAGATAAAGTTCATTCGGCTTGGTCAAACTGTTTCAAACCCGGTGAAACCATTTTTCTGAGCTTTTATTCATTTTTTATGCAGGGGCAATTTCGCTTCGATGACCGCCTAAGCACCCTCAAAAATTAACCCATCCATTAACAGTTTCGGGGTCAAAAACGGCATTTAGCCCATCGTTAACATGAAAAAATCGCGTCAAACCGGGTCAAATCCCATCAGATTTTTTGAAAGCCGAACAAACGAAACGGATATAAGAAAACCCCGGAAAACCTTGATTTTCCGGGGTTTTTGAGCCTTTTTGGTTGTAAAATCGCGTCCGATCAGCGCTTGCTGAACTGAGGTGCGCGACGGGCGGCCTTCAAGCCGTACTTCTTTCTTTCCTTCATTCTGGGGTCGCGGGTAAGGAAGCCGGCGGCCTTCAGAGAGGAACGCAGATCGGGCTCGGCCTTAAGCAGAGCTCTGGAGATGCCGTGACGGATGGCGCCGGCCTGACCGGTGAAGCCGCCGCCCTTAACATTTACCAGTACATCGTATTTAGCGCCGGTGCCGGTAAGCTCAAGGGGCTGGCGAACCATCATTTTGAGGGTCTCCAAACCGAAATAATCGTCCATAGTGCGCTTATTGATGGTGATATCGCCCTTGCCGGGAACCAATCTTACGCGGGCAACAGCGGTCTTTCTTCTGCCGGTGCCCCAAAACTGAGTTATTGCCATTTTTTTATCCTCCCTTATTTAACAAGCTCAATGGCTACGGGCTTCTGAGCTGCATGATCGTGCTGAGCGCCCTTGTAAACGCGAAGCTTCTTGATCATGGTTCTGCCCATAGAGTTGTGCGGGAGCATACCGCGAACTGCCTCATAGACGACCAGCTCGGGCTTGGTTTCCATCAAACGGCGATAGGGGATTTCCTTCATTCCGCTGATGTAGCCGGAGTGACGGCGATAAAGCTTTTGATCCAGCTTCTTGCCGGTAAGGATGGCCTTCTCGGCATTGATGATGATCACATGATCGCCGCAGTCCACATTGGGGGTAAAGGTAGGCTTGTTTTTGCCGCGGAGAATAGCTGCAACCTGGCTTGCCATTCTGCCAAGAGTCTGCCCGTCTGCGTCAACAATGTACCATTTGCTTTCGACGCTGCCGGGTTTAGCGACATAAGATTTCATAATGACCTCCGAAAATAGGTATATTTTGCCCATTACAGGCACTGAATTATTATACGCATTGTGTGCTGCTTTGTCAAGATTTTTTTATGTGCCTTCCCATATTGACCGTTTTGCTTAAACAAAGTCGGCTTGCGGGGCCTGCCCGCATACATTCGGAGGCATATTACATCGGTACACAATTACCATAAATCGGACAAAAGCACCGTTGACTGCGGACAAACCCGAATATATAATGAAATCAAAATGAATCGGTGATATGCCGGGGGTTACATACCGACAAAAAGCAAATTTATATGCGGAGGATGGATTATGTATAAACAGATGTGCTGCATTGCTCTTGGGACAATGGTTCTGTTAGGCGGGTGCGGACCGACTCCGCAGATATCGGAGAGCGAAAAATCCTGCCATACCGCTGTGGGACACCGGGTTGAAAGCGCAATGCACTTCGATGTTGTCTGCGACAGCTACCCCTCATGGGCCGCTTCGGCATCTTCGCAGCCGGACAGCGGAAGATGGCGCCTCTACGGCAGCGGGATAATCTGGCAAGCAGACGAAGATAAAGATCTGCCTCATTACGATCATATTGAGCAGACGGGACTTAAGGCAAGCAATATAATAAATTTCGGAGTAAATTCGGCGGGCAAACTCGTTATTTTGCAGCATATTGTATTTCCTACCCTCAGAAAAATGCCGGACGATACTTTCGGTTCGCTGAGCCATAATTTTGCGCAGTCCGCATCCGTAAGTACGGAAAACGGCGTGGAAAATGAGACGGTAAACAGCATAATAACAGACGGCAGAGTTACCGTTATAAGCAATGCGCTGGAAGGAACTCTCGGTATAAAACGGATTATTACGCCAACGGATACCACGGCTTCGGTGGAACAGTATATATATGAAAACACGGGAGAAGGCGTGCTGAAGTTTAATGTTTCCGTTCCGGATTATCAGGGCAGTACCGACGAGAAGAAGGGCAAAAAGAAAGCGTCATATACAATTTTCAGCGGGCTTGCCGATGAAGGGGGTAAATATTCTTCCGATAAAAACTATGTGCACAGCATTACTTTGCAGCCCGGAGAGACTGCAACGGTTTATATGGTAAACGGAGCGGCAAGAGAGAAAGTATTCTCACTTGATTGTGCGGAGGCGATGAAAAGCAGAGAAGCCTTCATTGCGGAAACGGATTCCGTAAGCGTGCTGGAAACTCCGGAGCCGGAGCTTAATGTCATGTACAGAATGTGCAAAATACGCGCGCTTGAAAGCATAACGCTTACTGACGACGGGCTGTATATCCATTCTCCGGGAGGCGGCAACTATTACGGCGGGGTATGGGCGAATGATCAGTGCGAGTATGCAAATCCGTTTTTCGGCTATTGCGGAAGCCGGGTGGGCTATGAATCCGCTGTTGATTGCTTTGAGCTGTTCGCCAAATATGCCAAGCGGTTTCCTATTCCGTCCAGCATAATAGCATTGGGCAAAAAAAGCTTTTTTGCCTTTGACAGGGGCGATGCTTCCATGGTGGCCTACGGTGCCTCCCGTTTTGCGCTTGAGTGCGGAGAGGCGGACACGGCGCGGAAAATGTACGACTTGGCGGTTCGCTGCATGAACTATGCACTTAGCAAAAAAACACAAAGCGGCGTTATAGCCAGCCGGTCGGATGAACTGGAAACGCGATATCCTTCGGGGGAAGCGAACCTGTTTACATCCTGCCTGACATATGACGCGCTCAACAGCCTTTATTATCTTGCCGCAGAATTAGAACCGTCCAAAGCGGATTATTATGCAAAAGAGGCTGCGGAGCTTAAAAGCAGCATAGAAAGCTATTTCGGCGCAGAGGTGGAGGGATACGATACCTATCGCTATTATGATGGCAACGACATATTGCGCTCGTGGATATGCCTGCCGCTTACCGTAGGAATATATAACAGGGCGGAGGAAACCGTAAAGGCCCTGTTTGCAAGCAGGCTTTGGAGCGAAAACGGAGTGGTAACACAGGCGGGGGACAAAACATATTGGGATCGCTCCACACTGTATGCTTTTCGGGGCGCGTTTGCTTGCGGAGAAACATGGGTTATTGACAAGCTGCGTACATATACGCATACGCGTTTGTTGGGGGAACATGTTCCGTATGCGGTGGAGGCGTATCCCGAGGGAAATGCCGCACATCTTTCCGCGGAAAGCGCGTTGTATTGCCGCATTTTTTCCGAGGGTTTATTCGGGCTGCGCCCAACAGGTCTTAAGAGCTTTGAGCTTTGCATAAACATACCAAAGCAGTGGGACAAGGCAAGTATATCCAATGTGAAAATAGCGGGCGCGGATGTGGATATCAGGGTTTTGAAAAACGGAGACGAAATTGTTCTGACCGTAATTGCAAACGGTTCGCAGGCGTTTAACGGCACCGTGGGTATCGGAGAAAAAATCAGCATAAGAACGGAATAAGCGATTCTTCGTGTATCGGAATCGTCTGAAAGTAACATTTACGGCATCATTTGCGATATTAAGAGGCAGAGGGGGCGAATGCGTTAATATAGTGCGCCTGAGAGTTAAAATCGTTCATTCCCATCAATGCGGCGGGTGATTTATAATCATTTTTGAAAATATAAAAAGCCGCCACCCCGCAACGGAAAACAGTGCGGCAAATTGGGAGGATTACTTTATGAAGCTGAGGCTTACGGTATTGACGCTTGCAGTATTGCTGCTTTTGACCGTGCTGCCCGGGATGACCGTTTTTGCGGTGCCGTATGAACAGGCGCAGGTGACAGGCTCCGTGGAGTTTGAAAACGCTCGGGAGGAAAATATCGGCACCGAGGGCTCGGATATCATCGGGCCGTTTGAGCCGCACGGATTCTGGGAGATGACGGAGGGCACGGTGACCGTGACCCCGGGTCATAACGGAAACGGATTACTCTTTACTCCCAACTATTCAAACGAGCAGGGCTATGATAAATCGGTTATGCGTGCGCGGATGCCGGCGCTGGAAAACAAAGAGCTTTGGGGCAGGGCTGCGGCAATGCGCTTTTATGTAAAAAACGATACCGAGTATGATGTAAGCGTAGCCTTTGTGGTGAATGTTGACGGTCAAAACGGCGAAAAATATGTAATCGGCCCCGCAGAAGGTACATATCTTATAGATTTGCAGGGCGAAGTGAGCGACATGGAGGCGTATACCGATACGAGCGGGTGCGGAATACTTGTGCCCTACGGCTTTGAAGGCTATGTTGTGCTGCCCTTTGCCGTAAAGGGCGGGGAAGTCTTTGACGACGAATGCGGTTGGCAGGATTTTCCGCTGTGGTCGGATGACAAGCAGACGCCTGAGAGCGCGAACAGCTTTGATTTCGGGCGCATTACCAAAGTGAGCATGGAGATAAGGCTGTACGGCTTTGCCCCGGAGGATAAGGGCGGAATAATGATAGACAGCTTTGAGTTTATAGGCGAGCGCGGAAATGCGGTGGAGCGGCCGGAGCATGTGAATGTAAATGTTACGCCGCTTCCGGAGCAAAGCGCGCCGGTGGCGGAAAATTCCGCATCGCCCGCCCCGACGGGTACGGCTTCTTCGCAGCCGCAGCAGACAAACGGCAG
>ERZ779888.1896-NODE-1896-length-18945-cov-4.615776_pt1 | contig 18945 bp, 25 predicted proteins | sample MGYA00511245_ERZ779888 | MGnify/ENA primary metagenome ERZ779888 (study PRJEB29588, sample SAMEA2155255) | human gut metagenome | biome: human gut; feature: human-associated habitat; material: faeces | place: Denmark | collected 2008/2010 ... | reverse complement strand
CGTCGGTGGCGCGGTCGCCGGACAGGCCGAACTGGGTGAGCGCGGTCGCCATGAGTTCCGCGGCTTCGCTCACGTCGATGCCTTCGGATGCGGCGAGGTCGAGTGCGCCGGTCAAGCCGCCGGACAGGATGTCGGTCGTGCTCAGGCCGGCCTTGCCGAGTTCGGTGATGCCGGCCGCGGCCTCGGAAGCGGAATAGATGGTGTCGGCTCCGGCATCGATTGCCGCCTGCCGCAGCAGATCCATCTCTGCGGCTGAGGCGCGTGTAACCGACTGCACTCCGCTCATGCTGGCGTCAAAATCGGACGCGGTCTTGATGGCGGCGACGCCCAATGCTCCGGCGGCCATGCCCGCGGCGGCGAGCCCGGTGGTCAGCAGCGAGGTCTTACGCCCGGATTGTTCCATGCCTTCGGCGAGCTGTTGTGCGTTCGCTCCGGCCGCTTTGATGCTGGCGTTGAAGTTCGAGGCGTCCGCCCTGAGTCGGACGGTAATCGATTTGTTCAACGCTGGCATGGGTTACCTCTATTCGGTTTTCAGGGTGAGCATGGTCATCAGGTGGTCGCCGTTCGCGCCCTTGGGGTGTTCCTCCCGCCATTGTTTGACGGCGATGGCGCGGTGCGCGCTGCCCCAGCAGACGCGGGCCTCATGGTCGATGGCGAATTCGCCGTTACGGCACACATCGAGCGGCAGTCCGCATCCGGGGCACATGGAGGCCTCGTAGTCGTCGAGGGCGAGCATCCAGTCGCGTTCGGTCTCATCCCATTCGGTTTCGCGGGTGAATCCGGTCAGCCGCCCGGTTTCGTCGTATTCAGCCGCGTAGCCGGGTTCCCAGCCGTGGAATCGTTTCAGGCTGATGCCGAGCTGGCGGCAGATTCTCAGTTCCCGGACGAGCCGAGGGTCTTCGAGGCGAGGTCGAACGCCGCTTTTGGGTCCGCGGCCTCGCCGTTGAGCTTCATGACGGCCTGCACGATGATGGTCAGCTGGCCGTCGGTCATCTCATCGAACGCCGTATGTAAGGCATCGTTGGTCAGATCCTGTTCGGGCAGCGGTTCGCCGCCCACCATGGCGGTGACGGCCATCTGCGCCACGGAGTCGGCGGCGAGCCCGACCATGTCGCGGTCCAGCGGCTTCTTCGGGTCCGGCGTGTTGTCCTCCAGCACGCGACGCCACTTGCTGAACGGTAGCGCCCTGAGCTCCAAGGTGAGCGTGTCAGCGGCGCACTCCTCCTTGAGCGCTTCGATCTTCTGGGCGAGCTTGCGGGCGCGCTGGTTGCCGCCCTCGACCTTCACGCGACTGTTGTTCGCTTCGTTCAGGTCGTGGCCTAGGTTGATGATCTCCTGCGCCTTCTCCTGATCCAAGACGATACTGATGGTCTCGGTGCGGCGCTTCACGGTAATGGGCATGATAAATCCTTTTCTGAAACGAGTGAATATCCTTTGCTCGGGTAACCAGTGAGAGAGAAAGAGGTCCCCGCGGGTAGAAAGGATGAAAGACCCCGCGGGGAGGAACAGAAAATGGCGATGCGGCATCCTGTCGCACCGCCATTCACATGAGAGGTGACCCTTTCGAGATGTTGGGTTGGCCGGTTAGAGTCGGCGGAGGAATTCCTGCAACGCGGTGTAGCGCCAACGGTTAGCGGCTCCATTCGGATGCGCGTTTCCACTGGAAATCTTGAACTGATTGTCGCGCAACGACTTCGCGGTTTCGCTCAGAGTGATTCCTGAACCGCCTCGTCGCCCGCCAATATTCAGGCTCACCTGCGGGTCGCCGCCGAGGTCGAGCCACGGGACGCCCCAGAACTTGCAGATGTCAATGAGCGCGTTCGCGTAGGTTTCGGTCATCCAACTGTCGGAGATGATGACACCAACCTTGGCGTTCGGTCGGTTCGTGAGAATCCACTGCAATACGGTGTTGTATGCGCCCCACATGGTCGTATTGGTGGAGTCCGCGCTGGTGCCAAGCGTTGACGGTTCACTGGCGATGTCAATCTCGTTCAGTCCGAACTGTAGGGTCAGATAGTCGGTATCCTCGGGAATGTTGAGGTAGCGGTCCACGCTGAACGGGTTCGATGCGTCCCCCACGTTGGTCATATCGCTTCCGCCGATGGCGTCCTTGGTGAACTTCATGTTGTTGTACTTGGCAACAAGATAGTTGGTCGTCAACGGTTCGCCTGTGGCCTTGTCGATGTCGGTTACATAGGAACCGGCGGTGAAACTGTCGCCGCAAGCATGGTAATGCTTGCCCCAGAGGGGGTTGCTGGCTTCAAGCATCGCAATGACCGATGAGAAGCCGCCGATGATTTCGGTGGAGAACGTGGGCTGCGTCTCACTGTCGGTGAGTAGGATGATGGTATCTCCATCGTTCTCGAATCCCGGAACGGTCACGGTAGCGGAGTCGTCGCCGGTGAATGCTCCGTCAACACCGGTATCGCAAACCTCGCCGGTGCCGTTGGTGTATTCGTATGAACCGTTCTCTCCGTAAACGATGGCAATCTGAAGGTCGTCAATATCCACGGCACCGGCGGCGCTAACCCAGAATGCGACGTGCGTCAAACCGCCCGTAGCGTCAATATTGGCTCCCTGAGTCGGGCCTGAGTGAGACACCACGTATGCGTCATCCCAAATGGCGATACTGCAACCGGTGGGGAGTTTCTTGTTGATGTGGAGGCGGAACCCGTCGGGGAGGCAGATTCCGTTGTCCGTGAGAAGCGGAGCCAACTCAACCACTGCGCCGTTATCCGCCTCTGCGGTTCCATGAACGTTCAGGCCGTTCGGCGTGAACTCGTAGGTGAGGCCCCGAACGGTGCCGGAGCCGGAAGTGGGCATCTTCACGAGGTTCTGGCCGGAAGCGAGTAGCTTCTTAGGGAACGCGCCCTCGCCGCTCATGGTCACGTTGAGGGGCTTGTTGGATACGCCTCTGAGAATATTGCCGTCGAGCTTAACGGTTGGAATGCTTGCCGACGCCTCAAAGATGGCATCGTCCATCGCATTCAACTTGGCGGCGGTAATCGTCTGACCATCCGCCCAATTCTGCTTACTATAGGCCATTACAAAACCGCCTTTCCGACAATGGCCTTGCCAACAATGTTAGAAGAGGCCAGAGCGCCGGCGGCCTTGACGGTCGCGGACTCGGTGAACCACTTGCCGGTCACGAAGAACGGGGCCAGCGACGCCTGCACGCCGTTCTCCTCCTGCGCGACCAGCTGCTTCTCGCCGAACACCACGGGGATGACGGTCACCTTCTGGTCGGCGGCCCAATCGTCAGCCGCCGGCAGGCCACGACGACGCACGATGTAACCGGTCGTGCCCTCCGTGGTCGCCTTGGCGCACTCGTTGAACTCCTGATACAGCTCGGAATTCGTGTTGTCAATGAACGTGATCGACGCGTCGGATACGCTCTTGCGTCCAGGCCGCTGGTAGTCCTGGTCGGAGCATTCGCGCTGGTCGTTGATGGTCGCCTGGGACGGGCTGAACGCCCAGCCTCCCAGTCGGATGTAGCAGCTGATGTCCGTGCCGGCCTGCAGCTCGGTAATGGTCGGGTTCTCCTGGTCGGCGATGGTCGTGACGATAACCGTCTTTATTCGACCGTCAGCCGGCGTGGACGGGATATTGCTCTGGAAAGTCAATTCAGTCTCCTTGGTCTTGGGTTTTGGGTTTGATACCGGGCCGGAGAACGAGTTTGTCCGGCCTTGGGAGTGTGGAGTCGGGCCAGTGCGGCCTGTTGACCGGGATGAACTGCGTGCCTATCCGCTTGTCGGTGGACAGCACGTCGGTCTCGACGTTGCTCACGATGTCCCGGCAGCGAACGTACCTACGGACTGTCATGGCGGCTCCACGTGAAGTCGAATCGGAGGACGCGCACCCGATACCGGTAGGCCGTATCCGTCTCCGTGAGGCCGGCGGCGTAGGTGCCGGAATCCTCCGTCAACGTCAGGCACGAGCAAGTGAACCCACCGCATTCAGGCACAATGCCCTGCAACGCTGGTATCGCGTAGTCGTCGCACCAGACGTTCACCGAATCCGTGTTATCGGACACACAGCGCAGCTCGATACGCCCGTCGCCCGCGATAGCTCCACCCATCTCGTTGCGTTGGATGCCGTTGTTGGTGATGGTGACTATCACCCAAGGCGGCAGCTCCCCGGCCAACGGTTCCACCTGCATGTGCAGCGGCCAACCGTCCACAACGGGGATAAGCTCCTTGAGCGCTTCGGTCAAATCGAAGATGCGAGCCATGTTCACGCTCCCCACAGGATGACTTCGAGCGCGTCGCCGGCGGAGTCGGCGACGTAATCCGCCAAGGTGGGCAGTTCCTCCTCGGCGTGCCCGTAGAATTCGTGGGTGCCGCCGCCTCGCGCTGTGCCGAAGAACGCGATGTTGGCGAGGCTGCTGGCACCTCCTTCGCGCGGACTCACGTCCGCGTACTCTCCGGTCGCGTCACCGCCCGTCTCGTACCCGATGCCGATGTAGGTCATCGGCTGGTTACGGGAGGTCATCACGTCATAGGTGATGGCCTCCTTGACGTTCTGCGCGGCCTTCTTCACCGTCGCAGCCAACTTCGGGCGCACCACAGCCTGCGCCAACGCCATGCGCCGGCCCAGTTCGGACAGTTCGGAAGCATCAATCGTCAAAGCGCTCATAACGCCTCCTTCACGTTCCACCGCTGCGCCGTCGCATGCGTCTTCTGAGACTGCGGGGACACCAGCCGGAACTTATGACCAACCAGATTCGGGTCATCCGACTTGGTGATCTCAACCACCATGTCCGGAGTCAACCCTCGCGTAGCCCATGGGAAATCAACGCGCACCAGCCACTCGTTGACGACGGTCCCCGTATCGGTCGTGTCGCCGCCCACGCCGCCGGAGGTCTGCACCTTGCACTTGCCGGCGTAGACCTCCGTGAGCTTGGGTACCGACTGGCCCGTATCCGGGTCGACGGTCACGCCTCCGGCCTTGGTCACGCGGCATTCGTCGGCCATGAGGCGTTCGGCGGCGTCACGTCCAGCGGTCATGAGGGTATCGAGACTCATATGGCCTCCGTCCCATCGGCGTGATCGTGAACGCCCCCTCGGCACCCGAATCCGACGGGGTGAGCAGCGCCCACTCCGTGTCGGTGAATGTGATGCCGACAGCGGAGTTGGTCATCCCGTACGTCCGCTGATAATCGTCGATACGCTCCGACTTCGAGGTGTATCCCTCCGGGTTGAGCGAGTGACGTGCGACCGCGGACGCCTCGACCATGTTCACCGCGTTCTGGCTGATGCGCTTGTCCGCTATGAGCTGGTCGAGGTTCGAGTAACGTTGGCGGATGGCGAGCTCGGCCATCTCTATCCACGCCGTGACCTGATTGATCTCCAACGGGTCGTCTATCGGGCGTCCGAGCTGGGTGGCGACGTCCTGCACGCTAGCGGTCATCGGTCACCACCCTTCGGTCACGCACCGGCCATGATGCCGGCGGCCACGAGCGAATCCACGATCTGCTGAACCGTGCCGGAAGCGCCGTCAACGTGCGCCGCCTGCTTCACCCCACCAAAAGCGGAAGTGGTGGCGGCCGGCAACACGTAGGCGTTCGCATTCGCGGCCACGCCGTCCAGCTTCGCCTTGTCCTCCTTGCTCAAAAGGCCGTCAGCACCAGAGGTGGCCTTGCCGGGCACGGTCGGAATGACGCCATCCGCGATCTTCTCCTTGGTCACGGCCCTGGCCGCGAGCTTCACGGTGGTCACCGAGCCGTCGGCGATCTCGGCGGAGCCGCCGCCGGATGCGGGCGGCTCCTGCGGGTTGCGCTCGTCGTCCACGTAGACGATGTCAACTGTGGTCGCTCCGTCCGGAACCTTGGTGACGCCGGACAGCGGGTGAGCGTAGATCGGGGTTCCCATCACTTGCCCGCCTTCGCGTTGGAGGCGTCGGTGATGACCACGAACTTCTTCTTGTCGCGGACGATGAAGCCGACAGTGGCCTCGAGCAGGATGGCGGTCATGTTGCGCTGCCACAGGTTGACCTGCGTGCCGTCGATGTTGATGGTCGCCTGGTCGGACACCTTCATCTGGATGCCGCCTACCATGGCGAACATGGCCTGCGACCAGTCGCCGGCGACGCCGAGGATGTTCGGGCTGCCAGCCTTGTACCCCCACGGGCTCTTGACGATGCGAGCGCCGAACATGCGGCCCAGATCGCTGGTGGAGGCGTCGTTGACGAGCAGCGGGCGACCGTTCGCGTCCGTCGCCAGGAGGAACTTGCTCTGGCCCTGCGGGGAGAGGGCCATTCCGGTCAGGTCGCCGTTGTTCTCAAGGATGGTGGTGACGATCTTCACGAAGTCGGCGTAGGTGCCGTCTCCGATGCCGACCTGCTGCGCGTCGGACAGGGTGTCCATGCCGTCCGTGATGGGTCGCGTGGTGGCTCCGGTGATGAAGGTCTTGTCGATGGTCTCGGCGATGCCCTGGGAGCCCTGACGGGACACCTCGGCCCACAGTCGGGCCTTGTCGCGCATGAACTCGTTCGACACGGGGATGATCTTGGCCATCTTGTACGGGATGACCTTCCGGGAGCCGAAGGTCGGGTTGTCGGCCGGCTTCTCGGCGGTCTCGGCGACCCACGCGGCGGGCGTGGATTCGCCCAGAGTGTCGAACACGAGGCCGTTGCCGGGCACGTTGATGCGCTTGGCCAGCTGCATGATCGCGGACTGCTTGGTGGCCTCGGTCCAGATCTCGTTGGACTGCGACGGCTGGAGGTATACGCCGTCGGTCTTGGTGCTGATATCCAGCGGTTCAGACATTAGTTTTCTCCTTAGGTGAGAGGTTCATGATTGGTCAGAAGCCCATTCCCGACAGCTGCGCGGAGAAGAAGGCCGTGTTCTCGCTTGTCTGCGCTTCCTGCGAGGGGATGTTGCGGGAGATGAGGTCGCCGACGTTGGTGCCGACGTTCAGGCCGACGGTCCGCTGTTCGACGGTCGCCATGTCGGGCATGGCCTTGGCCACGGCGTCGATGGCCTTGATGATGGCCTTGTCGTCGCTGTCCTTGGTCACCCCGTCGATGAGCCTGATGGCAGCCTCCGGGTATTTGAGACGCCCGGTGGCGAGCTTGACGACGCGTGCCACGTACTTCTCGGCTTCCAATTCCTCGACGCGCGCCTTCAACGTGTCGTTCTCCTTCTGCAGGGTCCGGTTCTCCCTGCGGAGGGAGGTGAGGGCGCGTTTGCCGCCGTCGGTCTTCATCTCCTGCGCCTCCACATCCTCCGGGTCATTGGTGGCGGAGGGCTCGGGCTCGGTGGTGTTCCGCGCGTCGCCGTCGTCATCGTTCTCCCCCATCGGCTGCGTAGCCGTCAGCTCCTCAAGGGCCTGCTGGGCCTGTTCGGTCGACATCGCGTCGCCCGTGGTCTGAGCGCCCTCGTTTTCACTGGTGGTCTCGGAAGCGGTCGTATTGCCGTCGTTCATGGTGCATGTCCTTTCCGTCGCGGATTCGGATATGAAAAGCCCGCCGAGGCGTCGCACCTCAACGGGACTTGGGAAATTGATTGGGTGGCTAGAGAATCCAGCCGTAGTTGCGAAGCATCTGCTTCGGATCGCGGCCCTGACGGTCGCAAATCTCATAGATCGTCTCGGGCATCAACCGTGGACGGTCGATCTTCTCGTAGCGTCCTCCGTGTTTTATGAAGCCGTTCGCGTACCCCGCCGATATCATCCGGTATGATGCGGAGCCGCGTCGCGTCGTGCCCTCTGTCGTGTATTTGATTCGCCGGTCGTAGAACTGGGCTTTGGTCACCGACCCCTTACGCCTGTAGGCGTTGACCAGTTGGTTGAGGTCGGCACCGTCAAGCCAGGCGCGGACGTTGGCCCTGCTGCCCAGGATTTTGGTGAGCGCGTCCATATCGTCGGCGTCCACCAGGTCGTTGAGGTAGCTGTACGGGTCGGCGTATGCATTCGCCGGCACGTCATGGCTCCACATGACCGTGCAATCGCAGTTGGGGTGGCGTTCGCCGGCGTTCGACGTGCCGGCGAGGATGACGCATCGTCCGCAGCTCGGGGGGTTCAGCACGCGCACCGGCCTGGCGTCGGCGTACCTGCCCTTGGCGGTGACCATGCTCGCCGAACGTTGCGTGTCGGCGAGGCAGGTGCGTGCGCGGGTGAGCATGCCCATCTCGATCCTGTAGCGTGCGAAATCCAGCGTCCAACCTCGCAGCACGCCGGCCTTCGCCTCGATGATGGGCGTGTACATCGTGTCGACGGTGTTCCACCCGTTGCCGTTGACGCCGACCCACTGCCAAGGGTCGGGCTCGTACTCCGGTTCGAAGTCGAAGCCTCCGAGGTCGCGCATCACGGTGGGCGCGTTCTCCACGGCCTCGCTCGCGGTCTCGTACTGCGCGGTGTCCAACAGTCTGACCAGCTGCGGGAGCATCCTGGCGAAGGCGGTATCGAAGTCATTGCCTGCGTACCGTCTCCACAGTCGATGCAGGGACTTCACCAGATGGTTGCTGCGGCTGCGTAGGTCGCGTGATTCCCGTATCGCCGATTCCGGCACCACCTGTCCAGCCATCGTCGCCGGCATCAGCAACCTCCGGTTTCATCAGCAGGTCCATCTGGGCCTCCTCCTCGTCACGGAGGAGCTGTTCGGCGCGCGCGATCTTCGCGGGCCCCCAGCCAAGTTCCTCCCACGCCATCACGCGTGGCATGAGCGGACGGCCGTTGGGGTCTGCAGTGGCGTACAGCTTGGTCACCGCGTCCGCGCGCTGCGCGACCGTAGGCGTGCCCGGGTCATGCCACAGGGCCTCGGCGTCGTTCAACCGTTCGGCCCTGGCGGCATCACCCTCCATAAGGGCGACGAGACGCATGGTTTCGACGGCCTGCACACCCAGCGTGCGCTGGTCACGTTCGATACTCTTGACCAGCTTGGCCTCACGACTGCGGATGGCGTCCGCGCTGGCGGCGTCGTCGGCGGCGAGACCGAAATAGTTCGGCGGCAATCCGGTGACGCCGGACACCAGTCGGGCGTACAGCTCCACCATGCGCTCGAAATTCTCCATCGAACTACTGGAGAATTCGAACGTTTTGGCGTCCTTGTTCTTCAACGCCCAGATGCGACCGAAGTACGCCTCCCAGGTCGTGAGTTTCTTCCCGTCCTCATCCACGAAATCACCCTTGGTCGCGCCCAGGATTCCACGCTGCGGAACCGCGTGGGTTTCCTGCGCGACCTGCGCGTTCGTCAGGTCACGGGCGCAGGCGTCGGTCAGTTCGATCACATCCGCGATCGCCGACGTGCCGCGCAATCGCGGCCAAGGTTCGTGAATCGGTATCGTCGTGCGAGGATTCCGGTATGCCGGGATGACCGGCACCACGCCGGACTCGTTCGGCTCGCTGCTCACCACCAGATTCTCCGCGCTGATGGTCAGCGTCCTATCAGGGAGCCACATCTTCCACGCCACAGCCCGCTGGTAATCCTGCGAATCACCATCGCGGTAACGTCGTAACGCGGCGTCGATGATACCTGTCACCGGGTCGCGGTGCACGGTGATGTCAATAGGGCTCACCGTGGTTATGGTCACGCCGCCGTCCGCGGTCTTCTCCACGGTTCGGAAGCTCCGACCGAACACCTCGAAGTCAAGATAGCTCGACTGGTCATAGGCCGGACAATTGCCAAGCCATGTATCCCACGCCCATTCAGCCAGATTCTCGTCATCACCGACGCGGAATCCCTTCATGTCCAAGCGATCGACGCGGGACTCGCCGACGACGCGCGGCCAGTTCACGATCACCGTGAACCGCTCCAATTCCGGAGGAATAGCCAGGCCAAGCTGTTTCAGATGCTGCTGGCCGTCGAAATACCGGTCAAGCCTGTCATAAACGGGAGTGGACGCGACGATGATGTTACGGAGACGGTCGAACAGCTCACTCACAGTGGGATTCACACCAACCTCCAATCAGCGGAACACGAACACCGTATTGCCGGCGTCCCCATCCCAACCCAACGCGCGCATGTCCGACGCCGCCTCATGGGCCAGAATGTCCGCCATAGCAATGTCTATCTTCTGATTCTCCGAAGGCTTGCCCAACACGTACTTGTCGCCCGGCTTCGCAACCTTACGCGCGGCCATCATATGCAGCTTCGCCGTCGCATCCAGCGAATGCGTGGTACTGCCGTCCGCAGTGTCCTCCATGAAACGGGTCAACGCATCGAACATACGTCCGACACGATTCGTCGGCCATGGAACCACCACGTCCTCGCCGTAGCGGAGCGCCCAATCATCCACCTGCGTCTCCCACGGATGCGGGTCGCAGTAGAAACGCTGCACCTCATACCGGTCAAACAGTTCGGACACACAGGCATCGACCTCGCTACGGGGAATACGTCCCTCCCACTCGTTCGGATTCCAGAACGCCGGACGACGGTCAGGCCCATACGCCGGCGTCCAACGCCACCCGTCCACGGTCTCGGCGCGCAACGCCGTCCAGTCGCCCGACTGCGAGCCATCGAACCCCAAACATATCTCGGTGCCCGGCTCCGGCTCATCGCGGTCTAGTGCGGTGGAGTCGTAGAGCGCTTCCGGCATGTACGAGCCGAGACCCTGCACCAGCTCGCAGCCGAAGAACCGGCGAGCCTGCGTAGGGTCACGCGACAACAGTTCAACACACGCCGACTCCACCGCGTCAAGGTTCACCCACGGAGACCCGGCGTAAACGAATTCGAGGATCTTCCGCCGCTGCCCCTTATCCATGAAATCAAGTTCAGGATCATGCCTCGGGAAGTACTTCCAAATGTCGGTCGCACGGCTCTCGTAGGTGGCCTGTCCGAAGCTCGCGTCCATCGGGTCCCAGGGGTTCGTCAGTTCGAGCATGCGGCCGTCCATACCGGTAACGCCACGCATCACCGTGTCGCCGACCTCGAACATGCCGCTGCGCTTCGTCCATATACCGCTCTCGTCGCCCAGCGCGAAGTTCACCGGATTTCCCAGTTTCGAACGCGCCGACGCGGTGACCGGGTCGATGCGACCGCCGTTCGGCAGGCGTATGAAACCCTCGCGCACCTTCATCAGGTCGCCAAGATTGCCGTTACGCACCATGGTCTGCAGCGGACGATACACGTTCGCCGTCTGCTCCTCCGAATTGGCGAGCAACTGGACCAGCGCGGTGCGCCGGGGCATCCCCATCGGATCGCCCGGCAGATAGGAGTATTCGAAACCGCAGCCGCAACCCCAGTCGGAGCAACGGTATACCTCTCCACCGTTCGCCCAACCCGCGAAGATGCATGGGCCCACCGCCTCGAAACAGGCGATAGCCGCGCCGAACGGGGACTTGCCCAGCTTCTGACCGCCGACGATCTGACCACGACGCCACACGAACGCACTCCCCTGAGCCGGACGCGACGCATCGAACACCATATCCGGCTTCACCCGGTAGAACTCGACCGCGTTCTCCAACTGCCAGCCCACCAGCACGAACGGCTTGCCAAGGTCGAAACCCTGCGGCACCACGCAATGGGCCGCCACCCAGTCAGCGAACAGGAAACCGAGGGTCCTAGGCTGCGCCTCCATCAGCATCACCCCTCATCTGAGCGAACCGCTCACGCGCCGACGGGAACGGCACCAGCTTCCCATCCGTCTTCACAGACCGCTTCGGCTTCTCCACCTCGTCGGCCACGATGCGCCAACCGTTCAGCCGCAGCCCCTGAGGGGTGAGCCCGATGGAATCCGCGTAGCGGCACAGGGTCGTCCGATCGGCGGCCTTCGCGTCGGAAGACTCGCACAGCACGTACTGGCGGACGTAGAGGGCCACCATGTGCTGCAGGTACTTGTACTGCGGGCGGCTCCACGCATACCCCTGCGGGTAGCGCCACAATTCGTTCCACACGTCACGCTCGCGCTCGTTCCACTGCGCCGAAGCCGCGTCGTCGGGCTCGCGATGGAAGCCGTCATCGTCCTTGAACGTGAACCAGACGACGTACCGCGGCAGCGGGAACTTCGGGTGAGGTCGCCTGTAGCCGTTCGCGGGCAGAGCGAACAGGCCGGCGGCGCGCTGCTGGAACGCCTCTGACGAGGGGTCGGGCATCCTGCCCGCCTTCGCGCGGGCACCACCGCTGGGCATGGCCAATCACCTCTTCCTTCGACGTGTAGGCAGCGGCGTCACGCCCATATTTCTCACTACGTCCCGCTCGTTCGGCTCCTGTTGGAGCGTAAACAGACGGTCGCGGGCCGCCCTCATCTGTCCTGTTCCGCGTAGTATCTACGATTCGCCGCCTCCCAAACCTCTTGGCTGCGGTTCGGGGAGGGTCGGTCCTTGTCTCGGGCCAATCTCTGTCTGAAATGTTTGAAACGCAAAAACTTGCGAGTCCCCTCACCGGCGGTCTCGGCGGGGTTCGGCGGGGTTCCATCCCCACCCCGTCGCCGTTAGTTTTCCGGCGGGGGGTGGTTCCTGTTTGTTCCAGTGTTCGCGCATGCGGTTGCTGTTGGCTGCTCCCGCTTTGCGGTTGCAGCTCGCGTGTTCGGGTCCGTTGTATCCGTCGCGCCGGTCGTTATGCCCGAGGTCCCATGCTTGGCCGCGGGTAACGGGCAGGTGGCAGCGGGGGCAGAGTGGCGCGGCCCCGTTGTCGATGGCCGCTTGCCATCGGGCGCGGAGCCGCTTGTGTGGGGCGCCATACCCCCGTTGGGTGGCGGTGCCCCTCTCCCTCTCGTGGGCCCTGCCGTGTTCGGCGCAGTAGCGTTTGCCTGCGGGTATGAGCTGTGGGCAGTGGGTGTATGAGCATCTGCGTAGTGCCATTTGTTGTTTGCCTGGTCCTGCGTGTCGTGTGTTCCCGGTTGCATATCTATAGTTATTGTGTTACTATAGATATGTCAGCAGAAAGGAGGTCCGATGAATCCAAAGGATTGGTTCGATGTCATCAACGGCATCATCGCCAACGTCCTCGCCGCGATAGCCATAATCATCGCAATCAGACGAAGACCGAAGCACAAGAAGTAAAACAGGTTCCGGCTAACCCTACTAGCCGGAACCTCCCCGCCAATCCTATCTCATCGGAAACACATCATGAGAACATCACTGATTTTCGGAATCGTGGCCCTGACGTTCGGAGCCACGGCCCTGGGCGGCGCGCTATCCGACAGCCCGATAGTATCTGGCGGCTTCGGTCTCGCGGCCGGAATCATGGGCCTTGCGGCCGGAATCATCAACGGCAAGGAAGGCAACAATGACGACTGAATACCTCGGCGTCAAACAGGTCGCCGAACGCCTCGGCATCACCAGCGGCGGCCTGCTCAACCTCAAACTCCCCGAACCCGACGCGACCATAGGCCGCACTCGGGGCTGGCTGCCTGAGACCATCGATGAATGGAACGCCCAACGTCCGGGACGTGGTGTCGGCGGAGGAAGGCCACGCAAGAACAAAGCATAGATACGCGAAAACCCAGCCACTTGAGCTGGGTTTTCGACACTTCTGCCACTGCATATTATGGCTTCACCTAACGGATTTTGTCAAATCGGGGCCGATGAGCAGCCGGTACACGTCGCAGTAGGCGTATCCATCCGCATGACGGGGCAGTTTGCCGCGCTGCTCCCACGTGGTGATGGTCTTACGGCTGACCTTGAGCCCCGAGACGGCGAATGCCTTGGAGACGTCCGCCGCCGAACCTCGCTCGGAATCATCCCAACACAATGTCTTGAGCCTGCGCAGTTTCACGGTCTGCGCTCGCTGTTCGCGCCCGCATACGGGGCATGTGACCCACTGGTCTGCTGCCCCAGCGGTGAGCATGGTCTCGCATAGTTCGCAGGTTCCTATCTCGCGGCGTTGCTCCGGCGGATCCAGCGCAGCATCGACTTTGCGTGCGATGCCGTCAACGACGTGCATGTAGAAGCCCGCGTCCGCGAACGTGGCGAGCCTGGGGTGGCCTGCGCATGCGATGAGCGTGGCCTTCAGATCCTCGTTGCGTTTGTCTTTGCGCCAGTCCAAGGCGTCGATGCCGTCGAGGCAACGCCATAGTTCACGGGCCGTGGCGTCGAGCATGTCGATCAGGTCGAGCACGTCGAGCCTGATTGGAGTCGGTGGAGTGGCGGTCTGGATGCGCACGGGTGAATGGCCACCCGGATGCAGGGTCGCGTCCAACGAGTCATGCAACGGCGTGATGTCTCGCGCGAGTCGCAGGAGCATGCCGGCGAAACGCAGCTCGCATGCCTCGCACAGTGAGTACCCCTCTTCGGTTATCGTTTTGCAGTTCTGGCAGTTCACGTTAGCCCCTTCCGGCTAGTCGGCTAGAATAGTGTTTGCTTCTTGCCCTGGCCGACCTTGTTGGCTGGGGTTTCTCATGCTTGAGCTGGCTGTACGGCATATCCCATATGCGTTTGAATTCGGCTATCTCCTGTTCCGACAGTTTCGGCCCGCCCCAAGGTTTGCCCGGCGGCCGCTCGCGGGTTGGCGGTTTGAACGGTTTGACGCTTATCCGGGCGAGATGGCACATGTGCATGGCCAGATACTGGCCGTCCGGCATGATGCCCGCGCTGCCGCATGTGCTGCGCAACAATGGGTGTCCTACGGAGGGCAGCCATGTGACGCGCGTCACTGGCCTGCCCAAGATGATGGCCACGGTCAGGTCATCACCCTCAACCAACCCGCAGTCCCACGTCTCCCACACGTTTTCCCGATCCTGGATCACGTACAGGCCGCAGCCATCGCAGACGGCGGTCACGAGGGGACTCGTTTTCGGGATGAACGTGCGCAGCCATGCGGGCTTGCGTTCACGGGCGCGTGGCCTGCTCACTCCCCCATTGCCTTTCTTCTTGCCGCGTCGAACGCGATTCTGATGATGTTCTCCAACCACGCGCCGGGGAGCGTGATGAACTTTCTGGTTTCGTCCATGGCGGCGGCAATCTCCTCTTCGGTGATTTCGCGTGACGCTCCGGCCTTGTATCCTTGTCCCCAAGCCCACTGCAGGCCACTGTCGACGTACGACGGGTCACGCTGCTTCTGCGCCTCGATTTCACTGCCGATGATGCTCATTTGCCCCCGTTTCGTTGTTGATTGCCGTTTCGATTCGTATGCACAGGTCGAGCGCCTCCTGCCATCCGGCCTGGTAGCCGATGACGAACGCCTCGGCCGGGCTGTCATTGCCCAAGCCCGCTACCGCCAATGCGTTGAGCGCCTGCTGGATGACGTCAATCGGTTCGACCATGATTCGCCTTCCTGTGCTCATGTTCCTGTTTCCATACGGAGTGGTGCGAAAGGAACATTACGAGAGTGCCAACCGGCTCCCAGAATTCGGTTCGCGGGTCGTAGCACCACCATTGGCTGCAGATTGGGCAACGGTAGTAGCAGCCGGGGCCGTGCGGGTCGCATCCTGCAAACGCAAGCAGCGGCACGCACATGGATCTGGCAATGACCATATTTCCGAAGAACAGTTTGGGGTGTTTCATGGGTTATTCCTTTCCGAGTTGTCGTGTGATTGATTTCCAGATCGTCGCCAGTTCGCCGTCCTTCAAACCGCTGGCATGGCCGCGCTCGTACAGGTCGGCTTCGATTTGACGCAGGTTTTCCGGGTGGTTGGCGGCCCGCCCGTAGGCCCAGTCGTGCAGCGTCTGGTTACGCTGCCCCTCGGGCACTGGGGTCATGTCGGGGCGTGGTTCGCGGCGCGGCTGCCTATCGTCGTCGGCCATGACCTGGGCGAGGCTGAGCCGGATAAGCTCACGCGAAGCCGCGGGCAATTGCGAGCGTTGAGTCGAAGGCCGGAGCCGTTTGGGTTCGGTTCCTTCGATGCCGCCAATGGATTCGAGCCACCGGCAGATCTGGGCGCTGGCCTCGGGTATGCCATCGTCTCCGGGGAGGTCGCATACGCGGTAGTCGCCCTCGTTCACGGTGCTTCCCGCTCCGATGACGTATCCCTTGCGTTCCACGCGTAAGTCCACGGGAATGCCGTCGGGGTATTCGCTGGTCTTCAGGTGGACGGCGTTCTTCACCTTGCCGCGCAATGCCTCGGGCAGTCGGTAGTAGGCGTGCAGTCCTCCGGAGGGGGTGCGCACGAGATAGGTCGAGGGGAACGCCGGGGTGCCGTACCGGCCCACCTGCCGGTTGAGCACGGTCCACCCGTCATCACCACTGGTTTTGCTCATGTCCATGTCGATGACCATGAATCCCGGCGCGGGAACCACCGCATACGCCTCCACGTTGGCGGGCACCTGACTGGTGCCCACATTGGGGTCGAGCGCGAGCTTCTTCCAGTTGAACGCGCTCTTGTCGGGATTGGCCGGCACATAGTCGCACTCGAAACCGAACAATGAGGGCGGCAACTGCGAGTCAAGCTCCAACGGCAACGGAGGCTCGGGGATTACCGGCGAGCCATCGTCAACTTCCTCAGCCTTGACGGCCTGACGGTACACGTCGAACCGTGACTCGTCCTGGACGCGAACAACACGCTTCTGACCACCCCACACTTTCGTGATGCCATTTGCCAGGCCAAGCAATGACATGACGTCGCCCGGTATCGGCTTATGGAATTCGTTACGGTAGGCGTCGCGCGAGGCGACGAGCTGCCCGCACTTTTCCTCGTTGGTCAGAATCTCGGTGATAAGCCAATACATCTCGTCGCTGATGGCACGCGCCGGGCTGAGATTCACCATCTCCGGTTCGTCACCCTGCTCCCACAGGCGGCACGACGCCGCATAGAGCGCCGCAGGATGCTCGCGGATAAACAGCTCGATGGCATGATACTGCTCGTATGAGCGTCCCTCGGACGGGTGCATCTCCACCTTGATGAACCTGCGTTTGTCCGATGGTTCGCTGGAATCGGCGAACGGCATGTTGGTCAGAATCACGATGGTCGCCGTCGGCGTCATCGAATAATACTTGCCTCCCACCACGCGGGCGCTCATCGTCGCCCCGGTGGACAGCGCGCGCAGCAGGGGAAGCATACGCTCGGTCACTTCGCCGGCCTCGTCGTCATAGGCGAACGCCATGCCAGCCATCATGTCGTTCATCGACTCACGATTCAGCGAGAACCCGCTGTCGCAATAACCGGTGGTCTTGAACGCCGGGAACGACTTGCGATCACCCAGCACGCACTGCACCGCGTTCGACAGCAGCAACGTCTTTCCATCGCCACCATGACCCGACAAAACAAAACTCAACTGCTTGTACGGTTCGAGCCACGGGGTGGCGAACATGCGCAGCAGGTTCGCGCACGACTTACCGTCAACGGTCAGCCATTCGCAGATTCGTTTGGCTTGCTCCACCACTTGGTTGCCCATGTTCCGCGGATCGAACGTCTGGGTCACAGCCATATCGGTGTCGCCCCGAATACAGACCACATGCCCATCCTTGCGATACCACACGCACGGGTCGATGCGCACTCCGCGTTCAACCTGGCGGAACCATTGTGCTCGCTTAGCTTCGCGCATGATGGTGCTGCTCACCGCATAGTTGCGGTTCCGGTCGTTGCTGCGCTCGCCGATGTGGTATTCGTCCTCGATGCTTTTGACCGGGTGCCAGCTATTGAGCAGGCGGCGTTCTCCCGGATGGTCTTCGATGTCCGGGTCTCTGCGCCAGAGTCGCTGCTGTGACGGGCAGTAGCGCAGATGGCCTTCCCGGAGTTCCCAAATGGCTTTCTGGTATCCGGCGTGCATGACCAAGGTTTTGCCGCGTTTGCCGTTGTCATCACCGTCGGTGATCAGTTGGAGCGATTGCCCGGTGATGGTCATCACGCGGTCGAAATCGTTCGGTGGTGTGAAGGAGAGTTCGAGCAGTTTAAAGCAGCCGGCGTATTTCGCCGGCAGATCCTCAGCCGGGATAGGCCTGTAATCATCGTATTGGCCGGCCATATCTTCCTTCCTTGGATAGCCGGCCCTAACTGTTACGCATTACGCCCTATAAACAAAAAACACACAATATATAGATATATAGGAGAAAACATATTTATTACATGTTTTTTGTAACTGTGTAACTTGTAACGGTTAAGGCCTTGGAATTGTTGGTTTTTGACGGTTACGTTGGTGTGTAACCACTGCGTAACAAGTTACGTAACCGGTTACGTACGGTTACGTAACCGCCCGTGGTTTATCCGCCATGCGGTTACGCCTGTTACGTTGCGGTTACGTTCGAACAAGTCAGAACTCAGGCTCCGGCTGTTGGCCGCCCTGCTGCGACGATTGCCCGACGGCAAGCACCTGTTCCAGGGGGAGACCCATCATGCCCGCGATGTCCTGCGGGGTCTTGCCGATGGCCTTCAACTGGAGGATCTGCGTCGCCTGCTGCGCAGTCACAGGCTGCGAGGCCGCCTGTGCAGGCTGCTGCGGCGCTGGGGCATAGCCCTGGGCAGTCTGTGGCATGGCGTTGGGCTGCTGGCCGGCGTATGGGTCGGACATCGCCTGTTCCAGACCGGCCTTGTTCGGGTTGCCGGGGGTGATCTGGAAGCTGTAGATCTTCGCGTCGGCGAAGCCTCGCGTCTGGCTTGGCTTGGTCTCGCTGAACGTGATGCGGATGGTGTCGCCGACGCGCGGGAAGTTGCCCACGCCGGCCTGCTGGCTCGCCGCACGAAGATTCGGAATCGAATAGCCCTTGCAGTAGAAGGCACGAACTCCGTCGTCGTAGTTGCGCTCCGGGTCGCGCAGACCGGTCTTCAGGTGGATGACGACCTGCGGCTTTGGATTGCCGTTCGGATAGAACAATGGGGCTCCGGTCTGGAAGTCGGTCTGCTGCTGCGCCTCGATTCCGGTGATCTCGCCCTGATGGCTGGTGCCCACCGGGTCGTTCTTGTCGAACAGGCCTGGCGAACCGCCCTGCATCACCGAATCATAATGAGATCCCATCATCACGCAGGGAAGCGCCGGATCTTCTCCCCGCCATACCCCGATCACATTGCCAGCGGCGTCCTCTCTCGCTTCCAGTCCCGCTTCTTCCATGATCTTCTTCAGATATTCCACCGCTTCTCTTGCCTCCCGGGTAAAGGGAAGCCGGGTACAGCCATCTCCCGGAGTAGCTGTGATCCCC
>ERZ779888.1893-NODE-1893-length-18960-cov-5.637503_pt1 | contig 18960 bp, 19 predicted proteins | sample MGYA00511245_ERZ779888 | MGnify/ENA primary metagenome ERZ779888 (study PRJEB29588, sample SAMEA2155255) | human gut metagenome | biome: human gut; feature: human-associated habitat; material: faeces | place: Denmark | collected 2008/2010 ... | reverse complement strand
GCGGACAAATAGTCCGCGCCTTATCTTGCAAAAAACAATATTTTCTGTATTTTTAAGTTAAAAAAAGCGGGGCTTTGCAATCAATATGCAAATCCCCGCACTTTTTAAATGCTATCAAAATTTGAGCATTGATTCATCCCACATGGAGGGGGTTTCTACGCCGAGAAGTTGAGTAACCGTTGCTGCGACATTTGAAAGTCCGAAATTGCCGTCTTTCAGTTCGTGCCCGACAGTCGGGTCATAAACTATAAACGGAACGGGATTGAGCGTATGAGAGGTCTTCGGCTTCGGAGCCTGTCCCTCTTTTGCTTTTTCATACATTTCATCGGCGTTGCCGTGGTCAGCTGTTACAATAAGGACAGAACCTGTCTCATCTATGGCTTTCTTCACTCTTGCAAGGCAAAGGTCAACCGTTTCAACCGCGATTTTTGCGGCGGCAAAAACGCCTGTATGACCAACCATATCGCCGTTCGGATAGTTGCAGCGGATAAATCCGTATTTGCCGGAATAGATGGCTTCTATGAGTTTATCCGTAACTTCCGCGGCTTTCATCCAGGGACGCTGTTCAAAGGGAACTGTATCGGAATCAACTTCGTCGTAATCTTCAAGTTCTTCGGAGAATTTTTCACTTCTGTTTCCGTTCCAGAAGTAGGTAACATGACCGTACTTCTGTGTCTCGGAAACGGCGTACTCTTTGATACCTGCTTTTACGAGAGCCTCGGTAAGAGTATTTTTGATTGCGGGAGGTGCAACAAGGAAGTTTTCGGGTATCTTCAAATCACCGTCGTATTGAAGCATTCCTGCATAAAGTGTTTTGGGAACGCGAACGCGGTCAAACTTGTCGAAGTCCGCCCCCTCGGTAAATGCACGGCTTATTTCTATCGAACGGTCGCCTCTGAAATTAAAGAATACAACCGAATCTCCGTCCTCAACCGTGCCTACGGGTTTGCCGTTTTCCGCAATAACGAACGGGGGCAGATCCTGGTCTATCGCGCCTGTTTCCGTGCGCAGGGTTTCATAGGCTTCCGCCGCAGATGCGAATTGTCTGCCCTGCCCAAGAACATGGGTTTCCCAACCGAGTTTTACCATGTCCCAGTTGGCTTCGTATCTGTCCATGGTTATCTTCATTCTTCCGCCGCCGGAAGCGATTTTACCGTCGAAATCGGCGTCATTCAACTCCGCAAGTTTATCTTCAAGTTCTTTGATATACGTCATTCCGCTTGTTGCGGGAACGTCTCTGCCGTCAAGCAGAATGTGAATGCGGCATTTTTTAACGCCGTCCTGTTTTGCACGGGCTATCATCGAAAGAAGATGCTTTATATGAGAGTGAACGTTGCCGTCGCTGAGAAGTCCGAGGAAATGGAAAGTCGAGTTGTTTTCTTTGCAGTTCAAAACAAGTTTTTTCCAGATATCGGAAGTGTACATACTGCCGCTTTCGATGGATTCGTTTACAAGTTTTGCGCCCTGCGAATAAACCTGTCCGCAGCCGAGAGCGTTATGTCCGACCTCGCTGTTTCCCATATCGTCATCGGTCGGAAGTCCGACCGCCGTGCCGTGAGCCTTTATCTTTGTCCACGGATAGGAAGCCATGAGAGAATCCAACGTCGGCTTATATGCCGCGGCAACGGCATTGCCGTATTCTTTGTCCGAGATACCTACGCCGTCCATAACGACGAGTACAACTTTTTTGTTCATATATTCAAATACTCCTTACTGAAAATCAGAATAATATATCTTTGCAAAAAACGGTAAAATAAACAAGGTGTTCCATATCCGCCGCCTGCGCAAGAATATGAAGTTCATATCCTCCGTCAACAGAATAAAGTTCGTCGTAAAGCCAGACACAGCCCTCAAATTCGATTTCCTTTTCAAGGATTTTTGCGTCCGCAAATGTAACCGACGACTTCGTTGCGAAACTCTGCGAAATATCGAAATCAAGCCGTAAATTGCCGTCTTTCATTTCCGCGGAAGTTATAACCGCATCATGAAATGCGAGATTGTCGTCTATTTCGGACGGAACATCGACAGAGTTATAATAATCCTCATATGCTTTCAGCGTTTCGTCCACTTTCCGCTGTGCGCCGTCGCAATAGATGCGCAGTTTTTTATGCACGGCGGGAGTTGCCTTATTAAGGGCAAAAACTCTTATATCCGCAACCTCTGCAAGAATATCCTTGGGGATAATGGCAGAAAGTTCCTTTATCCGTTCGTCAAGCGCCCTCAAATAGTCCGTTTCGTATTCCCCTATATCAATCTCAACGTCTTCATCGGACATTTTTGCTATCTCGTCCTGCATGGCAAGACTTTCGCCGAGACGCTGTTTCAAAACCTCATTGTAAAAGTCTTCGTCTTTTGTCGCGGCGCGTTCATCATCTTCAAGCAATTCCGCAAGAAACGTTTTCAGGCAGAGAGCATACCATTCTTTGGTAAAATACCTCACGTTCAATCTCCTTCCCTGCGTTTTTTCAGAAGCATAACAAGCGGACCCGCAACCGCAAGAACCACAAGGCTTGCGGTCATCATCACTTTCAAAATGGGCCACATATCTTCATCCGCCACACCCGAAACAAAATACTGACCGATGTATATACCGTAAACGAGAATCATCGAAACAAGAATCTTTACAAGGTCAAACGCACGGAATCTGTAAGGCGAATAAAACTTGATTATGAAAGTCGCCGTTTCATAGCCTGCCGCAGTAATAAACATATTCACAACGGCGAGTCCCTGACTTTTTGTTATGTATACAAGAAAGCACATAAGAAGCGTCAGAACGGGCGGGACAAGATAGAGAAAATCAAGTTTTGAAAACAGTTTTTTCATTTGTAACTCTCCTCGGAAGCAAGCATAATTTCATCAAGGACTGCATTGTGTGTACTATTGAATATGTTATAAGGAATTTTCGAATCAATCTTTTCAAGACGTGCAATAAGTTTTTTGACCTCCGCACGTTTTGAAAGATGCTCGTCCTCCGCGGCGTTTTCCGTAAAGCGGCAGGCACATCTCAAAAAGCAAAGTCCGTTCTCGTCTCTCCATCTTATTATATCCCGCTCACGGACAAGATATAAAGGACGTATAAGGCGCATACCCTCAAAGTTGGTTGAATCAATAACGGGAAGCATTGTCTGATACTGTCCGCTGTAAAGCGTTGACATTAGCACGGTTTCTGTCACATCGTCAAAGTGATGCCCGAGCGCGATTTTGTTGCAGCCCGCCTCTTTTGCTTTGCGGTAAAGCCACCCCCTGCGCATACGCGCGCACAAATAACACGGAGACTTTTCTATTCGGACAACGGAATCAAATATTTGTGTCTCAAAAATATCAAGAGGTATGCCGAGTTTTTCGGCGTTCGACTCTATCATTTTTCTGTTTTCCGCATTGTATCCGGGATCCATGCAGATATATCGAACAGTCACATTCGGATTCTCCGCCGCATATCTCTTAAAAAACAGAGACGCAAGCATGGAATCCTTGCCGCCCGAAACACAGACCGCAACACGGTCGCCCGCCTCGACAAGCCTGTATTTTTCAACGGCGGACAGGAAAGCCGAATAAATATTTTCAAAAAGACTATCGTTATTCGGCATATCAAAACCTCTAAAAAATCAAGGGCGTTCATAAAGCCTATGAACGCCCCGTTATATTTCCTTTTACGCAGAGACGTTCAGGCGCAATGAATTACCAAGCGTTCTCATCTTCGTCGTCGGAGCGAACGATCTTTGTGAAGTCGATCGTTCCGTCGTCTCTCTCCCACGGATTTTCGCGTCTTCTGCGTTCCTCTTCGTCTTCTTCGAAAATATCCGCACCGGGAGTGCCCTTTGTTCTGCCCGAATTAAGGTCATCGTCTGCCACGTCAAGTGCGGACGCATATTTACCGGTTTTTCCGAGCGTAACTTTTCTTGTTGCTATTCTGAGTCTTTCTTCTCTCTTAACTTTCAGATTATCGGAGATAAGAATTGCACTGTAAACAACTATAAGGAAGAATACGGCAGGGATAACGATATACCAGAACAGGTTCTGCGCTTCGGGTATGGAATCGTTCGGGTCATAACCTTCAAGAGAAGCGTCAAGGTCGGTCTCTTCAAGCGTTACTATATAATAATCGTACTCGCCGTTGAGCGACATCGTCATATTTCCCGAACTGTCGGAAACCGTGTTGTCGGGATTAAGCAATGCGCCTTTTGTGCCGACAAAGCCGTCCCGTCTGATACCGTAAGCCTTATATACGGTGTTTTCGCGAATGATTTTAAGATTTGCCGTCAACGGAGTTCCGTCATTGCTCTGCGCAAAGACGATAAAGCGCGTTGCGGTTTCGTTGTTTGTGCCGGAACCGAGAGCGTATACGGCAACCGTACCGTTTCCGCTTGCGCCGGAGATTGAAACTTTAAGATTCTTATATTCGCTTTCCGTTGAACTTCCGTAATAATATCTGTTGATATAAGCGCTGTAAGCGGCATTCAAAGTCGCATCGGAAAGGTCGCCGTTTGCAAGGAAATAACGTGTTCCGAAGCCTATTACGGTATCGCTTTCCTCGTTATAGAAAAGTCTGCCGTTATCTGTTATCAGAAGCCCGTCGGAAGAAATACATCCGAGGTCGGAAGCGTCGTTCGCATTTCTGTAAGAAGTAAATCCGAGACGGTCAAGCGCCGTTGCCAACTGAGAGGAACTTTCAATCATCCCGTCGGGGACGATTGCCTTGCCCTCGCCGAAATAGACGTCAACCCCGTCAATGTTTTCTATAACTCTGTCACGGGTGCTTACAAGTCCCTGGTCGTTGTACCATGCTTTCTTTTTCATGAAGTCTTGGGCAAACGTTGCATTTTGATACGGATAGAAAGCCTGGATAATAGCCTTTGTACCGTTTTCTTTGTTCGAGTTCGCGCCGACGTAAGAGCCGGACGAAGTGTTGCCCGAAGACATGATTACTTTGAATTTTGAATTTGCCGTATATTCCGTGTCAAAGAACACGTTTTCCGTTTTTGCAAGAAGAGCAGAAGCAAGCGTGGAATTTTTAAATCTGCCGAAATCCATTACGGTGTCATAACCCGAATATCCGATACCGAAGCCCGAGCCGTAAGATGCGGCTATCGCTATATGGCGAAAAAGAGTAGCCATCAAGCCGCTGTTGTTCCAGAGTGCCGCATTCTGATTGGTTGCCGTCGCGTCCGTCAAAGAATAATCTCCGACAACAAAAGCATCCCAGCCCTGATAACTTGCGTAAGAAACAAGAGATATGAATTCAGATATAAATTCGGAATCGGTTGCCTTGACGGCATTTTCACCTGCCGCAACTGCGGAAGTGTTCCACGAAACGATGTAAGGTTTGTCCGCAACCGTTCCGAGCGCCGCATGAGCAACTGCTTCTTTCACGGTCATATCGGGAGTGAACTCAAAATCGCCTCTTGAAGCATCTCCGAGACCGCTTATGCAGACATTGAATGCGCTTGAATCGTTATCGGAAAGAAGAACGGGCGAATTGTAACCGCAGGATCTTATGAGATCTTTCATCGCCGAGAACTGTTTATTCACATAGGTAATAAGGAATCTGCCGAAATCCGCCTCGCGCTGACGACCCGTGCTTGCTTCCGAATAAACGGTGCTGACGGGTTCGGTGGGAACGCGAACCGTTCCGCGTTTTGCGTTTTCGTCTTCGCCGAGGATGCAAGCGCCCGTCTCATCGAGCCATACGCCGCGCAAAACGTCGGTGGAGCCGTACTGTTCCGTCAGCCAATCGTTGAAATCGGAACGCAGGTCGGAATAGCAAACCGCATCCGCGCCGACATCGAGATCGGAGCAGTATGTAACAAATGCAATAGTTGTATCGTCGCCGTAAGTAACGGTTATGTTTTCATCGCTTCTTGCGGCGTTCTTGGTTGCGAAAAATCTTTTGATGAATGCCTGAGCGCGACGAATCGTGTCCCTGTCCAAAATTGCGGCGCCTTTGCTTGTTTTGTTAACAACAAGCGAAGAGGTCGAAAAAAGACCGATGCCCGCATACATATTTGCATTGTAAAGTTCTGCGAGGAAATCACTGAAAGCCGTGAAGTTGGAAGAGTTTTTCAATACCGAATAAACATCATCGACAATAACGAGGTTGTAACCGTGAGCCGCCATGTCGCTGACCATGTTTTTCAAAGCGTCGCCGGTGGGGATACCCTCTTTTGCGATGTCGTATCTTATTCCGAAAAGACGGATATCGCTTTTTGTTCCGTCAAGGTTTACGACAAAATTGCCCTCGTCGGAGTCGATGTAACCGCGATCGCCGTATGTCTTCGTTATAAGATTTGTATAATCGAAGAAGTTTGGGTTCGTACTGTCCGCTCCGCCGTCGTTATATATAATATTGCTGTCCTCGGTTTTGTCCGAAGCATCCGCAAAAAAAGGAATACTTGCGGAAAGAACCATCGCGGCGGTCATACCGCAAGCGAGGATCTTCGAAAACTTTTTCCTTGCCTTTGTCATTGAAAACTCTCCTATCCGAATTCCGCCGAACCTATCGGCGGATGAAAACGTTCAAGCCGAAATCATCTTTAATATTATACAACACAATCATTTTTTTTGCAAGACGTGAACCACGACTTTTTCGTGATTTTTCGAAACTTTTTGAGAACTTGAACCAAAATGCGATGAATATCGGACAAAAATAAGAAATGTCTTGCAAAAATCGCTTTGTTATGCTATAATATATTGAATTGACACAGGCAGTAGTTCGCCCATGACGAACACGGAGGAAAAATGGCTCAAATTCAAGCAGAAAAAACAGTTTCGACAGCAAAAGAAACTCAATATAAATTCGACAGAATTCCCGTTGTTGCGCTCCGCAACATCGTTGCGTTTCCGAACGCGGTCATTCATGTGGATATCGAAAGAAAACTTTCCGTCAATGCGGTAAAATATGCGTTCAACGAGGGAACGGACATTTTGCTTGTCGCGCAAAAAGACGCTGCGGCGGAGACCGTGGAAAGAGACAATCTTTTTGACACGGGTGTTTTGGCGACAGTAAATCAAATAGTAAAGACGGGCAAAGATGTTCTGCGCGTCGCTTTTGACTGCAAAGAAAGAGGACGTCTCGGAGAAGAACTGAAAGAGTCCGGTCAGACCATGTTTGCGGAAAGGCTCCCGATAGAAGAAAAAAAACTGGACGAATACGAATCCAACGAGGCGGCGGCGATACTTGAAGAGATCAGAACCGTTTTCAACCGTATCAGCGAAGAAGATACAGACCTCTCACCCGAGATCGAACTCTTTGTCGGAACGAATACGGATCTCGGCGTCGTTGCGGACTATATTGCGGCGAATTATCCGTTCAGGGCTTCCGAAAAACAAGCGCTGCTTGACGCGGTTGATCCCATCAAGCGCTCGGAAATATTGCTTGAATGTCTCGTCAGACAAATAGACATCAAAAACATTCAATCCTCGATCATGCAAAAAGTGCATTCGCGCATAGCAAAGAATCAGGCGGATTTCTTTTTGAGGGAACAACTTAAAGCGATAAAAGAAGAACTCGGCGATACAGAGGAGTATTACGAAGATGACGACGATGATCTTTACGAACTTCTTGACAAGTCGAAAATGCCCGACGAATGCTACAATTACCTGATAAAGGAAACAAAGAAATATTACAAAACGCCGATAGGTTCTCAGGAAGCGGCGGTTATCCGCACATATATAGAATCGTGTCTCGAAATCCCGTGGGGCGTGTACTCAAAGGAATCGGCAGACATCGAAAAAGCCCGCGACGTGCTCGAAAAAGACCATTACGGGCTTGAAAAAGTCAAGGAAAGAATACTTGAAACGATTGCGGTCAAACAAAGATTTCCCAACCATAAGGGACAGATACTTTGCCTTGTAGGCCCTCCGGGCACGGGCAAGACCTCGATAGCGCAGAGCGTTGCAAAGGCGCTTCACAGAAAGTTTGTCCGAATTTCACTCGGCGGCATCAACGACGAAAATGAAATCAGAGGTCACAGACGCACTTACGTTGCGTCCATGCCGGGTAAAATAATCGCAGGCATAAAAGAAGCGGGAACGATGAACCCGCTGATGCTGCTTGACGAAATAGACAAACTCGGTTCGGACAGACGCGGAGATCCTGCTGCGGCATTGCTTGAGGTGCTCGACCCCGAGCAGAACAAGACATTCAAAGATCACTATATAGATATGCCCGTCGATCTTTCCGAAGTGTTCTTCATCACCACGGCAAACGACGCGTCCGAGATTCCCGCCCCGTTGCTTGACAGAATGGACGTTATCGAACTGACGAGTTATACATACGAAGAAAAACTTCAAATCGCAAAGAAACATCTTGTTCCGAAGCAGTTTGCGAAACACGGGCTCAAAGCTTCCGAACTCAGAATAGACGCATCCGCGCTCAACGAAATAATTATGTTCTACACTCGCGAAGCGGGCGTGCGCGGACTTGAAAAGCAGATAGCGGCGCTTTGCAGAAAAGCGACCAAAAAGATGCTAGAAGACAACTGCGACAAGGTTGTTATTTCAAAGAAAAACATTGCCGAATACCTCGGACCGAGAAAAGTTATTCAGGACAAGATTCCAGCAAAGGACAGAATAGGCGTCGTAACGGGACTTGCGTTCACCTCCGTCGGCGGTGAAATCATGCCGCTTGAAGTCAATGTTATGGAAGGCACGGGAAAGATAGAGCTGACAGGTTCTCTCGGCGACGTTATGAAAGAAAGCGCGAAAGCGGCGATAAGTTATATACGCAGCAATGCGTCCTCTCTCGGCATCAGCCCGACGTTCTACAAGGACAAGGATATACACATTCACGCGCCCGAGGGAGCGGTTCCGAAAGACGGACCGAGCGCGGGCTGCGCAATGGCGACCGCCCTTTACAGTCAACTTTCGTCAAAGCCGATTAAAAACGACGTTGCAATGACGGGAGAAATAACTATCCGAGGCGATGTGCTTGCGATAGGCGGTCTTAAAGAAAAGACCATGGCGGCATACAAAGCGGGAGTAAAAACAGTCATCGTACCGAAAGACAACAAACCCGACATATCGGAAATCGCGCAGGTCGTTCGCGATAATGTCGCGTTCGTATATGCGGACTCGATAAAAGACGTTTTCGCTGCGGCTTTGAGGTAAGAATATGGCTCTCAATTTTCAGAAAGCAGAGTTTCTCGACAGTTGTTTCGACGTTCGGAAAATGAAACTTCCGAAAAAACCGGAGATAGTGTTTGTCGGACGTTCAAACGTCGGAAAATCCTCTATGATAAATGCGGTTCTCGGCAGAAAAGCGTTGGCGAGAACATCGTCCACGCCCGGAAAGACGGTCAGCGTCAATTTCTACGGAATAGACGACAAGGTGTTCCTTACAGACCTGCCGGGTTACGGATATGCGCAGCGTTCGAAAGAACAACGTCAAAATTGGGGCAGTCTGATAGAAAGTTATCTGACGCTCGAAAACAGGGACATACGCCTTGTATGTATGCTGACGGACGCGCGGCACGACCCGACAAAAGACGATCTGCTGATGTATGATTATCTGATGAATACGGAATTTTTGTTCTGCGTAGTCGCAACCAAATGCGATAAGTTGAACAAAAACGAAACAGAAAAAAGAAGAAAATATCTTGCCGAAAAATTCGGTGCGGAACCTATAATGTTTTCAGCACAGACAAAAGCGGGCGTTGAGCAACTGCGTCAGATAATCGAAGACGTGACCGTTTCCGAAGACGAGGAAGAAGAACAATCCGAGGCGTAATCCGCACTCAAAAGGAAAAAATAAATATGAAAAACGCAAAGAACGGAAAAAAAGATTTCGCTAAAAAAGGCGGCAAAAAACCGTCTTACTCCCCTGTCGGCAAAAAGAAGCCTACCGCGAAAAAGAATATGCCGAAAAGACCCCGGTCCGTATTCGCGCCCGATAACGGCGTGGACAGCGAAAACGTGGTCGCGGGCAGAAATCCCGTTTCGGAACTGCTCAGAAGCGGCAGAACGGTTGACAAACTCTATGTTGCACACGGCGAACGCGAGGGCTCTATCGTAAAAATTATCGCGGAAGCGCGTGATATGGGCATTCCCGTTGTCGAGGCGGACAAATACAAACTTGAAAGCATTGCGGGAACATCGAACCACCAAGGAGTTGTTGCGTTTGCAACGGATTACGACTATTGCGACATCGACGATATTTTCGCTTATGCGGAAGAAAAGGGCGAAAAGCCGTTCATTGTGGTGCTTGACGGCGTGACAGACCCGCGAAATCTCGGTGCGATAATCAGAACTGCGGAATGCTGCGGCGTTCACGGCATAATCATTCCGAAACGCGGCTGCTGCGGGCTGACAACGACCGTGTTCAAAGCGGCGGCGGGTGCCTGCGAATATATGAAGATAGCAAAAGTCACAAATATTGCGGAAACGATAAGTGCGCTGAAAGAGCGCGGCGTTTGGACGTATGCGGCGGACGGAGACGGAGACTGCGACCTCTATTCGACCGATCTGACGGGTTCGACGGCAATTGTTCTCGGAGACGAGGGCAAAGGCATTTCCCGCCTTGTCAGACAAAGATGCGACGGCGTTATAAGCATTCCGATGTTCGGAAACATAAACTCTCTGAACGTTTCCGTTGCGGGCGCGGTGATGATGTATGAAGCCGTGCGCAGAAAACTCGAAAAAGAAAAGACGGAGGGCTGATATATGCCACGCCCACGTCATACTTTGCAAGAACAGTATTACAAGGCGCAAAAACTGCAAAAAGAGTATTTGATAAAAACAATTATCTGCGTTGTTGCCACCGTGGCGACGATAGCGACCGTACTGCTGCCTACGGATATGCGGCTGAAAGCGGAAATAACCACGGCGCTTGCGGTCGCCGTCTGCGCGGTATGTTACAAAGAACTTTACGAGGGCATAATCTCCGTATTCGGAGGACTGCCGACAAACGACACGCTGAACGCGTATGCCATGCTTGCGGCGCTTTTACAAAGTATTTTTACGATATTCGTACCGTCTTCGGGCAAACTTTATGCGTGGGTGGTATTCATCTCCTGCACAGTTTCGACCGTGATGAAATACGTTTACGTTCTCGAAATTCCGCAGAACCTGAAAACCATACGCAAAAACAAAATTTACTGCGTCGAGGACGCCCGAGTGCCGCTTGACAAAAGATATATAGACAGAGCGTGCATAACATACCGCATGAAACGCATTCCGAATGTTGTGGGAAAGACTTTTCGCAACGACGCGTGCGAAAGCGCGGGCTTCAAGTATGTTCCTTGGGTGATTCTCGTATCGGCGGTTGTTTCCGTTGCGGCGGGGCTCATACACGGAAGAAACGCACTGTTTTCAACGCTTGTTCTGACGCTGGGAATATGCGCGGGCTTTACGGGAGAAGTCTCATTCGTACTCCCCTATAATTCGGCGCAAAAAAGATTGAAAGAACTCGGCTGTATGATTTTCGGAGCGTTTTCGATAGACCGTCTCAAAGACGTTCGGACACTTATAGTCAAAGATAAAGACCTCTTCCCCGACGATTGCGCTGCGATATCCGACATAAAATTCATCAAAGCGGAATATATGTCCGAAACGGTCGAATATTTGGCATTGATATTGAGAAAAATCAAAAGCCCGCTGTATGCGTCGATGGAAAGATACATTTTTCGTGCGGACGAATCGCTTCACTCGGTGGAAAACTTCAAGGCGGTTCAGGAACACGGCTTTGCGGCAACGATTGACGGGCACGAAGTGCTTTACGGAACAAGAAATCTGCTGTTGTCCTACGGCATAAAGCCGCTTCCGCAGGAAAAAGAAGCGGAGCAGACCTCAAGAGGTTTCAGCACGGCTTACACGGTTATTGACGGAACTGTTTCCGCGGTTGTGTTTGCGGAATACAAAGCCGACCCGAAATTGAAAAAAGCGGTTGAGAGAGTCGGACGCGACATAACCGTAATAGTCCAGACCGAAGACCCTCTCGTTACGGAAGCGACGGTTCAAAAGAGATACAGTCTGACAAACGCAACGATGACCGTTGCAACGGCGGAAGAGACAAGAAAACTGAACGCCGTCAGAAAAAGACTGACAAGAGGTAAAAAAACAAGACCCGTTATGCTTTCGACAAAAAGCGCGCTCGGAACGCTTTCCGGCATAGAAATGGCGCAGCAGCTTTCGTCCGCGCTGACCGCAAGCGTTCGAATCAAGCAGATAAGCGTTTTCACGGGGCTTGCGCTCACCGCGATAGCGGCGCTTGCCGTGCCCGCATTGCTCTCCCCTGTTTGGGTTCTTGTTTTCAATATTATATGGACGCTGCCCGTTATCGGGTTATCGTTCGGATTTATTCTGAAATAAAAGTTTAATCATATTTACGGAGGCAAACATATATGTCCGGACATTCCAAATGGAAGAATATCATGCACAAAAAGGAGAAGACCGACAGCCAGCGCGCAAAAGTCTTCACCAAAATCGGAAGAGAGATAATTCTTGCGGTTAAAGAGGGCGGTCCCGACCCCGCGTCGAACTCGAAACTCAAAGACCTTATCGCAAAAGCGAAAGACAACAACGTTCCCAACGACAATATCGACCGCGTTATAAAGAAAGCGTCGGGTGCCGAAAACTCCGACAATTTTGAAGAGATAACCTACGAGGGTTACGGTCCGTGCGGAATAGCTGTTATCGTTGAATGCCTGACAGACAACAGAAACAGAACCGCAGGCAATCTCCGCCACTACTTTGATAAAAACGGCGGCAACCTCGGTCAGAACGGTTCGGTGGGCTGGATGTTCACCAAAAAAGGCGTTATTGTTATAGACAAAGAAGAGTATGACGAAGACCGTCTTATGGAAACCGTTATGGAAGCGCCTATCGAGGACTTTGTGACGGAAGAAAGCGTATACGAGATATATACCGCACCCGATGAAGATTTCAGAACAACAAGAGACTTCCTCCGCGACAAGGACTATACATTCATTTCCGCGGAAGAGGAACAGGTTCCGTCTTCATACTCTTCGATAGACAGCGAAGAAGCAAAGGACAAGATGCAACGTCTTCTTGATATGCTTGAATATGACGACGACGTTCAGAACGTTTACCACAACTGGGATGAAGAATAATACCGAAACGTTTGCGCAAACGATAAAAGCGAAGCGGCTCGAAAAAGGATTAAGCCTTCGCGAAGCGTCTGCGCTGATAGGTATCAGTCACACATATCTTTCCGCCCTCGAAAACGGGCGGGATCCGAGAAGTAAAAAACCCGTAACACCGTCTGCGGGAGTAGTTTTCAACGTATGTAAAGCATACGGTCTCGATTTTGTCGAACTGATAGGCGATTCGGGCATACCCGATGAAAGAACATTCTATCGCTATGTCGCAAAAAAGATTTTCGAGATGAAAAAAAACAATCCGAGACAATATCGGCAGTTGCTCGATATAATAACGGGAGATAAGGAATAAGAAAAATGTCACAGATCTGCAAAAAGTGCGGAACCGTTGCGGAGGACGGACAGGAGTACTGTTCGAATTGCTACGCGGAACTCGGCGCTTTGAAGAAGAAAAAGGCGGAGAAACATCGCGCAGAACTGCGCAATATGGGCAAAAAAGCGCTGGCGTTCAGCGTTATTGCCGCAGTCGCAGGCATCGTTATGATGTTTTATCTGATAAACATGGAAAAGTTTTCAAGCCTCAAAATGGGCGTTTGGGCATTTATTATGCCCGTTGCCGTTTGGTTGGGGCTTACTGCCATTTCCGTGTTTTACGGAGTAAAATCTTTCGGAAAGACGTCAAAAGCCCTTTCGATTACGACATTTTTACTCAGCGGCGCTCAATTCGTGGCGCTCCCGCTCATATATATTCTTATCAGAAAATAAATTTGTTTTCTATATGCGGCGGGATGCTTTTATGTCGATGACGGGCATAAAATCGGACCGACGCAGAGAAAAATATGAAAACGGTTGCGCTTGCTTTCGTTGAGCGCGCCAAGACACCACCTCACTCATGCAAAAGGAGAATCCCAATGAAAAAACTGTTTCTCTCTGTACTGGCTATCGCCCTTATGCTGACATCTTTTACTCTTGTTTCAAGCGCGGGCGAAGCATACACAATTCCGCAATGCGCGGTTCCGCCTACAATCGACGGAAAAATGTCCAAAAACGAATGGTACGGCGCGTACCATAAGTTCATGAACAACGAAAAAGGCAACTACGACTATTCGGACAACCCGAGTCCCGACGTCGAGGACAAGGCAAACCAATGCAAAGGTTTCGACATTTATATGTATTGGTACGACGACCCGAATGAAAGCGGAAAGCTGCTCGATATTAAAAAAGGCGGTCTGTATATCTGCGTGGTTGCGCAGGATAAAACATACGGAACGATATTCAACGACGGCGAAGCATCCAATGCAAGCGACTGCTTCCAGTTGGCGATAGACCCGTTCAACTACCGTCTGAGCAACAGCAAAAAGGCTTTCATTTTCGATTTCTCGCCCGAGACAACGAAAAAGGGGACGGCGCTTATATTTGAGCACTATCAGTTTAAATCAAAGCCATTGACAATGTTCAAATATCAGGTCAAGGCGAAAAGAGATAAAAACGGCTACACAATGGAAATATTCATTCCGTGGTCGCTTCTTAACCTCAATGACAAACTTCCCCGCCATAAAGTCGGAGCGAAAATGGGCATAGGCATAATCTGCATGGACTGGGTCGGTGCAAGATATTACTATGACATTGCGGACTTCGGCAATGGCAAAAAAATAGTTGACATTGCGGGCGTTCCCAAACTTTACAATCAGGTAACGTTCGGCGAAACGGTATATCCTCCGGGATACAAATCGGATTCCGATCTGACAAAACTCAATAAACTTATCAAAAAAGCGGAAGAGATAGAGAAAAACAAAGCAGAATATCTCGAAGCTACATATTCGGCATTTGAACTTGCATTAAAAGAAGCAAAAGCAATCAAGACGGAAGACAAACAGGCAACCGTTGACGCCGCATACAAAAAACTTGACGATGCAATCAAGAATCTGAAAAAGAGCGCGGACATGACACCGTTTGAAGCGTTGCAGGCGGCGATAACTGCGGCAAACGAGTTTGTCGAAGAAGATTATCATGCGCAGACTTGGGAAGCGTTTGCAAAAGCGTTGGACAGCGCAAAGAAGTTGACGGAAAAATCTTCGAAAGAAGATATTGAAGCCGCGACGGAAGCGCTCAATGCCGCTATCAAAGGGCTTGTTCCGGCAGATCAGGAACTGACCGAGGCGGACTTCACGCAGCTTGAAGAAAAAACAGCACAGGTAGAAAGACTTAACGAAGCCGACTACACGGCTGAATCGTGGGCAAAACTGAAAGAAGTTTACGACAAAGCAAAAGACTTCGACGGAAAAGCGGACGCGGTTCAGACCGATGTTGACGACCTTGTAAAGCAACTTGACGATGCGATTTCCGCACTTGTAAAAGTAGGCGAACAGCAGTCCGCAACGGCGGCGGACAATGCGCCCGCAGAGAAGACATCTTCTCTTCTTTGGCTTTGGATAGTTATAGCGGTTGCGGTCTTTGCTGCTGCGGCAATTATAATCATAATTCGTTCAAAAAAAGAAAAAAACAATATTTGACAGCAAAAATAAAGCATAATCAATATTGTTTTGAGGCAAATTATCATCGTGGTCGGCACAATGATCACGAAAGGTAGTTTTGTCATGGCTGTTATAGACAAGATTGCTTTGGCTCTCGTTATTATCGGAGCTTTGAACTGGGGATTGATAGGCGTATTCTCTTTTGACCTCGTTGCATGGTTGTTCGGTGCAATGTCCGTTGTGACGAGAGTGATCTACACGCTTGTAGCACTGGGCGGAATATGGTCCATTTCCCTGTTGTTTCGAAACGAACGGGTTACGGAAGTTGATTAAAGAGCCAAAGTAACACAAAACAAAAGAGGGCGTACCGTTTTTCGGTACGCCCATATTTTATTCTGTTATTTACAACCGTTTTCAACTTTGCATATACGAACGGTTACGACTTTTCAGTTATTGAATTTCGTGTTCTTTCAGCATTTTTTCGACTTCTGACAAGTCGGGATAAACACGGTAAACGATTTTTTGCAATTCGGGGGTCGGCTGTTTTCTGTCAGGCACCATTATCGGAAACGCACCCGATGCGTGAGCCGCTTTTATACCGTTTTCGGAATCTTCCAGAATTATACAGTTTTCTGCGGGAACGCCGAGTTTTGATGCGGCGGTCAGAAAAATATCGGGATTCGGTTTTCCGAGTTTGACTTCGTCTCCGCAAACGACATAATCGAAAGTGTCGGTCAATTTTGCCATTTTCAGATATGCGTCGGCTCTTGCGCGTTCGGAAGAAGTCGCAACCGCGATTTTGATATTTTTTGATTTCAGATAATCGAGAAGATCGTAAAGTCCTTTTTTGACCTGCAAGCCATGCTCGATTATATAATTCATCGCAATGTCAAGTCTGTGAACGCGTATCTCGTAAAACGGAAAATCCTGTCCGTAAACTGCTTTGAAATGAGCGCAGCCGTCTTCCGCATTCAAACCTATCGCGCCGACGACAACATCTTCCGTTACATCGTAACCGAAATCTTTTGCGGCAATGGGCCAAGTCAACGTATAAACGGATTCGGTGTCAAACATCAGCCCGTCCATATCAAAGATGACGCCGAGAAGTTCTTTGTTTTCTATCTTTATCATAGTCCGCCTCAATATGCAATGGTCGTCATAAGCGCCATTTCGGATTGTGCGGTGTCAAGTCGCGAATATTGGCAAACCACTTCAACGTCGCTTTCCACAAGCAGTGCATAGGGCGTATCGACAGGGATATGTTCGCCTTTGTCATTCAGAATTTTATCCATTCTGATATGGTGCGTTCTCATTGAACCGCACGTTGCGGAAAAGCCCGTTATCGGTTCGCTGTCTTCAAAAAAGAGCGTAAAAGCAATATGCGCTTCTTTTTCCGACGTATTAAGCACGCAAACAGCCTCGTGGCTGACCTGTCCGTTCCATTTTGAATCGTAAAAACAATCGGCTATGAGCCATTCTTTCTTTCCGTAAGTCCGCATAAACATTCCCCTCTCGGATATTATAGATTGATTATATCACTACGGCAAATTTTTTGCAAGTCTCCTTGCAAAATGTTTGAAAATATGATATACTTGTTGTTGGTGATGAATAATGATAAAAGGTATAATTTTTGACCTTGACGGAACGCTTCTGAACACTATCGACGATATTGCGGACAGCGTAAACGCGGTTCTCAAAAAACACGGACTGCCAACGCATACCGTCGAAGAATACAAAACGTTTGTCGGAAGCGGCGCAAAGGTACTGATAACGTCGGCACTCGGAGAAAAAGCGAACGACGAAAAACTGTACAAAGAAGTTTTTGACGAATATATCGAATATTACGGCAAGCACCGCGAGGACAAGACCGCACCTTATGCGGGCATAATCGAAATGCTTGAAAAGCTCAAAGGCAAATACCGTCTCGGAGTGCTTTCAAACAAACCGCACGCGGATACCGTGCCTATGGTAAACACGCATTTCGGAGATGAATTTTTCGATTTCGTTTACGGTCAGCGTGACGGAATACCTCGGAAGCCCGACCCGACGGTCGTTTACAAAATGATAAACGATATGGGACTGACCGTTGACGAAGTAATGTATGTCGGAGATTCCGAAAACGACGTGCTGACGGCGAATAATTCGGGCTGCCGCGCCTGCTGCGTGCTTTGGGGGTTCCGTACATACGAGCAGATGAAAGACGTCGGGAAATGCGAATATTTCGCGCATACGCCCACAGACGTGATAAAGGCTGCGGAGGACTGAACGATGAAGACAAACAAACTTTCCGAAAAAGCGTTTATATACGACCTGACAGACGAAAATATGCGAAAAGAGTTGAAACGCGCCCGCGGGCTTGTGCAGAAACTCAACTCGGTCGATGTCAACGACGACAAAGCGAAAAGAGCAATCATGGAAGAACTTTTCGGAGCGATAGGAGAGGGTTCGGACCTGAACCCGAACTTTTACTGTGACTTCGGCTCACATATTTTTATCGGAAAAAACTTTTTCTGCAATTACAACTGCACCATACTTGACATTGCGGAAGTTCAAATCGGCGATAACTGCCTTTTTGCGCCCAACGTTTCTCTTTATACGGCAGGACACCCCATTGAACTGCAAGGCAGGCTTGACAATATAGGAACGGGCGCGCCAATAACCATAGGCAACGGCGTGTGGATAGGCGGCAGCGCGATAATCATGGGCGGTGTCACGATAGGCGACAATGCGGTAATAGGTGCGGGAAGCGTTGTGACGCACGATGTTGAGCCGAATACGATAGTGGCGGGCAATCCCGCAAGATTTATCAGAAAGATAGAGAACTGATATGGGGGATTTTTACCGTTTTCTCGAATCACAACTGTTCACGGATATAATTTACGGCTGTTTTTATTTCTTGCTTATACTCTCGGCGTTTAATATTTTCTCGATATGTTTTCGCGGCACGGCGACGCAGAGACTTTCAAAAAATGCGGGATTGCTCGACGGCGCAAAAAGTTTTCTGCCTTATGCAAGAAATGTTTTGCTTTGTCGGACTGCCGAAAAACTCTATGAGAAAAAACACGGAACGTCCTGTACGGAATATTCAAAATACTGCTCTACCCTGCAAGTAGGAAATATCAGCGCGGACCTGTGCGCCGCAATTCTTGCGGTTCTTGCATTTGTTATGTACGGAAAAGGCGGTTACGAATTTTCCGCAAGCGTCACAGCAGTGCTTGTATCGGCGGGAATATGTTTTTTGTTCCGTCTGATATTCGGACTTTCAAACAGGATTGTCATAGCAAAATCGCTCGGCATAATATCTGATACCGTCACAGACAGAACCGACAAGGCGGCGGAGATTTTTTGCATTATCGCGCCGATAGCGGATATTTACGCATTCATACTTTCAAGAAAAATATGATAACAAAAGAATTAAGCCCGACCGAACGGTC
>ERZ779888.1890-NODE-1890-length-18995-cov-4.021806_pt1 | contig 18995 bp, 17 predicted proteins | sample MGYA00511245_ERZ779888 | MGnify/ENA primary metagenome ERZ779888 (study PRJEB29588, sample SAMEA2155255) | human gut metagenome | biome: human gut; feature: human-associated habitat; material: faeces | place: Denmark | collected 2008/2010 ... | reverse complement strand
CCTCTTCCATACGGAAGAAGACCGCAACGAGTTTGTACAGGAAGCTGATGCCATTCTGGGCAACGGCAAGTTCTCGGCAAAAGGCAAAGTGCTGGATATGCTCAAGCATGTCGAGTACACCGCAGACGAAGACCTGACGGACCGCGAGAAGGGCATTCAGGATTTCGGCAAGCAGATGGGTATGAAGGTTGTATTCTTCGATGGCCCGTCTAACCTCAACGGCTACCACAACAACGGCGTGACCTTCCTTAACCGCAATGCGGCGAAGTCGGCCCCGTGGACGTTCTGGCACGAGTCGTTCCATTGGATGCGCAACAATAACCCGCAGCTGTACCGCCAGATGGTTCAATACATCAGCGGCAAGCAGGCATTCTCTCCGGAACAGCTTTCCGCTTATCGTGAAGCAATCGGCAGACCGGAACTTTCCGACGCGGCAACGATTGAAGAAATGATGGCAGACGCGATGCCGGAAGTGCGCAAGCGCGTTTCCTTCTTCCGTGACATGGGCAAGGAAAACAAGGGCCTGTTACAGCGCTTCGTGGGCTGGATTCGCGACACCATGGCCGCATTCCACAATGCCATGTCGAAGCCAAAAGCAGGACTCACCAGCACGCAGAAGAACGCCATGCGCGACGCACTCGCAAACCTCGCCGCAGACCTTCGCGACAGCGACGGCAAGCACATTTTCCGTGTACGCGGCAAGGAACGCGAGATTGTGGCGGCAGATGGCAAGGAACTTTCCTATGAGCAAACGCCGGACGCGCCATATAATGACGTTAAGTTCTCGGCCAACGCGAAAGACGATGACCGCGAGCAGGAACCGGCAGGCAGTCCGTCCCGTATCCAGCGCGCTCTTATCCGTCTCGGATTCGCTGGCGAGAAAAACTCGAACATCGAGATTATGCAGAAGAGCAACAAGGGCGAGCTGAACCTGAAAGATATGTCTGTGAAGTCTGTTCGCCAGGTGGCACGCAAGAATGCAGCAGTACAGTATATGTACCGCCTCGGGCGCAAGGCACTTATGGAGCAGGAACACCTTCGCAATATGTACGCACAGGAAATGCGCAAGTTCAACAGCTATGTGAAGAAGTCGAGCAATCTCAAGGAAGCAGCGCAGCTTCTCTGGGAGAGCGACGCCGCAGGGCACGCTTACACCGCCGACGAGCTTGACAAGATGGGCGTATCACTCGAAGCTGGCCGCGCTTATATGCTGGCACGCAAACTCTTAGCCGATGCTTACAAGCGCGTCAATGATGCGAGAATGCAGGTTATGGTCCGTAACAAGGTTATTGGCCGCAATGATCTGCAAGATTTCATCCGCTCGAACTTCCTCAAGCAGGAAGATATCATCAAGACGGAACGCTTCGGCAACGGCAAGATTCGCGTAACGTATCGCGGCGCGAAAGTCTACTCGAAGAATGATGCTATCGTTGACAACGACGAGTATCATAAGCTTAGCGCAGACTCGAACGTTTATATAAAATCTGCTGTCCGAAATGCAGACGGCACCTACACGATTGATTACACGGAACGTATCAAGCCGATTGCAAACCGTGAAGGATACATGCCGCACTTCTTCCACAACTTCATGGTATATGAAAAGGGGAAGAACGATGACGGCACGGAGCGCCTTGTAACCATTGGCAGTGCAAACTCTTTGAAGAAGGCTATCAAGATTGCGCAGAAAGCTTCTGACGCAAAGCCGGAAGGAAAGTTTGTTATCCGTCCACAGAGTATGCAGTTTGACGAAGACTACAATAACGTTGTCGTCGGTGACCGTGACTATCTCAAGATGGCACGGCAGATTGTTGGCCATACGGAAATGAGCTGGCAGGAAGCAAATGACTTCCTGCGCAACACGGAGCAGGTACGGCGCACGAATCGTCATCGTTTCTTTGGCAATGCTCAGCACCGCACAGGCGCGGCAGGATTCGAGAAGGATGTACAGTGGGCGCTGACCCATTATCTCAATGCTTCGGCGCGCTACGTGGCCATGGAGCACTTCAAGCCGGACGCCATTTCCTTCTATGAACGTTTCTTTGGAGCATTCAAAGACGAGCCGAAAAACTCGACGGCCAAATATATCAAAGAGTTCATCAGCGATATGAACGGCACGCCGCGTCTGCTTGAGAAGATGGCCAACGAAGCTGTATCGCGTATTCCTATCATTGGCGACAATCTGAATGATACGTTTGAAGGCCGTCCAGCACTTGCCGTGTCTGGTTCTATCAGCAGCTTCAACGCTATCACGAAACTTGGCCTTGGCAACTTCGCTTCTGCTGCCATCAACTTTATGCAGTTTGTCAATATCGGCACGAAGCTGAACAGCTACGAATACGCCATGAAGGGTCTTAAGAAGGCATTGAAGCCTTCTGCACAGGATAAGGCAATCCTTGAAGCCTCTGGCGTTATGGACGAGCAGAATATGTCTGATGAAGCGGGCGGCTATTCGCAGACGCGAGATTATGGCCGGGCACGCAAGGGCCTGCACGCCGTCAAGTACGTTCTTAATAAATCCATGGTCCCATTCCAGAAAGCCGATACTCTTATGAGACAGGCGGCAATCCTCGGCGGCTATTATCAGGGTGTCGAGAAGATGGGCATGAAGGCAGCGGATGGCGAGAAACTTTCCCGTGCCGCGCTCGATTACGCCGAAGACGTAAACCTTGACGCAAACTTTGACTACTCCGTAGCGGCTGCACCTCGCGTTATGCGCATGGGCAGTGTCTTTACGCAGCAGCTTTTCCAGTTCCAGAAATACCCGATCATGCAGTTTGAGTTCTTCTGGAACGAAGTTGTACACGCGAAGAATAACAAGCAGCGTGCAAGATTCCTCGTACCATACTGCTTGCTTGCAGGTGCCGTGGGTGCAGTACCTTTCGGCGCACTCATGAACCTTGTTCTCTCGTCTATCATTGGTACAGTTGGCGGAGATGGCGACGACTACGACCTTGCCGAAGAAATCAAGGCAGATATGATGAGATGGGCAGGCAAGGACCCGGTACGCCGTCGCATTGTCAACACGTTCTTGTATGGCATGATGTCCAACATTGGCATCAACATTTCGGAACGCGTCGGCATGAGCAATGCATTCAGCGGCGAATACTATGGCAATAAACCGCAGTCAGCTGTTGGCGCGATTGCACAGGCTTTCGGTGGCCCGCTTGTCAGCACGATTCAGAATCTTGCTCAGCAGTGCCAGAACCACAACCCGATTGAAGCAATCAAGGCAGTTTCACCGGCGATCGGCAACATCTTGCAGGCATTCGCAGGCGAGACTCGCACGACACACCATCGTGTCGGCACAGTTTATAACGATATGTGGAGCCGCGTCATGCACGGCCTTGGCTTCCGCAGCACAGACGAGACGAATGATTCGTTCGTTAACAACTATCTGTACAAGTCGAGCCAGCGCGCCAAAGAGGATAAGAAGGACGCCATGGATGCATATATCCGCAATCCTTCTGACGAGAATAAAAAGCGCATGACGGAAATGGGCGTAACGGATAAAACGTTCCAGTCCTATAAGGACAGCATGAACAAATCCTCGAAGCAGCGCAGCCAGGATCAGAAGCAGAGTAAGTCGAAAAAAGAAACGGCGGCACAGAAAGAGAGTGACCGCCTCAAAGACTTTACGCATTAACTACATATAGAGAAAGAGCAATCAACGTGATTGCTCTTTTTTATTGGGGTGAAACAGATGAACAAAGGACCGCCGGAACAATCCGGCCATGCACAACATTTTTAGCAAAGGAGAATGCAATGCAGTTAGACGAAATAGCAGTCATTATCGGCGTTATCGGCGGTGGTGGCCTTATCGGTATGGTTGCCGCAGGCGTCCGCGGGATAACGTATATCAGTACGAATGTTGTGTCGCCAGTCAAGCAGACTGTCAGCCAACTGCAAGACGTGACAAGGGATTTGCGGAATTGGATGGAAGAATTGCGGCGCGAGTCTCGGGAACAGGATAAGCGCTTGACTATCGTTGAAGAAACGCTCAAGGCCGAACACAGGCGGCTTGATGAGTTGGAAAAGGAAGTGCTCACACATGAAAGATAAGGTTGTAAGGTTTGCAAAATGGGCGCAGAAAAACTGGCTGGCACTCATTATCTTCTTGTCGGTGCTCATGATGCTGTTCCTCTGCGCCGTGATGTTTTCCTGGCTGTATGGCTACTGGAGCAATGCGCTGCGCGGAACGCGCTTCGAGCTGCAATCCTGCTGGACTGGCGTCACGGTGGTATGTACCGGTGTTGCTGGCATCGTGGGCCTAGGAAAAGCTTGCTGGACTAAATACGGTCTGGACTCGCGCTTCAATAGCGAGCAGGGCAAGCCATTAGCCAGCGTAACAAGTACGGTCAGCACGATGGCAAAGAAGGGGTGACAGACATGGAGCGGGCAAAGGAATGGTTATACGAGCACCGCCGAATCATTGGCATCATCGCGGCGGCGATTCTTCTCATAGTCGTATGTGTCCTTCTCTTTCGTGGGTGTAGCAAACAGCCGCAGAAGGTAACACAGCAAACGCAGACAGAAGCACAGACAGAAACCGGCGTAGAAAAGGCGGCAGACGCGGCGCAGGTTCCGGTAAACCGTGAGCAGGCGCAGGACGCAGCGAAAGAAATCCACTACATCTATCAACACGATACAAAGCCGGAGTACACTATCATCACCACGGGCGGCGATGCAGAGAAAGCCTCGCAGGCGGCGCAGGAGCGCGCAGGGGCAGACTTTTCGATTGTCACGGATAAGGATAAGCCTGACGAGAAAGTATCGCTTGACGAGCTTCCTAAGGATTCTACGGTCAATATCAATCAGTACAACGTGCGAGCATACAAGAAGGTACTGCATACTATCGACGTATCGCCAGACATTGACGGCGGCAGAGGCGTCAGCGAAGTAGGCTACACAGTCTCGCGCAAGGTCACGAAGGACGGCAAGTACCTAGGCGCAGGAGCTTCCTACAACTTCGATGAGCATAAGGCAATGGTAAGAATCTCGTACACATGGTAACGGCACATGAAGAAAATATCGCTCAAATCAATGCGGCGCATGGAGCAGGACGCCGCACGCGGCAAATGGTACAACCTCGTCAGGCTCGACGATATACCGGAGTTCGCGGCATGGCTCACGAATGACTTCCATGAATGGCAAGAGCAGTCACCGGACGCGGGCGAAGTGCTCAAGATATTCAAGCACGGCACGACGCTGGCGGTACGGTACGACGGCAAGCGGACGATATGCGGCAGACACATGATGTTACTCTGGCATACGTTTGAGTGCTTCCGCTACGACGATATACCGCAACAGGTCTAAAAAATTGTTTTTGTGGTGCTCAAATCTCCCCTTTTATGATTCCTCCCCTCAGATATGTCTGCATGACTTCTGAATCGCAGACGTGCTATAATAGAAGAAGGTAACTTACAAAATCTCCACCACAACAAAGGGCGGCTCGAAAGGGCCGCTCTTTTCTTTTGCCTACATTTTGCCAACGCTTTTCTTTTTTCTCTCCATTCACTTCTATTTCTGCCCATTACAAAATGCACCATGAATTAAGCGGCGGAAACGTCATGACGGTTTTCTCTATTCCTGCCTATTTACATTCATTTCACAGTATTATAAAATGAATACAATTATACTAGAGGAGAAACATTTTGAGCAAACGAAGTATAGACCTCACGCACTGTCTGGTGCGCGACGGCAAAGTCAGCTGTCACCGCTGCGCTGATATCTGTCCGCAGAAAGCCATCACGGACCACGTGATTGACACGGAACGCTGCGATGGCTGCGGTCTCTGCAGTGCCGTCTGTCCGGCTGCGGCGGTCATAGTGCCGGAAGATTACGCAGGAGCTTTGGCTAAAGCGGAGAAACTGCAGCCGCAGGTCCTTATGTGTGAAAAAGCCGGTGCAGAGGGAGCTCCGTGTCTTGGCTTCCTGAACCGGCGTCTGCTCTGGGCAATGGCATGGGAAAAAGGACTCTGTCTTGATATCTCGCAGTGCCAGTCCTGCCGGCCTGCCGTCTATGACTGGCTGCTTCGTGAGATTGATGCCTGCGATGCAGCCCTGCAGAAGGCGGGCCGGCCCCAAATCCGTCTAGTCCATGTCAAAGCAGGGACAAAGTCGAAAAAGCCAGTGAAGAAAGTGGAGCGGCGTAATTTTTTCAGCGCGCTGTTCCGTTCCACGACAGAGAGCCTGCAGGAAATTGCTGAGGCTCAGATGGAGCATACTTATGTTTTTGACGGGGCAGCCTGGCTGAAAAACAGACAGACCGAACCGAATGACTTGTTTTATGGTCTGCAGGTTCAGGATGGCTGCACCGCCTGCGGTCTTTGTGCTGCGGTGTGCCCGATGCAGGCCCTGACGGTGCAGCGCGGAGCGGGCGAAAAAAAGGGAAGCATTCATTTTCAGCCGGTTTCCTGCACGGACTGCGGCCTGTGCACGGCACACTGTCCTGTCCAGGTCATTTCTGTCTTACCGCATTTTACGGGGGAAAGACAGTTTGAGCTGGGCTGATGAAAAAGCTGGGGGGATATATATTGATTACTGTAGAGGGATATGCCAAAATCAACCTGACCCTTGATATCCTTGGCAAGCGGCCGGATGGTTATCATGAGGTCTCCATGGTCATGCAGTCGGTCAGTCTTCATGACACGGTAAAACTCACGAAGATTCCTAAGGGAATAGAGCTTACGCTGAATGTACCGGAGCTGGAAGCCGACGAACGTAATCTGGCCTGGCGTGCAGCGGCGCTTCTTCTGCGCGAACGACAGGTCGAGGGCGGCGTTCGCATCGAACTTGTCAAAAGAATCCCTGTTGCAGCAGGGCTGGCAGGCGGCAGTGCCGATGCGGCTGCTGTGCTGCGCGGGGTCAATGAACTCTATGGCCTCGGACTGACGCTTCCGGAGCTCTGCTCGTATGGGGCGAAGCTTGGCTCGGACATTCCGTTCTGCATCATGGGCGGGACGATGCTGGCCACGGGCCGTGGCGAAGTGCTCAAAGATCTCGAATCGGTACCAGAGTTCTGGGTCGTGCTGGCCAAGCCAAAGATTTCCGTCTCCACGGCCTGGGCTTACCAGAACTATGATGAGCAAGGCGCAGAGGCACATCCCGACAATGCGGCCATCTGTGAGAAAATCAAAGCACAGGACCGAAAAGGGATTGCTTCATTATTGTGCAATGTTCTTGAAAGTGTTACTATTAAACAGTATCCTGTCATCGCGCAGTACAAGGGGTGGATGCTGGAAAAAGGCGCACTGGCCAGCATGATGTCCGGCAGCGGGCCAACCGTGTTCGGGCTTTTTGCCGACGAGAAAGCAGCCAGCGAGGCAGCCGCTTATTTGCGCAGCCAGACAGACGCGGATATTTTCGTCTGCCAGACTACAGGAAAAAACGAGAATCAGAATTGAGGGGAATACAATGGATCAGAGATTGACTCCGATTAAATTAGACAGTTATCAGCCTTTACGTGAAGTCGTTTGTGAATCTCTGCGGGATGCTATCCGCAAGGGGATTCTTAAACCGGGACAGCGCATCATGGAAATCAAGCTCGCTGAGGAGCTTGGCGTGAGCCGTACGCCGGTACGTGAGGCCATCCGCAAACTCGAGCTTGAAGGCTATGTCGTCATGATGCCGAGACGCGGTACGTATGTGGCTGATATGTCCATCCGCGATATCAATGAAATCTTTGAAATCCGTACTGCCCTTGAGTCCCTGTCCAACGGTCTTGCTGCCGAGCATATCACGGAAGATGAACTCGAGCATCTGCAGCGTCTGCTCGTCGTTATCGGCGGCTACATCAAGGAATACGAGGATGGACCGGACCGCGAGGCAGCCATGGATAAAATCGTCAAGACGGATATTGAATTCCACGACCTGCTCTATCATGCGGCACGCAACAACCGTCTCGTCGGCATCATTTCCAACCTGCGTGACCAGCTCACGCGTTTCCGTACGTTGTCGATGTCTTATCCGGGCCGCCTGGAGGCAACCTTGGATGAGCACCGCGAGATTGTCGAGACGATTGCCAACGGCGATGGTCGTGCCGCGCGCAAGGCCGCTGTACACCATATGGAGAATTCAGAAAAGACGCTGCTGAAGGCCATGGATATCGCTATAAACCAGAAGGCTGAAGCCAAAACTGCGAAAAAGAAAAAAGCGCGTTCCCCTAAGGTTAACGCGTGATAATAAAGAAAAAAGATGGGAGACAGATAAATATGTCAGATTTAGTAACCGTCATTCTTGCTGCCGGCAAAGGTACGCGCATGAAATCGAAACTGCCGAAGGTCCTGCATAAGGCCGGGGGCAAGACGATGCTCCAGCATGTCATCGATGCTGCCAAGGCAGCCGGTGCCAAGCGCAATATTGTTGTCACTGGCTTTGGCGGCGACATGGTCCGCGAGGCTATCGGCAGTCAGGCAGAATTTGTCACGCAGACGGAACAGCTCGGTACGGGCCATGCTGTACTGCAGACGAAGGAACTCCTCAAGGATGAGACGGGTACGGTCATGGTCCTCTGCGGCGATACGCCGCTCCTGACGGGGAAACTCCTCAAGAAGCTTTATGACGAGCATGTTGCAGCTCAGGCAAAGGCCACGGTTCTCACGGCCATCATGCCGGATGCGACGGGCTACGGCCGCATCATCCGCGCGCAGGACGGCTCCGTTTCGAAAATCGTCGAGCATAAGGATGCCACGGAAGAGGAACGTCAGGTTCGTGAAGTCAACTCGGGCATCTACTGCTTCGCCGCGAAAGACCTCTTTGAGGCTCTTTCCCATGTCACGAACGACAATGCACAGGGCGAGTACTACCTGCCGGATGTTCTCGAAATCCTCAAGAAGAAAGGGGAAAAAATCTGGGCTGTGGCTGCTGACAATTATGAAGATACGCTCGGCATCAACTCGCGCCTGCAGCTGGCCGGTGCGGAGAAAATCCTGCGCCGCCGCAAGAATGAAGAGCTCATGAGCGAGGGCATCACGATTATGGACCCGGATACGACGTACATTGACTCGGATGTCAAAGTCGGCCGCGATACCATCATCTACCCGATGACGTGGCTTGAACATGGCACGGTCATTGGCGAAGAGTGCGAGCTTGGCCCGAATGTCCGCTTCCAGGATGTCAAATGCGGCAATCATGTCACGGGTCAGTTTGTCTATGCCCATGAATGCCAGATTGATGACAATGTCAAGCTTGGCCAGTTCGTTCACCTGCGTCCGAACACGCATCTTTTCGAGAATGTCAAAATCGACAACTTCATCGAGGTCAAAAACTCCAATATCGGCAAGGGCTCGAAGCTGCCGCATCTTTCCTATATCGGCGACTGCGACATGGGCGAGAACGTCAATATGGGCTGCGGCACGATTACGGTCAACTACGACGGCAAAATCAAGCACCGCACGAAAATTGGCAACAATGCCTTCGTCGGCTGCAACTCGAACCTCGTTGCTCCGGTCACTGTAGAAGATAATGCCTATATCGCTGCAGGTTCCACCATCACGAAGACGGCTCCGGCTGGCAAACTCTCCATTGCACGCGCACGCCAGACCGTGATTGAAAGCTGGCACGACAAGCGCGACTGAGCCATTGGCAGGGTTTCGCAGGAGAATTTTTTACCAATTTAAAAGGAAGTATGTCCTTTTTTCTTCCGGCGTGCTATACTAAAAGAAGAGAAGACTGGGTCCAGCCCGTCTTTTTAGAGAAACGATTTAGGTGTAATGATTTGGAGGATTTTAACAAAATGGCTTTAGACACTGGAAACTTATGCATCCTGACCGGTAATGCAAACCCGGATCTCGCAAAGAAGATTGCTGACCATATCGGTGTCAATCTCTGCGATGCATATGTCGGTCATTTCAACAACGGTGAGACGCAGGTCATGATCAGCGAGAGCATCCGCGGCAAGGATATCTTCATCATCCAGCCGACGTCTTATCCTGTCAATGACAACCTCATGGAGCTCCTGATTATGGCAGATGCCTGCAAGCGCGCTTCGGCACACAGCATCACGGCTGTTGTTCCGTACTATGCTTATGCACGTCAGGATCGCAAGACACGCGGCCGTGAGCCGATTTCCGCAAAGCTCGTAGCAAACCTCATGACGACGGCTGGTGTGACCCGCGTCGTGACCGTTGACCTCCATGCTGGTCAGATTCAGGGCTTCTTCGATATCCCTGTCGATCATCTGGCTGCAGCTCCGGTCATTGCGAACTATTTCCGCACGCAGAAGCTCGACGATGTCGTCGTCGTTTCGCCGGACCTCGGCGGTGTTACGCGTGCCCGTGTGCTTGCTGACCATCTGCAGGCTCCGATTGCCATCATCGAGAAACGCCGTCCGCGCCCGGGCTGCGCTGAGGTCATGAACCTCATCGGTGATGTCGAAGGCAAGACGGCTGTCATCATCGACGATATCGTCGATACGGCCGGCTCGCTCTGCGAAGGTGCCCGTGCCCTTGAAAAACGCGGTGCAAAGCGCATCTTTGCTTCGTGCTCGCATGCCATCCTGTCGGACCCGGCTGTTCAGCGCATCAATGAATCCCCAATCGAAAAGCTCGTCATCACGGATACGATTCCGCTGCCGCCGGAAAAGCAGTCGGATAAGTTCGTTGTTCTGTCGCTGGCTGATGCTCTCGGCGATGTCATCATGCGCATCCAGAGTCATCGTTCGGTAAGCCAGCTTTTTCGCTAAGATAAGAGCAGCCGCCGCTGATTGACGATGAGAAAAGAGCCTTTTCTTTACGAAAAGGCTCTTTTTTTTAGGAAGGTGATGTTTGTGAAACGTGAAGAGAAAAATGTGACAGACCTGTTTATCCGTCACTTCAGTTTTTGGCCGCATCTTTCGGATGCGGAGAAGGAACTTTTGAATGCGCACACGCATGCAGTCCATTACGAAAAGGGTGCGCAGGTGCATCGCGGCCCGTTTGACTGCATCGGCGTACTGCTGATAAAGAAGGGCCAGCTGCGCGTCTACACGCTTTCTGAAGATGGCCGCGACGTGACGCTTTACCGGCTGTTCCCCGATGATATTGGTATTCTCTCGGCGGCCTGTACCCTCGACTCGGTGACTTTTGATGTCTACATCGACGCAGAAGAGGATACCGAAGCGCTGCTGACGGATGCTTCGGCGTTTCGCAAACTCTCGGACGGCAATATCTACGTGCGCTGCTATGCCTATGAACTCGCTTCCAAGCGCCTTTCGGATATGCTCTGGAAACTGCAGCAGGTGCTGTTCCTCTCAGCCGACCGCCGCTTTGCGATTTTCCTGCTCGAAGAGAGCAGGGAGCGGAAGTCTGATACCGTGCATCTGACCCATGAGCAGATGGCCCGTTATATGGGAACGGCCCGTGAGGTCGTCACCCGCCTGATTAAGTATTTCAATCAGGAAGGCTGGACCAGAACGGGCCGCGGCTGCCTGCAGATCGTGGACCGCGATGCTTTGAAGGAGCTCGCAGGTCCTTACTGATCTGTGCTATGATTGATTTGATTTGTATTTGGGAGAGAGATGTGTGGGAGATGGGGTGTTTCAGCCGATGAGTTCTTCGACTTTTTCCTTTGGAATCAGGCCGATGGACTCGTTGACTTTCTGACCGTTGCGGAAGACAATCAGCGTCGGGATGCTCATGATGCCGAACTGCTGGGCAAGTTCCGGCTGCTCGTCGACATTGATTTTGCCGACTTTGACATCCGTGTGCTCGCTGGCGACTTCATCAACAATCGGGGAGAGCATGCGGCAGGGGCCGCACCACGTTGCCCAGAAATCGATGAGCACGGTGCCTTCTGCTTTGAGTACTTCGCTTTCAAAATTATCTTTCGTGATGACTACTGGTGTCATGATAAGAAAATCCTCCTTCTGCCATATGAAAAAAGTATAAAACGATATTCGTTATAATCCATGGGTGCTTTTTGATGTATTTCCTTTGGATTTGACTATAGTATAGCAGGGGAGTATAGTCTTTTCCGTGACTTGCTCACATTTTTTTATTGTTTAACTGCTGTTTAACTCTCTATCCTATAATGAAGCCCATGTGAGACACAGAAAAGACCACCGGGAAATCTTAATTTTCCATGCAGAGTGCGTAGAGCTGTGTTATAATGGGCGTACTGCTGTAAAAGGCAGGAATAACTTACCTTGTGTACTAGGAGGAAGAAAAGTGGATCTAAGTATTGCCGATTTACTCAAGACCATCATTCTTGGCGTGGTTGAGGGCCTCACGGAGTGGCTGCCGGTATCGAGTACGGGGCATATGATTCTCGTCGATGAGTTCATCAAGCTGGACGTCAGCAAGGCGTTCATGGATATGTTTTTGGTGGTCATCCAGCTCGGCGCCATCATGGCCGTCGTTGTCCTGAGCTTTGAGAAGCTCAATCCGTTCTCTTCGTGGAAAACGCGTCAGGAAAAACACGATACCATCCAGCTCTGGATGAAGGTCATTGTGGCCTGCCTGCCGGCAGCGGTCATCGGCCTGCTCTTCAATAAATACATGGAAGAACATTTCATGACGGCTCCGGTCGTCGCGACGACGCTTATCTTCTACGGCATCATGTTCATCATTGTCGAGAACTACAATAAGCACCGCCGTCCGGTCATCACGGACCTGCGCCGCCTCGATTACAAGACGGCCTTCATCATCGGTGTGTTCCAGGTCCTGTCGCTCGTACCGGGCACGAGCCGTTCCGGTGCGACGATTCTCGGCGGTCTGCTGTTCGGTGCGAGCCGTACGGTGGCAGCGGAATTCACCTTCTTCCTCGCGATTCCGGTCATGTTCGGCGCCAGTGCCCTGAAGATGGTGAAGTTCGGCTTCCATTATTCAAGTGCCGAAATCATCATTCTCGTCGTCGGCATGGTCACGGCGTTCATCGTTTCCATTCTTTCCATCAAGTTCCTCATGCGCTACATCAAGACGAATGACTTTAAGGCCTTCGGCTGGTACCGCATCGCTCTCGGCATTGTTGTCTTCGCTTATCTCTTCCTGATTGGCGACCCGACGGCTAACGACTGAAACATGACAAAAGCCTCCTGAGTGCAGCTCGGGAGGCTTTTTTTGTCAAGCAGGGTGGAATATGATAGACTTAGTAGAGCAAATCATGAGACGATTTATTTATAATAGAAGAAAGAGGCTTATTCACTATGAAAATTATTGCAGGTCTTGGCAATCCCGGAACGGAGTATGCCAAGACGAAACATAATGTCGGCTTCATGTTCATCGATGCGTTAGCAGAAAAACTGGGCATCAGCGAGGCAGACTGGAAGGATAAATTCGATGCCAAGGTTGCCGATGCGCGCATCGGCACGGAAAAAGTTGTGCTCGTCAAGCCGCAGACGTACATGAATGACAGCGGCCGTTCACTCGGGCCCATCCTCAATTGGTACAAACTGGAGCCTGAAGACCTCATCGTCGTGCACGATGATATGGATATTCCTGCCGGCACCATCCGCATCCGCAAGAAGGGCAGCGCGGGCGGCCATAATGGCATCAAGTCCATTCTCGCTCATGTCGGCGATGAGCATTTTGCGCGCGTGCGCATCGGCATCGGGCGTCCGCTGCCGGGCTGGACGGTTGTCAACCACGTGCTGGCGGGCTTTACGGAAGAAGACCAGCCCAAAATCAAAGAGGCCATTGACTATCTGATTCCGGCGGTCGAGTGCATCGTGACGGATGATGTCGATATGGCGATGAATCAATTCAATCCGAAAAAGAAGAAAAAGGCCAAGAAAGCCGTAAAGGATACCGCACCTGCAGCCGACGCAGCGGCAGGACAGGAAAAAGAAACAGGAAAGGCGGAGCAGCATGAGCAAGAGACAAAATGAAAACGAGATCATCACGGCGGTCTATGCCGATGAAGACGGCAATATCCTCGATGCCCCGGGCATGCAGGGCATGGGCCGCACGGGCCGCGAGAATATCCTGCTGAAGCCTGAGGACTTGATTCCGCTGCCGGAAAGCGCTGACCTCATGCTGCTGCCTGACCGCTTGGCTGTCGGCCGGAGCGCGGATGGCGAGACCATGCCTATCAGCGGCCTTGCCGTCGCTGCTATCCTGCCGGCTGGCTACACGCGCCTCTACATGCCGGCGTACGAACGCGCGGAAGATGCGCAGCGTCTGCCGCTTTACGGCTATACTGCCGTCGTCGTCTATAAGGATGAACTTTACTGCGCCGCTGTTTATACGGATGAAAATGACAAGTGGGACCCGGTTCATTACAATACGAAGGAACTCGCGAAGCTTGTCAAGCGCACGAAGAAAGATTTGCCGGGCAACCGCATCGTCGAACAGGTCGGCGGCTGTTCCCTCAAATGGCACTGCTGCACGGCGCAGAATCTCTTCTACCGTCGCTGGGAATGCGGCATCCCGACTTCGCCGGTCTGCAATGCCAATTGCTTTGGCTGCATTTCGCTGCAGCCGGCAGAATGCTGCCCGTCGCCGCAGGAACGCATCAAATTCCGTCCGACACCGGAAGAAATCGCCGAAGTCGGCATCTACCATCTGTCTGTCGCCCCCGATGGCATTATCAGCTTCGGTCAGGGCTGTGAGGGCGAGCCTTCGCTGGCTGCCGATAATATCTCTGCGGGCATCAAGCTGATTCGCGCTAAGACGAAAAAGGGCCAGATTAACATGAACTCGAATGCCGGCTGGACCGAGGGCATCAAAAAAATCGTCGATGCCGGCCTTGACTCGCTGCGCGTGTCCATCATCAGCGCCCGCGAGGAAAGCTACGATGCGTATTACCGCGCGAGCTATCATCTGGCAAATGTCAAGGAATCCATCCGCTATGCCCTCGACCACGGTGTATATGTCTCGCTGAATCTGCTCTATTTTCCGGGCTTCAATGACCGTGAGGAAGAACTTGCGGCCTGGCAGGAGTTCTTCCGCGAGCTGCCGGTGCAGATGATTCAGGTGCGCAATCTCAATATCGACCCCGATGCCTTCCTTGACATCATGCCGGAGCAAAAGGGAAAAATCCTCGGCACGCGCCATTTCATGGAAGTCCTGCACAAGGAATTCCCGCAGCTCGTCATCGGCAGTTTCAGTCATTATGTTGAGGACTAAGCTGTATTCTTGTAACAAATGATACAACACGGCAGGGGAGACCTGTACTATAATCGTTTCATAGACAGAAATCCAACAGAAATGAAATATACAGGAACGATGAGTGTATATCGTACTCATCCGTAAGGAGTCAGAGAGATATGAAACAGATTGACCTCAATAAAAGTGTAGCAGAGCTCGTGCACGAATATCCGGAGCTCAAGGAAATTCTTGCGGAACTCGGCTTTACGGATATCATGAAGCCGGCCGCACTTAAGCTCATGGGCCGCATCATGACGCTGCCGCGCGGCGCCGTCGTCAAGGGCATCCCGATGGAGAAAATCCGTGCGGCACTCGAAGAACACGGCTTTGCGCTTGTTGGCGCGGAGCAGCAGGAGCGTCAGGCTATGCTGCGCGAATACGTCGGCCGTCTGAACCGCGGCGAATCCCTCGACTCGGTGCGTGCTGATTTTGTCCGCAACTTCGAACATGTCGATGCCGCGGAGATTGCCGATGCCGAGCAGGACCTCATCAAGGGCGGCGTGCCCTTGAAAGATGTCCAGAAGCTCTGCGATGTTCATGCCGCGCTGTTTCACGACCGCAGTGAAATGGAAAAAAGCGAGCTGCAGGCCATCGCAGCAAAGACGCATAAGGCCGCGGCCGCTTCGCAGTTCCTCGCCGAGGAAGACCTGCCGGCCGGCCATCCGCTGAGCCTTTTGAAACTGGAAAATGCCGGCATGGTGAAGCACCTTGACGCCATTCAGCATGAGATGACCGGTGCTGAGAACGTGGAGAAAATCACGGGCCTCGTTGCCTCGCTCAATGCCGTCCGTTCGCATTATGCCAAAAAAGAAGAGCTGTTGATGCCCCTGCTCTATGATTACGGCGTCACGGGCCCCTCGCAGGTCATGTGGGGCGTCGATGATGAAATCAAGCGCGAGCTTGGCACCATCACGAAGGCACTCAAGGAAGATGCGGAAAATTATCCGCTCTATAAGGGCCGCATCAATCAGGTCTGCACGCGCATCCGCGAGATGGTGTTCAAGGAAGATCGCATCCTGTTCCCGCTTTCCCTGCGCTATCTGACGCAGGAGCAGTGGTGCGAGGTTTACCGCGACCTCTTCGAGATGGGCATGGCCTTTGTCGATGCCGAGACGATGCCGCGCTGGCCGGAAGGCGAGGCTTGGCTGAAAGAAAAAACAGCACAGAACATGGCCGCCGTGCTTGACGGCAAGGTCAAGCTGCCGACGGGCGAGCTCACGGTGCGTCAGCTGCAGGGCATCCTGAAACTCCTCGATGTCGATATCACGTTCATCGATAAGGACGACATCCTGCGCTATTTCCTCAATGAAGGCAAAGTTTTTTCGCGTCCGCTCTCAGCACTCGGCCGCGAGGTCTACAGCTGCCATCCGCCGGAAATCATCCCGGTTGTGCGCCAGATGCTTCTCGACTTCAAGGCAAAGAAACGCACGCACATGGAAGTATGGCGCCGCATCATGGGCCGTCCTATCGGCGTGCGCTATGTCGCCGTCTACGATGACGATGGCGAGTATATGGGCACAGTTGAATTTGTGCAGGATTATCAGAAAGCACTCGACAAGTTCAAGAAATAAAATCAAATAAAATCGCATCCACAGCAAAGAAAAGTCAGTTTCTCAAACGGGAGAAGCTGACTTTTCTTGAAATTTTCACACATTTTTATTATAATAAGGATGATGATAAAAATGTATTGAAGATTTGGGGGCGATTTTGATGATTCGACCGATTCCATTCAATATCCGTGAAAATGCCGAGCGCGGACGCGAGGCATTGGAAAAAGCCATTGACTTCATGACCGAGCAGCCGTGCAATCCGCTCGGACGCGTCAGCGGGGCATTGTCTTCGTTCCGTGTGGATGTCATTGACACACCGGACCGCTATGAGATTTTTGCCGAGCTGCCGGGCTTCCACAAAGACCAGATTACCGTTTCGTATGACGATAACAGCGGCTATCTGACCATCAAGGCCGAGCGTCCGGACCCTGATATGGATGTCAAATTCATCTGCCGCGAGCGCCGTATCGGCACGTTTGAGCGCACGTTCCAGATTGACGACATCGTCAAGGACGAGGTCGCTGTCTCGCTTGAAGATGGCGTGCTCCACATTGTCCTGCCGAAAGAACCGGCAGAGACGAATAAGACCGTCTTTGATATCAAGTAAGCAACGATAAAGTGAATATCCCCCTCCAAGGTGACAGGCAGCAGTCATAGGTCCTGCACGGCAGGGCTTTGCCTGCTGTCTCCTCTTGGAGGGAATTTTTGTGAAGGAGAGATTTTTTTGTTTGCCAATCCATCCGTGGAACAGATTTCCGCAGAGGCACTGCGGGAGCTTCAGCTGACGCGCCTGCAGAAACAGCTGCGCTGGGCCGGAGAAAAATGCTCGCATTACCGTGAGTCATTTGCCGAGGCTGGGGTCAGTGCCAAAGAAGTGCAGGAACTCGATGCCCTGCAGAATTTTCCGCTGCTGCCGCGCGGGGTTCTGCAGGGAAAAAACGCCTTTGATTTTCTGACGATGCCGCTTTCGAGCCTGCTGCGCATTTCTTATATGCACAGCGGTCAGGATGAGGATAACGTCTTTGTGCATTTTGCGACCAACGGCGATATTGCGCATCATGTCGAACAGATGACGCGCAGTCTCGTAGCCTGCGGACTTCATAATGCGGCTTTGGTCGGCATCCTCGGCGACGGCGCCGACAGCCGGCTCATGGACATCCATTATGCCAGCGAATTCATCGGTGCGGCCGTCACCATGCTTGGTCAGGACAAGAAAAAATGGCCGCAGATGCTTGACTTTGTGACGCCGGAAACGCTGATTGGCACGCCGAAGCGGCTGGCCGAGCTCGATGACATTTTGCAGCAGAAAGGCAGCGGCCTCAGTGAACTACCGCTGGTGCGCATCATCTGCCTGCATGCTTCCGTGCCTTCATCCTCATTGGTGACCTCGGTCAATGACCTGGCACCTGCGAAAGTTTACCACATGCTGGCCCTGCCATTCCTCGGCACCGCGGCGCCTTTCCTGCCCTGTGAGCCGTCAAAGTTCATCTTTCATCTGCAGGAAGACTACACCATGGCTGAAATCATCGACCCTGCGACGAAAAAGCCGTCGGCCGGCAGCGTCGCCGCCGAGAAATTCAAAGACGGAGGATTGACCGCCGTCGCGATGAAAGTCGAAGGCGCGGACGCCGCGGTCTTTGGGATATCCGACACGCCGAGGCCGACGGCGAAGGCGGCGGTCGAGGAGCTCGGGCGCATGGGCGTGGAATGCGCCATAATTAGCGGCGACAACCGCGCGGCCGCCGAAAAGATCGCGGGGGCGGTTTCCATTCCGAAAGTCTACGCGCCGGTGCTGCCCGCGCAGAAGCTCGAGATCATATCGGAGGCCCAGCGCGGGGGGCGGAAAGTCTGCATGATAGGCGACGGCGTGAACGACGCCCCGGCGCTCGCGCAGGCTGATTCGTCGATAGCGGTGGCGTCGCTCAAAAACGACATAGCGATAGAGTCGGCGCAGATATCCATAGCCGGTTCGGATCTGACTGCGATTCCCCATGCCGTCGACCTCTCCCGCGCGACTATGCGCACCATAAAGGCCAACATAATCTTTTCGATATCGCTCAACCTGACGTCGGTCGTCCTCGCGTTTTTCGGGATAATAAACCCCGTCGTAGGGGCGCTGATTCACAATGCGTCGTCGGTGTGCGTGGTGCTTAATTCCGCGCGTCTGCTCGGGCGGAAGCCTTCCGGAGGCGCGTAGGCGGGCGCGGAAATAATTTTTTCGGAGGGGGGGTTCCCCCTCTTTTTTTTTGCGCGCGCGCAGGGGAAAACCTGCGGAGGCTCCGGATTTTTCGGAGATTTCTTTTCGGCTTGTCCCGGAGTTTTCCAAAATATTATAGTATATTTTATGTTTAGGCGAGATTTTATAAAAAATGCGTTGTCGGCGG
>ERZ779888.1885-NODE-1885-length-19036-cov-6.968969_pt1 | contig 19036 bp, 16 predicted proteins | sample MGYA00511245_ERZ779888 | MGnify/ENA primary metagenome ERZ779888 (study PRJEB29588, sample SAMEA2155255) | human gut metagenome | biome: human gut; feature: human-associated habitat; material: faeces | place: Denmark | collected 2008/2010 ... | reverse complement strand
GGCCCGCGGGCTCGGCGTCGTGGCGTTTGCGGTGGCCGGGCAGACCGGACAGCACCTCATCCACAAAGGCCGAGCGCTCCGCCGCGCAGTCAAACAGCACCAACTGCTGCCGCGCGCGGGTCATGGCCACGTAAAACAGCCGCCGGTCCTCCTCATACTGCTGTGTCTCTCCGGGCGTGCGGCAGCACAGCTCCGGCTTGGCGGGCAGAATGCCGTCCAGCACATCCAACAAAATGACCCGGTCATATTCCAGCCCCTTGGCCGAGTGGATCGTCGAAAGCAAAAACCTGCACCCGGGCGGATTTTCATGGTTTTGTATGATGCTGCGCAGCTTTTCCAGCCGCCGCAGCAGGTGCCGCGGCGTCGGCTCCTGTGCGCCGAGCATTTCCAGCACAGCCAGCTTCGTGCGGTCCATGCCGTTTTTGTCCAGATATTTGCCGTAGCCCAGCTGGTCGGCCAGGAACCGCACCGCATCGTCCGCGGCCATTTTGGGCAGACGCGCCAGACCGTCCGCCACGTCAGCCATGGCGGCGCGGGTGCGCGGACGGATGCTGTCCTCATTCAGCAGGGCCGTCCAGCAGCCCTGCCCGTACTGCCGCGCCTGATTGCAGGCAAACAGCGCCTGTGCGCGGGTGACGGGCACGCCGAATTTGTAGTAGCAGCGCAGAAAAGTTTCTCCATCCGCGGGGTGTGCGGCCAGCGTGAAAATATCGGTCACATCGCGGACGATCTTGTTGGTAAAAAAGGTCTGGTCCACTGCCTTGCAGGCGTAGGGGATGCCCCGTCGCTCGCACAGGTCGATGATGGGCAGTGCGCTCTCGTGGTTGCGGAACAGCACCGCCGTCCCGGTATCGCAGTGCTGCGCCGTCTCAAACAAGAATGGCAGCTGGTCGGCGCGGCGCGGCACGGTGACGATCTGCAGCGGTGCGCCGGGGCCCTGCGTCGGCGCGATGGTCTTGGGGCGGCGATAGCGGTTGCGCGCCACAAAGCGGTTGGCAGCCTCCAGAATCGGCTCTGTGGAGCGATAGTTCTGTTCCATCAGCAAAATCTGTGCGCCGGGATAGGTCTTTTCAAAGTCCATCAGCGCCTGGGGATAGGCGGCGCGGAAGCCGTAAATGCTCTGGTCCTCGTCGCCGACCATAAAGATATTGCCGTTTTCCTGCGCCAGTACGCGGATAATTTCATGCTGTACCTTGGACGTATCCTGCGACTCATCGACGCAGAAATACTTGTACCGTTTGCGGAACGCCGCCGCAACCGCGGGCGCACCGCGCAGGATTTGCAGCGCAAAGCAGAGCTGGTCGTCGTAGTCCATCTTGTGCGCGGCCTTCAGCGCCTTCTGGTAGCCGCGGTACAGGTCGGGCAGATTCTCAATATCGGTTTCCAGCTCGTCCAATTCCGCGTCGGTCAGGCACATATTTTTAATGTAGGTGATGGCCGTGCGCAGATCCTTGACCGTGCTCTCGGCGGGGTACTCGTGGTTTGTGTCCTGCCACAGCCGCATGAGCAGCGGCGTGGTCTCGCTCTCATTGCGGATGAGCTCCGGCGGGGTACGGCCATACATGCGGCTGTACAGCGCGATGATGCGCGCCGCCACACCGTTGATGGTGCGGAACTCCAGCCGTGCGGCCAATTCGCCGCCGAACCGCGCCGCGAACCGGGCGCGCATCTCCTGCGTGGCGGCGACGGTGTAGGTCATTGTCAGGATGGCTTCCGGCGCAATGCCGCAGACCTCGGTCATATAGCCCAGCCGGGTAATGAGCACGGTGGTTTTGCCGCTGCCCGGCACCGCCAGCAGCAGCACCGGGCCGTTGACCGCCTCCACCGCCGCGCGCTGCTGGTCGTTCAGGGCCGCCAGATGGGCCGTTTCAAATATAGCCTTGTCCATGGCAGCTCCTTTCGTGCAGTATAAATCGCCGCGCAGTAGGGGCCGCACATGTGCGGCCCGCAGCTTCACGGGGGACGCCCGCTTATAGGCAGGCCGCGGGCCGGGCATGCCCGGCCCCTACAGTGTTTCCCTATTGTACCATACATCCCGCACAAAAGCAAAGCAGCCGGTCCATGCCCTCCTTGCCAAGCAGTAATTGCGTGCGTGAAAACTGGTTTAACATGTATCGTTCCTCTCTCGCCCGTAAACGAGTTCTATGGGCAAAGCCGCGGGCCGGGCATGCCCGGCCCCTACTTCTCTATATCCCCACTATGCAGATGTGATTATAAATGTCAACCTTGCAAAGTGTAAAAACCTGCGGCGTTTCAGCCCGCGTATTTTGTCACCCCCAAGTCTTGGATAAACGCGCACACTGTGGTACAATATGTAAGAAAGAGCAAACTCCCCATAACCAAAGGACGTCACCATGAAACAAGGCAATTTGAATATACGCTGCACCGAAGATTACGCGGTGCTGTACTGGGATAAACCCGCCGCCGCGCCCAGCGGGGCGGAATACACGGTCTCCCTGAACGGCGAGGCCATTGGCCGCACAGACCGCACCCATTTTACGATAGAGGGGCTGAGCTACGGCAGTTCCTTCCGGGTGGACGTGGTCAGCGGCAGCTACTGCATCGGCTCGGCCACGCTGCAGTTCGGCAGGGAAAAACGCCGCATCGACATTACCGCCGCGCCCTACTTCTGCAAGGGCGACGGCCATATCCTGAACACCGACAATTTACAGCGGGCCATCAACGACTGCGGCGCGGACGATATTCTGTACGTGCCGGCGGGCGATTTCCTGACCGGCGCACTGCGGCTGCACAGCGATCTGGAAATTTATCTGGCCAAGGGCGCGGTCCTGCAGGGCACAACGAACATTCACGACTATTCGCCCCGCATCCCCAGCCGGTTTGAGGGCACCGAGATGCGCTGCTACTCAAGCCTTTTGAACGCGGGCGACATGAACCACAAGACCGGTCCGAACTGCCGCAATATCATCATCCGCGGCAGGGGCACGATCTGCGGCGGCGGGCAGGAACTGGCCCGCAAGATCATTGAGGACGAGCGCGCCCGCATCAAGAGTTTTCTAGACGACAATCGGGAGCTCGTCGAAAGCTGCGAGAACAGCGACACGATCCCGGGCCGCGTCCGCCCGCGGCTTATCAATTTAAGCAACTGTGAGAACGTCTGGATCAGCGGTATCACGCTGAAAAACGGCCCGTCCTGGAACGTCCACATGATCTACTGCGACGACATCCAGACCGACCACTGCACCTTTGTGTCCGAGGGCGTCTGGAACGGCGACGGCTGGGACCCGGACTCCTCAACGAACTGCACGCTGTTTGCGTCGGAGTTCTTCACGGGGGACGACGCTGTCGCCATCAAGAGCGGCAAGAACCCCGAGGGCAACGAAATCAACCGTCCCTGCGCGCATATCCGGGTGTTTGACTGCCGCAGTGACTGCGGCCACGGCATCTGCATCGGCAGCGAGATGAGCGGCGGCGTGGAGGACGTGCAGATCTGGGACTGTGATCTGGCAAACTCGCTGTCCGGCATCGAGATCAAGGCCACGCCCAAGCGCGGCGGCTATGTGCGCGGCGTGACCGTGCGGGACTGCATCACGCCCCGCGTCATGCTGCACAGCGTACCGTACAATGACGACGGTGTGCCCGCCGGTGCCCCGCCGAAGCTCGAGCACTGCTTCTTTGAGCGGCTGACCCTGACCGCCGAGGTGCTGGACCATGACCGCAGCCGACACGATGCCGCCCCGATCGAGATCGCGGGCTTTGACAAGCCGGGCTATGAGGTCGAGGACATTGTCTTTAAGGATATTACCATCACCAAGCCGTCCGTCGCCCTGCCGCTGGGGCTGTGCAAGGGTGTGACGCTGAGCAATCTTGCGTGCGTGAAGGAATAAGCCTAAAGCCTCCCCACTTTATGAACAAATCTTAAAACTTCCTTACACCCTCTTGCACCGCGGTGCAGGAGGGTGTATTATTATCATGTTTTAATAATTAACACAAGCCAACTATTAACAGGAGGTGTTCACCGATGGGCACTGAAACCCCTTATCTGAGCGGGGTGTTCCGCTTTGTGGCGCGGCTGCACACACTGTCCAGGCGCGGGATGCGCATGGCACTGGCCGGGCAGCCCAAATGCCGCTATGGCATGCTGCAAAGTCTGTACAATCTCATTGAGCAGCACGGCTGCGACGGCGCGATCTATGTCTCGGACATTGCGCGGCAGATGCACCAGCCTATGCCGGCGATTTCCCGCGGGCTGCGTCAGATGGAGCAGGACGGCCACATCGTCCGCGAGACCGACCCAAAGGACCGCCGCAAGACGCTGGTGCGCATCACCCCGGCAGGGGAGCGCGCCCGCAAAGCCAATGAGCAGGCCATGAACGACTACTTTGCCCGCATCATGGCGCGGCTGACCCCGGAGCAGCTGGCGCAGGCCAACGCCGTAAAGGACGCTCTGCTCGCCGCCATCGAGGCCGAGAACGCCGCTATGAAAACCGATTTGAAAGGAGAACCCCCGCATGACGAAAATTTTTAAGCAGCTGGGGCGGCACTGGGCGGCCTGCCTGGCCGTCGTTGCGCTGCTCATCGTGCAGGCATACTGCGATTTAAGCCTGCCCGACTACACAAGCAAAATTGTGGACACCGGCATCCAGCAGGGCGGCATTGAAAGCCCCGTGCCCGACACCGTCCGCAGCACAACGCTGCAGGCGCTCGAGCTGCTCATGTCCGAGGACGACGCCGCACTGGCGGACGAAGCCTACTCCGCCCCCGACGCGGACGGTATGCGCACACTGAACCCGGACGCGGACACCGCCGCGCTGGAAAATGCGTTCACAACGCCGGACGTTGTGCTGTACATGGCCGCGGCAAAGAATGCCGCCACGCCGGTACCACCGACACCGTGGCCCCCACGGCCTATGACCTCGACGCCGTCGCCACGCAGCTGGCCGCCGCGTCCAAGGCCCCCGGCGCACGGGAAATGCTGCAGAGCCAGCTGACGGACGGTCTCGCCCAGCTGGACGAGACCGTCGCCGACAGCCTGTCCAGCCAGGCCATGCTGCTCGTCGCGCTGGAATATGACGCTCAGGGCATTGCCCATGACGTGCAAATGTCCTATCTGCTGCGCACGGGCGGCCAGATGCTGGCTTTAACGCTGCTCATGGTTGCCGTGGCCGTCGCCGTCGGCTTTATCGCGTCCCGCGTCTCCGCCGCCATTGGCCGTGACCTGCGCCGCGACGTGTTCAGGACCGTTGTCGGCTACTCCAACGCCGAAATCGAAAAATTTTCCACTGCTTCGCTGATTACCCGCACCACGAACGACATCCAGCAGGTGCAGTTCGTCTGCGTGATCCTGCTGCGCATGGTGGTCTACGCGCCCATTTTGGGCATTGGCGGCATTATGCACGTTGCCAGCGGCAACACGGGGCTGGAATGGATCATCTTTGTGGCCGTGGCCGCACTGCTGGCGCTCATCGCCGTTTTGATGAACGTAGCCATGCCGAAATTCAAGCAGATGCAAGTTTTGGTGGACCGGCTGAACCTTGTCAGCCGCGAAATCCTGACCGGCATTATGCCCATCCGCGCGTTCAGCCGCGAGGCATTTGAGGAAAAGCGCTTTGACAGGGCCAACACCGACCTGATGAAGACCCAGCTGTTCACCAACCGCACGATGGTCGCCATGATGCCGTTTATGACGCTCATCATGAACGGCACGAGCCTGCTCATCGTCTGGTTCGGCGGCAAGGCGATGGATCTGGGCAGCATGCAGGTGGGTGAGATGATCGCGTTCATCACCTACACGATGCAGATCGTCATGTCGTTCCTCATGCTCTCGATGGTCGCCGTCATGCTGCCCCGTGCCGGTGTGGCTGCGGACCGCATTGACGAGGTCATCAAGACCCCCTCGACCATCCATGACCCCGCTGCGCCCAAGGCACTGCCCGCGGACGGCACCCACGGCGTTGTGGCGTTCCATGACGTCAGCTTCCGCTATCCCGGCTCCGACGAGGACGCGCTCGAGCACATCAGCTTCACGGCCAGACCCGGCGAGACAACGGCCATCATCGGCTCCACGGGCTGCGGCAAATCTACGCTGCTCAACCTGATCCCGCGCTTCTACGATGTGACCGAGGGCAGCGTGACGATTGACGGCGTTGACGTGCGCGACATGACCCAGGCACAGCTGCACGACGAGCTGGGCTATGTACCGCAGAAGGGCGTGCTGTTCAGCGGCACGATCACATCCAACCTGAAGTTCGGCGGCGACCACATCACCGACGCCGACGCAGAGCAGGCCGCCGAGATTGCCCAGGCCACGGAGTTCATCTCCGCCAAGCCCGAGGGCTTCGACAGCCCGATTGCCCAGGGCGGCAGCAACGTCTCCGGCGGGCAGAAGCAGCGCCTTTCGATTGCCCGCGCCATTGCCAAGCACCCGCAGATCTATCTGTTTGACGACAGCTTCTCGGCGCTGGACTACAAGACCGACGTAGCGCTGCGCCGTGCGCTGAAGGCTAAAACCGACAACGCCACGGTCATTATTGTGGCGCAGCGCATCTCCACCGTGCTGCACGCGAACCAGATCCTGGTGCTGGATGAGGGCCGCCTCGTCGGCAAGGGCACCCATGCCCAGCTGATGGAAAGCTGCCCCGCGTATCAGGAAATTGCGCGCAGCCAGCTGAGCCAGAAAGAACTGAATTTGCAGAAGGAGGGTGAGTGATATGCCAAGACCCGGACGCATGACGACGGAGCGCGCCAAGGACTTCAAGGGCACGCTGCGCCAGCTGCTGGCCGCCTTGAGCAAGTATAAGCTGTCGCTGGTCGTCGTCATTGTTTTTGCTGTTCTGTCAACCATTTTCAACATTGCAGGGCCGAAGATCCTGGCCAAGGCCACCACGGCGCTGGCCACCGGCTGGATCGCCAAGCTGCGCGGCGTGGGCGGCATCGACTTTGCCTACATCGGCAAGGTGCTGCTGTTCCTGCTGGGCATGTACCTGCTGTCCGCGGCGTTCAGCTTCATTCAGGGCTGGCTCATGTCCGGCCTGTCGCAGAAGGTCTGCTACGACTTCCGCGACCAGATCAGCAAAAAGATCAACCGCCTGCCGCTGGCCTACTTTGAAAAGCGCACCGTCGGCGAGGTGCTGTCCCGCATTACAAACGACGTGGATACGCTGGGCCAGAGCCTGAACCAGAGCGTGACCCAGCTGATTACCAGCGTTGCGACGATGGTCGGCGTGCTCATCATGATGCTGTCCATCAGCCCTAAAATGACGCTGATTGCCCTGCTGATCCTGCCGGTCTCGCTGGCGCTGGTGCTGGTGGTCGTCAAGTTCAGCCAGAAGTATTTCAAGGCGCAGCAGGCGACACTGGGCGTTGTCAACGGTCAGGTCGAGGAGGTCTACTCCGGCCACAACGTCATCAAGGCGTTCAACCGCGAGGCCGCCGTGCTGGACGACTTCAACGCCGCGAACGATAAGCTGTACGAATCCGCGTGGAAATCGCAGTTTTTGTCCGGCCTGATGCAGCCCATCATGAACTTTGTGGGCAACCTGGGCTATGTGGCCGTCGCCATCGTCGGCAGCATTTTTGCCGCAGCGGGTGCCATCACCATCGGCGATATTCAGGCGTTCATCCAGTACGTCAAGAACTTCACCCAGCCCATCCAGCAGCTGGCGCAGGTGTCCAACATGCTGCAAAGCATGACCGCCGCCGCCGAGCGCGTCTTTGAATTTTTGAACGAGCCCGAGGAGGACCAGCTGGCCGACCCCGCCCGCCGCGCCGACCCCGCCTGCATCGACGGTCAGGTCACGTTTGACCATGTAAAGTTCGGCTACACGCCGGAAAAGACCGTCATCCACAATTTCAGCTGCAATGTCAAGCCCGGCCAGAAGGTCGCCATCGTCGGCCCCACCGGCGCGGGCAAGACCACAATGGTCAAGCTGCTCATGCGGTTCTATGATGTGGATTCCGGCGAAATCTTGCTGAACGGCCACAACGTCAGGGACTTTGACCGCAGCGACCTGCGCGAGGGCTTCGGCATGGTGCTGCAGGATACCTGGCTGTTCAAGGGCACGATCATGGAGAACATCCGCTATGGCCGTCTGGATGCCACGGACGAGGAGGTCATTGCCGCCGCGAAGGCTGCAAACGCTGATCACTTTATCCGCACGCTGCCCGGCGGCTACCAGATGGAGCTGAACGAGGACGCCTCCAACGTCAGCCAAGGCCAGAAGCAGCTTTTGACGATTGCCCGCACGATTTTGGCGGACAACCGCATTCTGATCCTCGATGAGGCGACATCGAGCGTTGACACCCGCACCGAGCAGCGCATCCAGACGGCTATGGACCGCCTGATGCAGGGCCGCACGAGCTTCGTCATCGCGCACCGCCTGTCCACCATCCGCGATGCCGATTTGATCCTGGTCATGCGCGAGGGCGACATTGTCGAGCAGGGAACGCACGACGAGCTGATCGAAGCCGGCGGGTTCTATGCCGATTTGTACAACAGTCAGTTTGAGGATGTGACGGCGTAAGACCAAAACAAAAAAGTCGAAAGTGTGCCAAATCCGTTGCACGCTGTCGATTCAGACCGTCAAAAAAATTGCATTCCCGCCTTATTGCGTGTGTAGGGGCGACCATTGGTCGCCCGCCAACTTACCGCAGCAACGCATTTTCTGGGATAGTTTTCTTACAAGGCAAACGGGTGCGGGCGAGCAATGCTCGCCCCTACAAGAGTTTTTCGACAGTCTGCAAATGTGAATCGCTCCATGGGGAGTGGTTCACATTTTGTATATTATTCAGGCAGTTGAATCTCCGGCATAAGCTCATCGGAGACGACTTGCAGCATTTCCTCCAATTTAGCCAGGTCATCGGGATCGAAGCGCTGTTTAGCGCGCTCCATGACAAGGTGCAAGTAGGAATAACTGATGTTATAGTAATCAATGTACTTTTGGGTCGGGCGCAGGCGGTATTCCCGCTTGTCGATGGTGGACTGGATGCGCTCTACATAGCCTTTTTTGACCAGCGAGTTGATCTTATAGGCGGCGTTGGGGGTAGAAAGATTCATCATGTGGCTGAACTGCGCAATCGTAGGTTCGCCCAATGCCATGATGACTTCCATGCAGAAAGATTCTACCGTCGTCAGCGTGGCTTCGCGATCCTCGAATCGACTGAAGATCTGCTTATAGAAGTGCAGTTTGAATTTGGTATATACCCGTCCGAATGTCTGGTCCAGCATAGCGAGAATCCCCCTGTAGGTTAGTGGATTTATTATAGCACATTCCGCCATGTAAAACCAGCCCTCAGGCATCCGTGAGAACAAACGTCAGCTCGGCGTTGGCCGCGCGCACGCCGTCCACCCATGCGGTGGCCTTGCCGATGCCTACCGGGCCATGCTGTTCTATCAGCTCACATTCCAATATCAGCACATCGCCGGGTATGACCTGACGGCGGAAACGGGCGTTTTTTACGCCGCCGAACAGGGCGAGCTTTCCGCGGTTTTCCGGCAGGCTTAACGCGGCTACCGCCCCGGTCTGGGCCAGCGCTTCCAGAATCAGCACACCGGGCATAACGGGGTGTCCCGGAAAGTGCCCCTCAAAAAACGGTTCCGTGCGGGTCACGCATTTGACGCCCCGCGCCCATTGGCCGGGGGTGTAGTCCAGGATCTTATCCACCAAAGCAAACGGGTAACGGTGCGGCAGGATCTCTTCGATCTCTGCCGCGCTCATGGCTCGGGGCGGCTCATTTGGCGTATAGTTCATCCTCATCCCTCCCAGTGTTTGAATACCACGCAGGCGTTATGGCCGCCAAAGCCCAGACTATCGCTCATGGCATACTCCACCTGCGCCGCGCGCCCATGGTTGGGGATATAGTCCAGATCCAGCTCCGGATCCGGCTCCTGCAAATTGACGGTGGCTGGCAAAAAGGCATCGTACAGAGCCAGCGCGGTAAATACGCCCTCTACCCCGCCTGCACCGCCCAGCAGATGGCCGGTCATCGACTTGGTAGAAGACACGGCCAGCTTGTACGCATGGCCGCCGAACACCGTTTTGATGGCAGTTGTCTCGCAGCTGTCATTCAGGTGGGTGGACGTCCCGTGGGCGTTGATGTAGCCGATCTGTTCAGGCACTACCCCGCCGTCGGCCAGCGCCAGCCGCATACAGGCCGCACCGCCTGCGCCGCCCGGTGCCGGGGCGGTAAAGTGGTAGGCGTCGCAGTTAGCGCCATAGCCCACGACCTCGGCATAAATTTTGGCACCGCGCGCTTTGGCGGCCTCGAGTTCTTCCAGCAGCAGTACGCCGCTGCCCTCGCCCATCACAAAGCCGCTGCGGCGGGCATCAAAAGGGATCGAGGCCCGGGCCGGGTCGTCCGCCGTGCAAAGGGCTTTCATGCTGGCAAAGCCGCCCACGCCCAGCGGGCTGATGCAGCTTTCGCTGCCGCCGCAGAGCATGCGGTCCTCGTATCCATCGCGGATACGGTGGAACGCATCGCCGATTGCATTGGTGCCGCCTGCACAGGCGGTGGTGGGGCAGCTGCACATGCCCTGCAAGCCGAAACGGATGGCGATCTGCCCCGCCGCCATATTTCCAATGGACATGGGGACAAAATAGGGGCTGACCTTTTCAAAGCCGCGCTGCTGACCGCGGGTGTGTTCTTCCTCGATGGTGGGCAGGCCGCCGATACCGCTGGAAAGGATTACGCCAAACCGCGTATGGTCGATTTCTTCCAGCGCAAGGCCGCTGTCGCGGACGGCTTCGTCGGCGGCGGCCACGGCAAACTGGGTAAAGCGTGCCATTTTGCGGGCTTCGCGCTTGTCGATGCGCGCGGCGGGGTCAAAGTCCTTGACCTCTGCGGCCAGCTTTACTTTAAAATCAGCCGTATCAAAAGCCGTGATCGGTCCTACTGCGCAGCGGCCAGCCTTAATGTTCGCCCAGCTTTCTGCCACCGTATTGCCGGTAGGATTTACCGTGCCAAGGCCGGTAATAACGACCCGGCGTTTCTTTTTTGTGTCCATTGCACACCTCACATTCCCATTCCGCCGTCAACGCAAAGGACCTGCCCGGTAATATACCCGGCCTGCTCCCCTGCCAGAAAAGCCACCGCCGCCGCAACATCCTCGGCATGGCCGATTTTGCCTGCCGGGATGGCCGCTTGTGCTGCGGCACGGGCCGGTTCTGACAGCACGGCGGTCATATCTGTTGCAATAAAACCGGGAGCCACGACATTGGCGGTGATATTGCGGGCAGCATACTCTTTGGCAACGCTTTTCGTCAGGCCGATCAGCCCCGCCTTGCTGGCTGCGTAGTTGGCCTGGCCCGCGTTGCCGTGCAGACCGACAACACTGCTGACGCTGATGATGCGCCCATACCGCTGGTGCATCATAAAGCGGCAGGCCGCTTTGGTGCAGAAAAACGCCCCCTTCAGGTTGGTGGCAAGCACATTGTCAAAATCAGCCTCGGCCATCCGCAGAAGCAATTTGTCGGCGGTAATGCCCGCGTTGTTGACCAGCACATCGATCCGCCCAAAAGCGGCAACGGTATCTTCTACCAGTTTCTGACATGCTTCGGGGCTGCGCACGTCCGCCTGCAGCGTGACAGCCTGCACGCCAAGGGCGCGGCAGGCTGCGGCTGGTTTCCGCACTTTCGGTACGACCAGCGGCAGCGCTGCCGGCATAGTTGACGGCAATGTTCATACCGTTTTCGGCCAAAGCCCGGCAAATGGCACGGCCAATGCCTTTGGCCCCGCCCGTAACCAGAGCGGCACGGCGCAAGTTTTCGGTTTGCGGCATGGTCAGGCTCCTTTCATAGTGCGCAGCAGCTGTTGCAGCTGCGCGGCAGTTTCCACCGGATAGCACGAGATAGCACTGCCCACAGTCTTTTTGACAAACCCGGTCAACGCTCTGCCGGGACCGATCTCAATGGCGGCGTCCACGCCCAATTCTGCCAGGCGGCGGACGGTCACCTCCCAACGCACGCCGGACTGCACCTGTTTTTCCAGCAGCGCGGCAATGGTGTCGGTTTCCGCCATCTCGTGTCCCAGGCAGTTGAACAGCACAGGGAACTGCATCGGCGCAAAGCGGACAGTCTTACATTTTTCCCGCAGTGCATCCCCTGCCGGGTGCATCAATGAGGTATGGAACGGGCCGCTGACATTCAGCGGCAGGCAGCGCCGTGCCCCGGCAGCAAGCGCCAACTCGGCAGCTTTATCGACAGCGGCCTTGTCGCCGCCAATGACCAGCTGGCCGGGGCAGTTGTAGTTGCAGATCTGCACAATGCCTTCGTCGGCGGCTGCATTGCAGCATGCCTGCAAGGGGGCTTCGTCCAGCCCCAAAACGGCTGTCATCCCGCAGGTGCGCCCCGCCGCAGCCGCAGCCATTGCCTTACCGCGGAAAGCGGTTAAAGCGACTGCGGTCTGCACATCGAACACCCCCGCACAGGCCAGGGCGGAATACTCCCCCAGCGACAGCCCTGCCGCATAATCCGGTGTGACGCCTGCCTCCCGCAGTACGGCAGTAAGGCCAGCGGCAAACGCCGTCATGCAGGGCTGGGTGTATTGGGTCTCGCTCAATACACCGGCTGCGTCGGTAAAGCAGACTTCTTTCAAATCAAAATCCACCGCCGCGTCGGCTTCGTCAAAAGCAGCGCGGAAAGCCGGGAAAGTCTCGTAAAGATCCCGGCCCATACCGGCGTGCTGGCTTCCCTGCCCGGCGTATAAAAATGCTAGTTTCATAAGGTGATCTCCTTGTACACCCCGGCGATGCAGTCTTTGGCTTCGCTTACCATCGCGGCAAAAATTTCTTCCACCGGGCGGACTTCGTGCAGCAGCCCTGCGGCCTGTCCGGCCATCAGGCTGCCATTCTCGGTGTCACCGTCAAACACAGCCTTGCGCAGACTGCCTAAAGTAAAGCGTTCCAGCGCCATTTTATCAGCCCCGGCTTTTTCCTGGCGGACATACTCGCGGCTCATGCGGTTTTTCAGTACACGCACAGGGGTGCCGCCAATGCGCCCGGTCACGATAGTATCACTGTCGCGGGCTTTTAACAGGGCGGCTTTATAGTTTTCATGGATGGGGCACTCGGTGCTCGTCAGCAGACAGGTACCGACCTGCACACCGCACGCCCCCAATGCCAGCGCAGCAGCCAGTCCTCGTCCATCGGCAATGCCGCCCGCAGCGATGACCGGCACATGGACGGCATCGACGACCTGCGGGACAAGTGCCATCGTGGTCATCTCGCCCACATGGCCGCCGCTCTCGGTACCTTCGGCAATAACGGCGTCAATGCCGAGCGGTTCCAGATGTTTGGCCAAAATGGCTGCCGCCACCACGGGGATGACCGTGATACCGGCTGCTTTCCACGCGGCCATGTACTTTCCCGGATTTCCCGCCCCGGTGGTGACGAGCTTTACGCCCTCCTCCACCACGATTTTGGCAAATTCATCCGCCTGCGGGTGCATCAGCATGATGTTCACGCCAAAGGGCTTGTCGGTCAGTGCGCGGCAGCGGCGGATGTTTTCCCGCAGTGTGTCCGCGTCCATGCCGCCGGAGCCGATCAGCCCCAGCGCCCCGGCGTTGGAACAGGCAGCGGCAAACTCGCCCGTGGCGATATTGGCCATGCCGCCCTGTATAATGGGATATTTTGTACCTAAAATTTCATTGAGCAGCTTCATTTTCTACCCTCATACGTCAGCAGCATCCCGCCCCATGTCAGCCCGCCGCCAAAGCCGATGCAGGCCAGCGTCTGGCCGGGTCGCAGCAGATCACTTTCCGCCATTTCATGCAGGGCAATCGGGATGCTGGCAGCACTGGTGTTGCCGTGACGGCTTATGTTTTTGTAAAACTTTGACGGTTCTGCGTGTAAACTTTTGACACAATGGTCAATTATGCGGCTGTTGGCCTGGTGGCAGACTACCCAGTCCAGATCGGACAATGTCTTTTGGCTGCGGTCCAGCACGGCTTGCAGACAGCGCGGCATAGCCTCCACGGCAAAGCGGAAAACCGCCTTGCCGTCCATCGTAATGGGCGCGGTATCGCAGGCCGCAGGGCCGCCCGCGCGGATCGCTTCATTGCCCCGTGCGCCTAACGTTACGGCAAACGGTGCATTTTCGGCCAGCTCAAAAACAGCCGCACCCGCGCCGTCGCCAAACAACACACAGGTCGTGCGGTCAGTCGGGTCCACCATGCGGGAGAGTGCCTCGCAGCCAATGACCAGCGCATACCGCCCGCCCAGCGTGCTCAGGAGCCCGTGGGCCGCGGCGGCGGCATAAATAAAGCCGGAACAGGCCGCATTCACATCAAAGGCAGGCCGGTTTTCCGGCAGACCCAAGGCAGCCTGTACGCGGCAGGCAATGCTTGGGGTAGCCGTCGGGGCCGAGAGCGTTGCCACAACACAGCAGGCAATGTCGCTTGCCGCCAGACCGCTGCGGGTCAGGGCCTGACGGGCGGCGGTGACAGCCAGCGTGGCAGCATCCTCGTTTTCGGTGCAGTAATAGCGCTGGCAGATGCCGGTGCGGGTCGTGATCCATTCGTCGCTGGTGTCCACCTGTCGGCGCAAGTCCTCGTTCGTCACTACACGGCCGGGCAATGCCCCGCCGGTAGCCAGCAGCTGTAAGCCTTTCATGCGCCCCTCATTTCTCCGATGCGGCGATATTTTTTGTAGCGCTGGTCTGCCAACGCTTTGCCGCTCATCTTGCATAAAGCGGCAAGGTGCACCGCAATGGCAGTGTCCAACCGGCTGAAAAGCAGCTGCCGTCCACGCTGTGCGCCGCCCAGCGGTTCGGGGATGATCTCTTCCACAATGCCATCTGCGTACAGGTCCTGTGCCGTCAGCTTCATCATGGTGCAGGCCTCGCCGCTGCGGGAAGCATCTTTCCACAGAATACTGGCAAACCCCTCAGGGCTCAGCACGGAGTACACGGCATTTTCCAGCATCAGAATGTGGTTGGCAACGCCCAGACCCAGCGCGCCGCCGCTGGACCCCTCACCTGTGACAATGGCCAACACCGGGACGGTCAGGCCGCTCATCTCCATCAGGTTGCGGGCAATGGCTTCCCCTTGGCCGCGTTCTTCCGCATCCTTGCCGGGGTAAGCACCGGGAGTGTCAATAAAAGTGATGATGGGGCGGTGAAATTTTTCTGCCTGTTTCATCACGCGCAGGGCCTTGCGGTAGCCCTCCGGTCCCGGCATGCCAAAGTTGCAGCGCAGGTTTTCTTCCAGCGTAGTCCCTTTGCGGTGCCCCAAAACGGTAACGGGCATCCCGTGGAACCGTGCGATCCCGCACAAAATGGCCGCATCCTCTTTGCATTGTCGGTCACCGCACTGCTCAAAAAAGTCGGTAAACAAGTTGTCGATCATTTCGGTTATATGCGGGCGGTCAGGGCGGCGGGCCAGAAAAACGCGGTCCTCCGGCGTCAGCGAGGTGCAGCGCTGTAAAAGCGTGTTTTCCTCTGCGGAAAGCTCAGCCAGTTCAGCCGCATGGGTGGTCGTGCTCGCCATTTCGGCGTCATCGGCACGGCTGCACAGCGCGTCGATCTGCGCGTCCAGCGGTTCCAACTGCTGCAAAACTTCTTTGATCATCTGTGCTTCCTCCCCTGTGTGTGGAGCTGCAAGATCCGCGTTAAGACCTCTTTCAACTCGGTGCGCGGTACGACCTGATCCACAAAACCGTGTTCCAGCTGGAACTCGCTGCGTTGGAACCCGCCGGGCAGTTTTTCACCGATGGTCTGTTCAATGACGCGCGGCCCGGCAAAGCCGATGAGTGCCCCCGGTTCGGCGAGCGTAATATCACCCAGACTGGCAAAGCTGGCCGTGACTCCGCCTGTGGTGGGGTGGGTCAGCACGCTGATGTACAACCCGCCGCTGCGGTTGAATCGTTCCAGCGCGGCGCTGGTTTTGGCCATCTGCATCAGGCTGAAAATGCCCTCCTGCATCCGTGCGCCGCCACTGGCAGAAAAAATGATGAGCGGCAGGTGCTTGTCGGCAGCGTACTCAATCGCACGTGTGATTTTTTCACCAACAGCGGTGCTCATGCTGCCCATAAAAAAACGGCTGTCCAGCACAGCGACCACCGCCTGCACGCCGCCGATCCTGCCGATTGCTGTAACGGCGGCTTCTTTCAGGCCGGTCTTGACCGAAGCAGCGGCCAGCTTTTCCTGATAATCGGGAAAATGCAGCACATCGTTGGGCGCAATGTCCGGGTTCAGCTCTTTAAAAGTTCCGTGGTCCAGAACCGTGCTGAGCCGATAATAGGCGCCGATTGCCAAATGCACCCCGCAGTTGGGGCAGACATACTGGCTCTTGACCCAAACCTGCCGCGTGGCACGGCGGCCACATTTTTTGCACTCGACAAATTGCGGCGGCACCCAGTTGGGCGCAGCCGTGCCGGCATCGCGGCGGGCTTTCATCTGAAAGCTGCGCTCCTGCGGGCTGGTCGGGAACAGCTTTTCAATGGCACTCATCCTGCAATACCCTTTAGGCTGCCCGCGCAGCCAGATAGTTGAAGATGTCGCCCACGGTTTTGAGCGTCCCCAGGTCCTCGTCGGCAATCGTAACGCCGAACTTGTCCTCAAACGCCATGTTCAGCTCTACCGCATCCAGGCTGTCCGCCTGCAGGTCGTCGGTCAGGCTGGCATCCATGGTGACCTTATCAGCATCGCAGTTCAGGGTGTCAACAAAAACTTCTTTTACTTCTTCAAAGCTCATATTACGTACCTCACATAATTTAACTAAATAAATTGACGTAATTGTCAATGAGGTCATTATACCACGTTTGTTTCGAATGTCAATATTATTAGGTAAAAATATTTATCTAATTAAATCGCTATTTTTCTCATCTCCCGGTATTCTAAAGGGAAATCACACAAATTATCCCCCCGCAGGGGCAGCCCTTACTGACTGATATTTGACCGCTGCTGCATATCTTCCCTGTGAAATATCCAATCGCCTTTAAATGGTTTTATTTACTTTCTCTTTTGCTCTACCAGATTATTTTCTATTCTGCAACATATTTCGCTCTAATGTGCTATACTAATAATATCCAATAAGGATGGAGGAACTTCTATGAAACGCAGCATCCGACTCCAATACAATGCCCCCGTCACACTGACCTTTTTCTTTTTGTCCCTCGCCTCTCTGGTATTGGGCTACTTAACAAACAACTGGACAACCTCACACCTGTTTAGTGTGTATCGCTCGTCGATGACGGATCCGCTATTCTATGTCCGGTTGTTCGGTCATGTCCTTGGCCACGGCGGTTGGGATCACTTTATAAACAATATGCTCCTCTTCCTTGTTGTCGCTCCACCTTTGGAAGAACGATACGGAAGCCGAACACTTCTAAGCGGTATCCTAATGACCGCGCTGGTATCCGGCATATTGCAGTGTGTGCTGTTCCCCACTTCTGCATTGCTTGGTGCATCCGGTATCGTATTCATGCTCATCATGCTCTCCAGTTTGGCCGGCAGTAAGAATGGAGGTATCCCTATCACCTTCATTTTGGTTGGCGTGCTGTACTTAAGCCAGCAGGTATACAGTATCCTCTTTATACAAGATAATGTAGCTAACTTTATGCACATTGTCGGCGGTATTTGCGGTACAGCTTTTGGTTTTGCCGTCCGGAAGAGATAACGAATGATTGGAAAGAGAATCTTATTTATGATGAGTAAGCACATTTTTCAGAAAGAACCCGTCCTGAGCATTGCCACTTGTTTGGCGATCATTTCCGCTTTCTTTGTCCCCCCGGACGCAGAATACCTCGGATATATCGATTTCCGTACTCTTGCAATCCTGTTTTCGCTAATGACAGTTATGGCCGGACTGAGAGGGCAAGGAGTATTCGACAGGCTCGGTCACACATTGTTATCGCATACCCGTACTACATTCCAGCTGACTGCTGTACTTGTTGGCCTATGCTTCTTCAGCAGTATGCTGATAACAAACGATGTATCGCTGCTGACATTCGTGCCATTTACGTTTGTCGTTCTGAATAGTTTGAACGCATCTGTTCGTGGCAAACTGCTCCTCCCTATCGTCTGTATGCAGACGATAGCTGCCAACCTTGGCAGTATGCTCACACCGCTTGGCAATCCGCAAAATCTATATCTCTATGGTAAAAGCGGCATGGATATGGGATCTTTTGTTTTGCTAATTCTCCCCTACTCAATTATATCGTTAGTGCTTCTTGCAATATGGGCAGTATGGCTATGCCGTGAAGGTTCCGACATTGTTGTAACTCATTCTGCGGCAAACTCAGAACCAGACAAGAAGCTCATTGCGTTGTACGGTATTCTGTTTGTCGCCTGTTTATTGGTTGTATTGCGTGTTCTCCCATACGGTGTTGCATTCGCCGCTATCTTGGTGTGCGCCTTCTTTGCCGACCGCCCCACTCTTGGCCGCGTAGACTATTCTCTGATTCTTACCTTTGTAGCACTGTTCATTTTCATCGGGAACTTAGGTCGGATCGAAGCGTTCTCTGGATGGTTGCAGAATATTCTGGCTGGCCATGAGGTTTTAGTATCCGTTCTGGCCTCTCAAGTGACCAGTAATGTGCCTGCTGCCATCCTGCTTTCTGGATTTACCGATAATTTCCGTGCGCTGATTATTGGCACAAACCTTGGTGGCCTTGGCACATTAATTGCATCCATGGCAAGCCTAATTTCTTATCGGCAGATTGCAAATGAAGTACCTGCTGAAAAAGGGCACTATTTTGCGATGTTTACTATTTCCAATGTAGTGTTTCTGGCCATTCTGATGGGCGCTTGGGCCCTGACCTGACCTGATATTTCCGTAATTCTATTGCTATTTAACGTCTTTAAACGAAAATCCACATTCGTAAATGGTCGCGCAGTCAAGCAAAAGCGAGCGCATTATGAAAAATCACGTCAGCAGTTACAGAAAGCTCAAACACCATCTTCACGCAGAAGGCTGAAAGCTATAGGGAAACAAAAAAGCGGAGGGGGCAAAACGCCTCCTCCGCACCAAAATTATCGGTTGTAGGGAAACACCGGGGGTAGAAAGTGTATTACTGCCATCCTCTTGCCGCAGGGTCGAGCATCTCGGCGGCGGAATACACCAGCGCGTTGCAGATGGCGGC
>ERZ779888.1883-NODE-1883-length-19037-cov-3.773786_pt1 | contig 19037 bp, 17 predicted proteins | sample MGYA00511245_ERZ779888 | MGnify/ENA primary metagenome ERZ779888 (study PRJEB29588, sample SAMEA2155255) | human gut metagenome | biome: human gut; feature: human-associated habitat; material: faeces | place: Denmark | collected 2008/2010 ... | reverse complement strand
TTAAATTGGCTGGACGAGAGCTGCGCCTTCGCTTCCACGCTGGTGGACCGCATCGTGACGGGAAAGCCCGCTGATGCAGATGCGCTGTGCGCAAAGCTCGGCGTGCAGGACGATTGCCTGGTCGCAGCGGAGCCTTACATGAGCTGGGTCATTGCCTGCGACCGAGAGATCGAAGAGGAGCTGCCGCTGCAAAAGGCGGGGCTGCCCGTGATCTATGCCCAAGACCTTGCGCCCTACCGCACGCGCAAGGTGCGTCTGCTCAACGGCGCGCACACTTCCTTTGTGCCAGCGGCGTACCTTGCGGGGTTCGACATCGTGCGCGACGCGGTGCTCGATCCCGATTTCGGCCGATTCATCCGCAAAACGCTGGAAAAAGAGATTTTGCCTACCATCGATCAGCCGGAAGAGGAACTGCGCGCCTTTGCAAATTCCGTGCTGGAGCGCTTTGCCAACCCATATATCGATCACAGTTTGCTGGCAATTTGCCTGAACTCCGTCTCTAAGTGGCGCGCGCGCATCCTGCCCACGCTGCTGGACGATGTGAAAAAGAACGGAGAGATTCCGCAGAACCTCGCCTTTTCGCTGGCGGCGCTGCTGGAACTGTATTCCGGAAAGGCGCAGGGCGGCGAGATGCGCTGCCTGCGCGGCGAGCAGCCCTATGTGCTGCGGGATGAAGATAATTCGCTGCGCAGCATCGAACAATTCCGGGAGGATCTGCCGCGTCTGCTGGCCTTCAAAACCTTATGGGGCATGAATTTGAACGAAATTCCAGGCTTTGCGGCGTGTGTGGCGCATTGGCGGGAACGCATTCGGAAAGACGGCGTTCAGGCGTGTATCGGGGAGTTGGGAGCATGAAAGAGAAACTGAAGATTCATCCGCGCGACAACGTTGCCGTGTGCCTGAAGGCGCAGGGAGAGATTCCTGCGGGACACAAAATGGCGCTTTGCGATATTCCGGAGGGCGGCGAGGGCATCAAGCGCGATCTGGTCCTGCCGTATCGGGCTGGCCCGGTGCAATATTCACAAGGGCGAATGGGTGCATACGCACAACCTGCGCTCGGCGCTGCGCGTCCATGAGGAGTATGTCTATCATCCCGCGGAATGCGCGCTGCCGGGGAGAGCGCCACGCACTTTCCGGGGCTTTGTGCGGGCGGACGGCCGCGTGGGCATTCGCAACGAAATCTGGATTCTGCCCACCGTGGGATGCGTGGGCAAGGCGGCGCAGAGTCTTGCGCGGCAGACGCGGGAATATCTGCACGGCAGCGTGACCGACGTGCTCGCCTTTGAGCACCCTTACGGCTGCTCGCAGCTGGGGGACGATCAGGAAAATACGCGGCAGGCGTTGGCGGCGCTGGCCTGCCATCCCAACGCGGGCGGCGTGCTGCTGTTGGGGCTGGGCTGCGAAAACAGCGGCATTGACCAGATTCGTCCCTATATGGAGGAATACGATCCTGACCGCGTGCGTTTTCTGGTATGCCAGCAGGTGGAGGACGAGGTGGCGGAGGGGATGCGGCTTCTGGAGGAGCTGGCCACCCATATGCGCGGAGAGACGCGTGTGCCCTGTTTGTCCAGCAAGCTGGTGGTGGGCCTCAAGTGCGGCGGCTCGGACGGATTCAGCGGCATCACGGCCAATCCGGTCATCGGCGGCTTTTCCGATTTGCTCATCGCCCAGGGCGGCAGTACCATCCTGACCGAGGTGCCGGAGATGTTCGGGGCCGAAACGATTCTGATGGACCGCTGCGAGAACGAGGAGATGTTCCGCAAAACGGTGGATTTGATCAACGGCTTTAAGCGCTACTTTGAGGAGCACCATCAGACCATCTATGAGAATCCCTCGCCTGGCAACAAGGCTGGCGGCATCAGTACCTTGGAGGACAAAGCCCTGGGCTGTACGCAGAAAAGCGGTTTTGCACCCGTCAGGGACGTGCTGGCCTATGGCCAGAGAGTCAAAACCGCAGGCCTCAACCTCCTTTCAGCGCCCGGCAACGATCTGGTAGCCTCCACGGCGCTGGCCGCCGCGGGCGCGCAGATCGTGCTGTTTTCGACGGGACGCGGCACGCCGTTCGCCTCGCCGGTGCCCACGGTAAAGATCGCCAGCAACAGCCATTTGGCGTCCCATAAGCACGGATGGATTGATTTCAACGCTGGTGAGCTTTTGGAGGGCAAGGAGCTGGGGGAACTCTCCCAGGACTTGATGGACTATGTGCTGGCTGTGGCCGGAGGGCGGCAGGTGTGCAGCGAACGCAACGGTTACCATGACATGGCCATCTTCAAAACGGGCGTGACTTTGTAAGCACCCCGTGCCGCAGCGGACGCGAAAGACACGGTGTCCGCTTTTCAGCTCTGACCATGCAGGCCGCGTTTTCCAACTCGGGAAGCGCGGCTTTTGGCGGTGAAGAACCCTTGACAGGTTCCCTGAGGAGGGGCTATAATAGGTCATCAAAATTGGGAACACTGTTCACATATGTGAACACCGGAGGAGTCATCATGGCTGAAATCCCCAATCGAACGTTGCAGCGTGGGTTGGATATGCTGGAATTGCTGGGTAAGCATGCCGAGGGACTGGCCCTTTGCGAACTGGCGCAGGCGTTGCGTCTGCCTCGGTCCACGGCCTTCAATCTGGCCCAGACGCTCACCCGGCTGGGCTATGCCACGCAGCGGGAGGACACGGGCAAATACCGCCTGGGACTGAAGATGTTTGAAATCGGTGCAGGCGCCATGCATCAGGTGGATGTGATGGAGCTGATCCGAGGATGCATGGCGGAGATTCATCACAAAATCAACGAAACCATGCATCTGGGCGTGCGGGCCGAGCGGGACACCCTTTACATCGACAAGCTGGATTCTACCCAGTCCATCCGCATGACCAGCTATGTGGGCTCGCGCGCGCCGATGTACTGCACCGCGCTGGGCAAGGCCATTCTTTCCACGATGGATGACGACGAGGTGCGCAGGCTGTATGCGGATACGCCAATGACGGCGCTTACGCCGCATTCCATCACCAGCCTGGACAGGCTGCTGGAGCAGTTGGCGGAGGTGCGAAGCAGGGGATATGCTGTGGAACGCGAGGAAAGCAACGAAAACGTATGCTGTGTAGCCATTCCGTTGCGCAACCGAGAGGGCCGGGCGGTGTACGCTTTGAGCGTGTCCGCTCCCAGCTTCCGCATGGGCGAGGAGGCGATCGCACACTGCGCAGACCTGCTGCTGGGCATTCAGCCACGCATCGAGCAGGTTTTGAAAAATGCCTGATCTGTCTGTTTCCCAATCAAAGCTGTCAGACGGCGGCAAGGTTGCCGCACCACATCCCTATGTCATGCAAGATCAAAAGGAGGAACGCCCCATGGAAATGATCGAAAAGCTGTCTCTGGCCGGCATCGTGCCGGTAATCAAAGTGGAAGACGCCGCCGACGCGGTACCGCTTTGCAAGGCATTGTCCGACGGCGGACTGCCCGTCGCGGAGATCACCTTCCGCTCCGACGCGGCCGAGGAAGCCATCCGCCGCGTGCATGCCGAGCTGCCCGACGTGATTTTGGGCGCAGGCACCGTGCTTACGAAGGATCAGGTGGACCGCGCCGTGAATGCTGGCGCCACCTACATTGTGTCTCCCGGGCTGAACCCTGAAATCGTGCGGTATTGCCAGGAGAAAAATGTGCCGATCGTGCCCGGCTGCGCCAATCCCAGTGATATTGAAGTAGCCCTGTCCATGGGCCTGAAAACGGTCAAGTTCTTCCCCGCCGAACCCCTGGGTGGTCTCAAGCTGATCAAGGCCATAGCCGCGCCCTATGGCGGCGTAACCTTCCTGCCCACCGGCGGCATCAATGAACAGAACCTGAACGAGTATTTGGCCTTCCCCAAGATCGTCGCGTGCGGCGGCAGCTGGATGGTCCCCGGCGACGCCGTGGCCCAAAAGGACTGGAAGCGCATTGAAGACATCACCCGCAGCGCCGTCAACAAGATGCTGGGCCTGGAAATCCGCCATGTGGGCGTGAATAGCGGCACGCCGGAGCAGTCCATGAAGGATGCACAGACGCTGTCCAAGCTGCTGGGCTGGCCCATCGACGAGCACAAAAACGCCAATTTCGTGGGAGAGGGCTTTGAAGTCATGAAGATCCCGTTCCGTGGCGCTCATGGCCATATCGCCGTGGCCTGCAATTCCATCAAGCGTGCCCGCTGGCATATGGAGCGCCGCGGCTTTGCCTTTGACGATGACAGCGTCATCATGAAGGATGGCAAGCTGCGCGCCATTTACCTCAAGGATGACATTGCCGGCTTCGCCGTGCACCTGCTGCAGAAATAACCCTCATCAACCCGAGAAGTGAAAGGATGAATGGACCATGGCGAAGGTTGTTACCTTTGGCGAGATCATGCTCCGCCTGAAAAGCCCCGGCTACGAGCGTTTGTTCCAATCCCCCAGTCTGGAGGCCACCTTTGGCGGCGGAGAGGCGAACGTAAGCGTTTCCCTGGCGAACTATGGCATGGATACCGCCTTTGTGAGCGTGCTGCCAAAAAACGATATAGGCGATGCCTGTGTGCGGGAACTGCGCAGCTTTGGCGTGGATGTGAGCAATATTATCCGGCGGGACGGCCGCATGGGCATTTACTTTCTGGAAACCGGCGCGGTGCAGCGCCCCAGCAAGGTGATCTATGACCGCGCAGGCAGTGCCATCTGTGAAGCCAAGCCCGGGGATATTGACTGGAAGAAGGCTTTTGACGGCGCTACGTGGTTCCATCTGACCGGTATTACGCCCGCCATCAGCCAGGGTGCGGCGGATCTGAGCCTGGAGGCCGTCAGGTGCGCCAAGGCCATGGGCCTGCATGTAAGCTGCGACCTCAACTACCGTAAGAATCTCTGGAAGTACGGCAAGACGGCCGACCAGGTCATGACCGAGCTGGTCAAGTACGTTGATACCGTGATCGCCAACGAGGAGGACTTCCAGAAGTCCCTGCTGCTCAAGGCGGAAAGCGCCCATGCCGTGGAAGAAGGCGAGCTGAACATCGAGCAGTACAAGGCGATTGCCAGGCTTGCCATGGACACCTATCCCAACATCCGGCGTGTAGCCATCACCCTGCGCGAATCCAAAAGCGCCAACCACAACGACTGGAGCGCCTGCCTCTATAACGGCAAGGACTTCTTCCTCAGCCGCAAGTATCGCATCACCGATATCGTGGATCGCGTGGGCGGCGGCGACAGCTTCGGCGGCGGCCTGATTTATGGCCTCAATACCTATGAGGATGAAAAGACCGCGCTGGAATTTGCCGTGGCGGCCAGCTGCCTCAAGCATACCATCGGTGGCGATTTCAACCGCGTGAATGTGGCCGAGGTGGAAAACCTGATGAAAGGTAGCGGCAGCTGACGCGTACAGCGCTGATGATGCCAAATGCTGCGGGACGGAGAGCAACTCTCCGTCCCGTCATTTTGTCGAAAAAGTCTGCCTGTGGCAACCGTTTCCGACAGAATGTGTTTCACTTGCGTCAATGGTGCGGCCGGGGAAACGTAACCTTGCTGCGCAGGGTTTCCGCATCCGCCGCACGTGTCGCCGGATGCGGATTTCACTCGGCGGACTGCGGCCTTGCAAACCTCCCTGAAAGATTTTTTGCACCCTCCCCCAAAAGGGGAGGGTGCAAATCGCAGAAATTCAGTACTTGCTGAACTTCAAGGGCCTGCTGCCGACCGTGCCCAATATGCGGCCATTTCTTCGTTTTCACCTGATTCTTGGCTTACCACTGCGGTTTTTCCACACCTCAAGCGCCTGCTTCCATCTCTGTGCATGACGCACGTAACCAGGTTTTGCTTTTTGAATGTGCCTTGCATATCGCTGCACAGGGCAGTGCTTTTTCAAGATGCAATGTCCACCATCCGGTCTACCACCAGTTGCCTGAATTCAGGAGACAGCGTAATAAAGTAAGCCGTAAACCCTGTTACCCGCACTACCAGATCGGGATAAAGCTCCGGATTTTTATGTGCTGCCCTTACCTTTTGCGCATCCACAATGTTGACGTTTATCAGCGTGCCACCCTGCTGCAAATGCGTCTTGAGCAGTGCCATCACCTTTTCTACACCACCCTGCGCCTGAGTAATACCAGGGTCCAGCTCAAGCTGGAAGGGACTGGTATTCCCCATGCCGCACTGGGCAGCCACAATGGCCTCGCTCATGGTGGTCATGGCTCCGTTTGGCACAGAACCCGGCATGGGATTGGCGCCATGGTTGATAGCTGTGCCCGCGCGGCGGCCATCGGGCGTGGCCCCCACGCAGCTGCCAAACAAAAGGGTTTTGGACCAGGAGAACATGCCGGGAATAAAAATTTCACCTTCATGCGCTTCAAGATGAACTACCAGATCACTGAACTGTGCACACAATTTGCGTACCCAGTCCTCTGCCGGCGAATTCCACTGGCCAAACTTGGGCGCAGATTTCAGTACCGCCTGAATATAGGCGCCCTCTTCACACTGGAAATCTGTGCGCAGCGCCTCCTCCACCTGTTCCCAGGACAACGTTTTCTCGCGTTCCACTCGGGTTTCCAGCGCCGCAAACGAATCTGCCACCACGGCGATACCCGCGCCATCCACACCGATATTATAGTATTGCAGGCTATGGTCGGATGCGTCGCGTCCCGTCTCCACCGGACCTACAGTGACCAGGTTCAAAAACAGCTCGGGGTTGTTTTGATAGTTGAGGCGAAGGTGCATGTCGGTGGTCTCGGCCACCACGCGAAGCACAATTTTCAAATGTTTCTCGTACAGTGACTGGAGGCGGGCTACGGAGCGCTCGCCATGATCAAACATCTCATAAAGCGCTACCTCAAATACCCGCGCCAGGTTCACCTTAATGCTGTCGTTGAGGGGATATTCGATGCCGGGGATAGCCATCCAGTTGCAGCCTACGGCAATTCGCCGGCGGGCCAACTCAGGCGTAAAGCCGCGCCGCACAAAGCCCTGAACCAGCGACTGGTCTCCCGAAAAGCGCGGCCAGCCATTTTTGTGCTGAAAAAGCAGCTCCACACACCGGCGGAAGAAAGGTTCCGGCAGACCCTCATGCACGCGCACCGTCAGGTTAGAGGAAACATTGAGACGGTCAGCCGCTTCCAGAATGAGCCAAGATACCCGGCTGACCATATCGCGGCCCTGTTCATCCGGTCCGCCCAGCTGGTAATACTTTGTATCGCTCAACAACAGCCCCGCTATGTAGAACACGGCATCCTCGTCGTCGATTCTGTGCTCCTGAGCATCCCGTTCATAGAAGGGACGAAGCAGCTCGTCAAGCTGACCTCCCGCGCCCTCACGGTTAAAACTGCGGCCAAAGATATTGTACCAGCTGATAAACTGACAAGCCTCCCTGAGTGTTGTCGGCGGCTCCAATGTGACGCGTCGGTTGGCTTCCAGCATCTGGCGCAAATTGTCGGCGATCAGCGGATCGGTTTCAGCAGCCAGTTTTTCGGCGATGCAGTCCGTGGTGCGCTCCATCCATTCGATGCAGGTGTGCAGAAACATTTCTTCCGCACGATAAAAGGCGCGCTGGTCCTCGGTTTCGTTGTTGATGTCAGCATACCGCTCCACCTTTTGGAGCAGCCCGCCCCAGCCCAGCTGCATGGCGATACGTACGTCTCCGCAGAGATGATGCATCTGACCCAGTCCATGATCGATGCAATAACGGTCAATGAGCTCCTGCCAGGGCGAAAGATCCCAGTTTTCATGCCAGCGCAGTTTGCGGAATTTTTGCAAAATGCGAAAGAAGTTGCCCGCCATGCTGTTTTGGGGCACCACCACCGGCGGAAAGCTGCGCACCATATCGCGGTAGTTTTCAGACCAGCCGTCATAGCCGTGAAAATCACCATTGGGGGTATCCCCGCGCGGATGCCAGTCATAGCCCTCCGGTGGCGTCAGAAAGTGATAGTCATCCTCATCAGTATAGCCAAAACGCGCTACCTTGCGGCGGGTTTCCTCCACCTTTTGGTCGTGCAGTTCATCAATCCATGATGTGTACAGCGCCCGCTTTTCTTCCAGCGGCAGATCCTTCAATGTTTTCATGGCCCTCACTCCTGTCCGTAAACCACCCTGATGCCGCTCTCCTGTGCCACCTGTGCCAGTGCGAGCAGAGCTTCCTTTTTTAGAGGGCGCTTTCCCTCATGCACACATGTCAGGCCAAGAGCGCGGTATTTTTCCTCGCCCAGCGGGTTAAAGTTCAGAAGCTCATAATACCGCACGTTGGGCAGCGTGCGTACAAACGAGGCAATGGCACCGATGTTTTCCACCGTATCGGTAATGCCTGGGATGAGCGGTGTACGCACTACCGCAGGTATGCCGCTGTGGGCGAGTCTCTGCGCGTTTTCCAGCACCGTAGCATTGGAGATGCCCGTAACCTGACGGTGCTGGGCGTCATTCATCAGCTTAATGTCAAAAAACACCTGATCCAAATACGGAAGCAACCCTTCCATCCGCTCAAACGGCAGTGACAAATTGGTTTCGACTGCTGTGCCTATCCCATTTTCCCGGCAGCGTTTGAGCAGCTCGCGGGCAAACTCCGCCTGCATTAACGGTTCTCCCCCGGAAAGGGTAACACCACCGTCCGATTCCCGGTAGTATGGCAGATCGGCCGCCAGCTCGCGATAGACCTCTTCCACGCTTTTTTCTTGTCCAATGGTAACCCGGGCCCCGGTAGGACAGTGATCGCAGTGTCCGCAATGGATACATTTGCGTTCATAAAAGGCACGCTGTGGTTTGGGCGAAATGGTTTCCGGGTTATGGCACCAGTCGCAGCGCATATTGCAGCCCTTGAAAAATACGGTGGTGCGGATGCCTTTTCCGTCGTGCAGGCTAAACTTCTGAATGTCGGTAATGATTCCTGTCATGTCGGTTTCCTCTTTTGCCACGGGGGCAAATCATCGGGATTGATAAATGTTTTGGGAGCATTCTACGGAGAAGTAACATCGTTTTGCGCAACGGGGACCAAGGGATGCTCCTCCGTCTCGATTGCGTGACACACGCCCTGGCATACATTGTGTACTTCCAGGGGCTTCAGTCCGACCCCCTCAATGGGTGCTGCTTCGCTTTCGGAACCGCCCGCAGCTTACAGCGCCGCAAGGCCTTTCAGAAGGAGGAAGCATTTGTCATCGGTAGGTGCCGTTCAAGCTAAGCAATGTTCTCACGGTGAAAGCGCGGATGGCTGTTGAGCACAGCCACCCGCCACGTGCCTAAGCGGACTACCGCCTGTAATTGTCCTGCGTCTATTCCCGGATCTGGGTCAGGCTTTCGTCCACGGAATTCTCTCCGTCTTACTCGTTATCCTATCTGCCAATGCTCGTTATTAACCAACTCCATTTTGCCGGTGCCGGCAGAACGGATTCCAGCATCCAGCACAGCCAGCGCCTTCAGGTTAAATTCCGGCAGCGCCGTAAAGTGGATATCGCCTGTCTCCATGTAATGGACATAGCCACAGGCCACGTCACGCAATTGGGGCGGCAGGGGATCGTTGACGATCTCTTCTACGCTATGGTCCTCATGATAGACCACCACTTTACCGGTTTTGTAATCGCCCACAATTGCACCTTTGGTTCCATACACGATGGGGGATTTGAAGGTGTGGTCCACGGTGGTCCAAGTGCCTTCCAGCACCGCATACTTGCTGGGGAAACGTACGAACATGGCGCTGTTGTCCTCTGCATCGCCCATCAGAGTCATGCTGTTGACACGCATGCCCATGGCCGCTATCGCCGGTTCACCCGCATACCAGCAGCTCAGCACGCTGCCATAGCAGCAATAGTCCGCCATCGCGCCGCCCCCGCAGGCATGCTGATGCCACCATGTGGCGCTCTTCTCCGCCTCAGTCATTGGCTCGGCGGTCTGGGCAATTTTATGCTTTGCACCACGGCCCAGTGGACCTGTGTGGCCCATGCGGGTCTTGACCTGAATTACGTCGCCGATAACGCCGCGATCAATCAATGTTTTAACCATCTGCATGCCGGGATTCCATGTCACAGGCCAGTTGACCATCAGGAAGCTGTTATGCATTTGGGCAGCACGGGCCATTCTGAATCCGTCGGCCAGATTGTCAGCCATGGGCTTTTCAATGCATACGCCAATGCCGCGTTCCGCGCAGAACTGTGTAATTTCCACATGATAGCTGTTTTCGCTGTTAACCACACACAGATCCGGGCGAAGCGTATCCAGCATGGCGCGCCAGTCCTCGTAGATGGGAGCACCGCAAAGATCGCTGACATATCGGATGTTCCACTCCCGGGTATAGGGTGCTCCGGGCTTGAGCTCAGGAACCACGGGCTTGGTATCGGCGAGGCCCACCAGCTGCGTCTGGGGATGATCCACAAAGTGGCTGGCTACATCGTTGATGTGTACATGGGCAAAGCCCGCAATACATACGCGATAGGTTTTCATATGGTATATCCCTCCAGATCCTCGGTACGGATTTCCCGGTTTTCTTCCGCAGAACGGTAGAATGCCTCAATAGCGGAAACCACATTGAGTGTTTCCTCCGGCTTGACCCTGGGCTCCTCCTTGCCGTCCAGCACGTTGAGCACATGCTCGTACATATAGTGGTGAGCGTCAAAGGGCACCCCGGCAAAGGGCCGGTTGTCAAAATACTTGAGTTTGGTCTCGCCCTGATAGCCTCCTACATTCTGGTAGAGGACCATCTGCTCCACATCCAGGCCACCCCGATCGCCGCAGATGGTAATGTGCTTTGCGGTGGGCTGATGCATGGCCCAGGTAAACTTGAAGTTGACTGACAGGCCCCCTTCCATGCGCATGCTGCCCATGGCGGAGTCCTCCACGCTGAACTCGCTGGGGTCATAGGGGCGCGGGGTAAACAGGCCGCCTGCCGCTCCGCTCTCCTTGATGGAAAGGAGTACATCCTCTCCCTTCTGGGCAATGATATCATACATGCTGCCGCTGACGCTGACCACACGCGGATTGCCGGTCATCCATAAAAGCGAATCCAGGAAGTGTACGCCTAGATCGCAGAACGGACCACCGCCGTTTTCGCTTTTCATATGGAACATGCCCCATGTGGGAATGCCGTAGCGACGCACAAAGCTCAGATCAGCAAAGTAGGGTTTGCCCAGCAGGCCCTTGCGTACAACGTCGCTGGCAAAATCCATGTCCGGGCTCCAACGGCGTGACTGACAGGGGAACAGCAGCTTGCCTTCCTGGCGGGCCACGTCAAACATTTCTTTTGCTTCGCGCCAGGTCAGAGCCAGGGGCTTTTCGCACATCACGTTAGCCCCTGCCCGCAGCGCCAGAATGCTGAGGTTGTGGCGACGATTGGGCGTACACACACTCACCCAGTCGGGTTTTACCTCATCCAGCATTTTCTGAGGAGCGTCGTACCAGGCGGGAATCTCATAGCGTTGCGCTGTTTCGCGTGCAGCCTCCGGTCGGATGTCCGCCACAGCCACAACCTCCACCGCGCCGCGCTTGCGCAGCGGCGTAAGCGCCGGCAGATGAGCGGCGTTGCAGATCATTCCCGCACCGATAATGGCAACTCTGTACTTATGTGGCATAGGGGTCCCTCCTGTATCTGTATTTCGATGCCCACAGTATAAGCCTGTTTGCAGCTGCCTTACAATACGAATGGCGGGCATCCGCCTTAGGGGTTTTGGTATTGCTTTTTTTTCGGAACGAGTGTATAATATTTCTCCGTATTTCTCAGATGCATGTGTACACAACCGAAAGGGGGCACCGAATGGCTGTGCGTATTGTATCCGTAGTGTGGGAACCCGGATGTGCCCATTCTGTGTGGCACAGACAGATATTTCAGGGGCTGCAAAAGGCCGCAACCGCCGCGCAATGCTCCGTGCAGCTTGCCGATACCGACTCTGAAGCCCTGACTGACCCCGTCATCCTGATTGGCAACTCTCACGAAAGTCTCATGACTGCGGTAGCCGTGCTGTCCCGCAGGGGGAAACGCATCATTTTGGCCGGCATGGATGCAGACAGCCTGTCCAGTCAGATCAGCTGTGTAACGCACAGCCGCAGCCAGCAGATGATCCGCATGCTGTGCTATATGGCGGATTGTGGACGGCAGCACATCGCGCTGGTAGGTGTAGGGCAGATGTCGCTGAACGACATGGTCAAGGTCGATGCAGCGCTGCGATATACTTCGCTTTCTCAACACCCCATCCGCGAGGAGGATGTTTTTCGCTGGGCCGGAAAAATCCAGGAATGCACGGAGGCCTTTTTGCGCGTATGGCGTCGCTATGATGCCGTAATCTGTCCTAACGATTATGCGGCCTTCGTTCTCATCCGGCAGCTTCTATCTGCGGGCGTGCGTGTGCCGGAGGATTTGTATGTTGCCGGCTTTTCCGATCAGACCATTGACCGCTACTGTACGCCTTCCATTACCAGCATCACAATGGACTACTGGGTCATCGGACGCTATGCGTTTTCCATCTGGCAGCAGTTCCAAACGTTGACCGAGCCGGAGCTGGTCTGCAAACTTGTTGCACCGGGCAGGCTAATCGTACGTGGAAGCACCGGTTGGGAGCCGTGTCGTCTTTCGGAAGGAGCCCCTGCCCTTTGGACGGCACCCAAGGAAAAGGAGCAGTTTTACCACGATCCCACCATCTGCCGCTTGATGCGGATTGAAACCTGCCTTTCCAACCGCGATGATCTGGATATCCGCATCATTGAGGGCCTCCTGTCCGGAGTGAGCTACGAGGCACTGTGCGACAGGCTCTACATCAGTCTGAGTTCGCTTCATTATCGCACGGGTAAGATTTACCGCGAGCTTGGGTGCCGCACGCGTGCTGAGTTTACAGAGCTGTTTCGCACCTGTTATGGAACCTTTACGCTTTCTTCAGAGAACTAAAAAGTCGGGGCGCATGTGCGCCCCGACACAGGCTGCTGACAAAGTGCGGTGTGCAGAGGATCATACCCTCCAAACTACCTAAACAGGCGTTTAACAGCCTGAACGGGTGCGCTATATGCACACCCCACAGGGCGGGTAGACTGGAGATTCTGATGTACTTTTAGCGGTGGCAAAGGCCGGAGTTTTTTGCGAAACCCTGTAGTTTTTCGCCGCGAACTTATCCTTTTACAGCGCCCGCGGTAAGCCCGCTGACCATGTATTTCTGGAAAAACACAAACAGCAGCACAATGGGCAGCGAGCCGGCCATGGAGAACGCCATGAGCGCGCCATAGTCGTGTGCATATTCCCCAAGGAAACTTTGTGCCAATCCCACGGGAAGAGTTTTCATGTTGTTGACCTGCATGATGGTCATGGACATGAGATAGTCGTCCCATGCATTGAGAAAAGTGTAGATTCCCACCGCCACCAGCCCTGGAAGCGTCAGCGGCAACAGGATTTGCAGCATCGTGCGCATGCGTCCCGCACCGTCAATGCGCGCCGATTCATCCAGCGAGCGTGGGAGAGTGTCAAAGAAGGATTTCATCAGCGTAATGGCCAGCGGAAGAGCGAAGGTGGTGTCTGCCAGAATGACGCCTATGTAGGTGTTGAGCAGGTTCCACTTCATATAGAACGTATAGAGTGAAATCAGAATCACCACAATGGGAAACATCTGCACCGAGAGAATGGAGGTCAGTATCGCATTGCGGCCGCGGAAGCGGTAGCGGGAGAACGAGAACCCCGCCGGTACCGACACCAGCAGCACTGTCAGCACCGTACCGCCGGCAGTGATAAAGCTGTTGATAAAGTAACGCACATATTCCGGCTTGGAAAAGATTTTGACATAGTTGTCCAGTGAGCTTTCTGCCGTGATGGTAAAGGTAGGGGGGACGTGCATCAGCGTGTGGCTTGGCTGCAGGGAAGATAGCAGCATCCATAGCGCGGGAAACAGCAGCGTCAGCGTGATCACGATCACCAGCGCATACCGCAGAATTCTTCCGGTGTGCTGCCTGGCATAGAGAAAACCGGGGTGGGTCTGATACTGCCGGCTTAGCCGTGAGCACAGATAGAACGTCCCGCAGCCCAGAGCAAACATGACAACACCCAGCACAATACAAGAGGTCTTCTGTGCCTCTTCCACCCGGCCGGATAGAAAAAATATCCTCCGCAGCGCCAGGGCAATCAGCACCGCGCCAATCAGTTGCAACGTGAATACGCTCAGCCATTCCGGAGATTTGGTCCTTTCTGCGCGTTCAAACTTTCCATTCATTCCATACACCTCCCCCGGTTTACTGATAATCGTTGGTGGCGCGATCAGAGGCGCGGTTGCTTATCAGTGTGATAACGAAAAGCAGAACCAGCCACATTACGCCGATGGCAGCACCCTTGCCGAAATTGTAACTTTTGAATGCCTCCTGATAGGCTGCGATGGACAGCGTCATGGTTGCGGCGCCAGTTCCATTCATGTTGGCAATGATGGTATAGGACTGGAAGTTGTTCATTACCGCGATCCACGTTGAGGTAATGAGCACCGGGCGGATGGAAGGCAGGACCACATGAGAAAAACTCTGCCATCCGTTGGCACCGTCGATATGAGCGGCCTCTTCCAATGAGCTGTCTACGCTTTGCAGGGCGGCCAGCAGCATCACCATCATATAAGGAAGCTGTCTCCATACGGAAGCAATAACCACAGACGCCATGGCAAGGCTGTTGGAAACCTGCCAGGACAAGTTCATTTGTTCCGTAATGCCCAGCACATAGGCCAGATAATTGATAACGCCAAAATCCTGATGCAGCATCCATCTCCACAGGATAGCGACTACAACCGAAGGGATGGTCCACGGAATCAGCATCACTCCGCGGAAAAAGCCTGTTGCCCGCAGCTTGGAATTGAGCAGCAGCGCAATAATCATGCCCAGCACGAGCTGAATGGAAACCGTAAGCAATACAAAAAGAATGGTATTGCTAAAGTAATCCAGTATTTCTCCCCGTTTAAACAGGGATGTATAGTTGGCCAGATCATTCCATTTCAGATTGGATAGAGCCCCCAACCCCTCTTCTCCGGCCAGAATTTTCTGAATGTTAGCGGATGAAAAATCGAATAACGGTTGGCTGATGTCCTTGAGCTTATAAGAAAAGAAGCTTACATATATACCCTTGAGAATGGGCAGGGCGATCACAACCAGCAACACGATCAGCGCCGGAAGCACCAGCGCAAACCCAAACCACTGATCGGAACGGGGCCCTGGAGTTCTGGCGCGATTTGTATTTGCACGGTTAGCTATTTTCATCGTTCCGGCACCCTTTCGCTAAAGAATTCGCCGTCCTTCCCGTCTCGCGCAGGAAGGACGGCGAGTGTTCAGTGTGCTTTGCTCGCAAGCAGCAAGGTTATTCTTCGTCGTACATATCCTGAATAATCTGCTGGCAGTCAGTCATGACAGCGGTTACATCTTCGCCCTGTGCCAGGCGGGTCAGCGCGTTCACCAGCTCCTTGTCCGCGTCCATGAAGTGCAGGCCGGCCACAGGCAGAGGCCGTGCGGTCTTCATTGCATCTACATAGACCTGGGTGATCTCGCTCACGTCGGCAAATACCTCATCCATCACGGAGGCGCGGGAGCTCATCTTGCCCTGGTTGCCGTCCTTGAAGATCTGGATAACGGTGGAGTCGCTCATGAATTCCAGGAACTTGGCTACCTGCGGCATCAGTTCGTCGGGAGTGTTGTTGAAGACCACCAGATAGTGATCAATCACGTAGCCCGCGCCATTGGGCGTATCGGCACCGGGGATAACCATGCAGCCGAAATCCTCATAGAATTTATCCTTGTCCTCAGCGGCGGCGGCGGCGGTATCAATCGTAGCCTCCAGATCCCAGTAGAAGCCAATCTTGCCCTGTCCAAAGAGGTTGCGCAGATCCTTGAAGCTGTTGCCTACCGTAGGAGAAACGTGGTCAGCAATCAGCTTTTGGATCTCGGTAAAGGTAGCAATGGCGGCCTCATCGGTCAGGTTGATCTTTCCATCGGCATCCTGGAAATTGCCGCCGTGCGCCCACAGCGCCGGGAATACATTGTAGCCCTCGCCGGCTTCCACGCCATTGGAGTTGGGAATGGCCAGGCCATAGATATCATCGCCAAGGGCGGATACCTTATAAGCCGCATCAATTAGCTCCTGCCAGTTCTGAGGCAGCGTTTCAATGCCCGCCTGTTCCAGCAGCGCCTTGTTGTAGTACAGGGCATAGGTGTTGCCAAACCACGGAAGTGCCACAATCTGCCCGTCAATGGTTACACCTTCAATGGCACTTGCGTTATAGTCGGCGATCACTTCTTCGCTGATGTAGGGGGTAAGATCTTTGAGCACACCCAGCTCCAGGAACTGAGGCAGCCATTCGGCCTTGATATGCGCCACATAGGGGGCATTTCCAGCCTGTGCAGAGATCAGCAGCTGATCCAGATAGGAGGCATAGGGGTTGGTCTGAGAATAGTCAATGGTGATGTCGGGATTCTCCGCCATAAAGGCGTCGGCCGATCCGGCGTAGATCGGAATCAGGTTTTCCTCCGCGAGTGCCCAGGAGGTCCAGCCGATAGTCGTGGTTTCTTCAGCCGAAGCCAGCGAGCCCAAGGAGAACAGTACCATCACAGACAGTAAGAGGGCTGTAAGTTTCTTCATTCGGATCGTCACCTTTCTTTGTTAAATTGATGGATGTTCTGTTTTCGTGGTCATGCGTACATGACCTTTTGTATTTTTATCATAAGTTTTTCTTCCCGTTACAACCACACCAAATTACCGTTCTCCTTGTGGAAGAAAATGATATTGTGTTTTTATGCTCAATATGATATAATAATAATCCAGGTTTATTACAAAATGAATTTGAACATATATAGAAGACAACTACAGTGCATCGAACCCGTATGGTAGAATGAAGCTAGCACACGATATTCACCAGAAGGAATGCAACCACTATGCATGGAAGCCAGCATATGACAGAGTTGGCAGAATGAGAGAAGGATGAAATGAAACTGCATAAGGACGAAAAGGTGAGGCGTCACCTTGATACGATGATGTATTCAAAGCTGGCTCAGTGAAACGGTGACAGAGCAAGGGCCGGAGGCTACAGAGGTCGTCCGGGACCTGGGGATTTGCACTGACACTCTGCGCAGTTGGTAGAAAGTCGCCGGGAGACAGCTGGGGGCAAGCCATCCACAACAACCGGCAAATCAGCGCATCCGGAAACTGGAAGCGGAGATCCGTACATGGCGCAAGCAGCTGTGTGAGAAAGAGAGAGTCATCGATATCGTAAAAACGTAAGTCGGCATCCTGTCGAAACCATAGAGGAACATTGCCGCGCGAAGGTGCCACACTGGCATGGAACCACTGTGGATCAGGTATGTCGGGTCTTGAAGCCATCATGCAGCGGCAACTATGATTAAGTGTATCGCTTATGAGCAGTGCAATTAAGCGTCGAAACGAAAGCCGACAGAACTGCACCCCAACCAAATATTTTTTCCCAGGGTGGGATAGTCTCTCCAGCATCTGCACAAATCGGAATCCGGCTGCGTTCACAAGCGCGTACATCATCAGATGCCGATAAGATTTAAGAGGCGAAGAAAAACGCACAACACAAAAAAGCAGGAGACACGCTCCTTGCGGAACGATCTCCTGCTTCATAAGGCTTTTGTTTTCGCTTGTGATTTGCTCCTTGCTTGCTCCTTACGAAGCAAAACAGAACACTTTCGAAGACCAGACACAGCTCCCAAAGTACTGCATTTTCCTGCACATCGACGTCGTGAGACGTACTGAGAAGTAAGGAAAATCAGCGCTTGCTGAACTGGGGAGCGCGACGGGCAGCCTTGAGGCCGTATTTCTTGCGTTCCTTCATGCGCGGGTCACGCGTGAGGAAACCGGCCTTCTTGAGGCTCTCGCGCAGGTCGGGGTTAGCCTTGATCAGCGCGCGGCTGATACCATGACGGATCGCGCCGGCCTGACCGCTCAGACCACCGCCGCGGACGTTCACCAGAATGTCCATGTCGCCGCCGGCCTTGGTCAGTTCCAAGGGCTGGCGAACCGTCATTTTGAGGGTTTCCAGACCGAAATACTCGTCCAGATCACGCTTGTTGATCACGATCTTACCGTCGCCGGCGACCAAACGGACACGGGCGATGGCCGTCTTACGACGTCCTACGGCATTGTACTCAACTTTCGCCATTTTGTTTCGCTCCTTCCGTGTCCTTACTTAATGACCAGCGTTTCGGGCTGCTGAGCGGCATGCTCATGCTCCGCGCCGGCGTAGACCTTCATCTTCTTGGCCATCTTGCGGCCCAGAGGTCCCTTGGGCAGCATGCCGATGACGGCGTGCTGAATCACAAATTCGGGCTTTTCGTTCAAAAGACGGCGATAGGGGGTCTCGCTCAGGCCGCCCGGAAAACCGCTGTGCTTGTAGTAAATCTTCTGGTCCAGCTTCTTGCCGGTCAGAATGACCTTGTCCGCATTGATGACGATCACATAATCGCCCGTATCCACATGGGGCGTATAGGTAGGCTTATTCTTGCCGCGCAGGATGCTGGCGACCTGGCTGGCCAGACGGCCCAGCACCACGCCCTCGGCATCCACGATGTACCATTTGCGCTGTACATCGGAGGCCTTTGCCATGTAGGTATTCAAGTCGGTATCCTCCTTCAAGGGGTTGTGTCTTTTGCGGCATTTGATGGTCAGCAAACGCACGCGGGTTCCAATAGCATTCCGGGGCTAGCGGAGTCTATTGATGCCAACGAATATTTTACTAAATTCAGGACGGGCTGTCAATAGAAAAATCCGCAATTTCACACGCTTTTTCTGCGTTTGCACCGTTCAGAATGCGGAGCCGAGGACGCATTCTTCAAATCCGTCGCCCCGGAGGAACGGCTGCGGGCTGACAGGGCCGTACTCGGCCTTCAGATCGCCCTTGAGGTTGACGACTATCCCCCGCTGCTCAGCTGGCAGATATCCGCAGCGCGTCGGGGGCAAAGCAGTCAAACCCCGGCGCGCTCGGCTTTTCCTGATACATGGGGGAGTGGAATATGCCGTTGCACCGCGGACGTAAAAAGGATCACAATCCAGCGGCATATCGGTCACAGAGATGCGGCAGAGATGCTCACAGGCACAGGCGCACATCCGTCCGGACAGGCCACAGGCGATGGCCGTGACCGGCAGG
>ERZ779888.1879-NODE-1879-length-19080-cov-7.529304_pt1 | contig 19080 bp, 16 predicted proteins | sample MGYA00511245_ERZ779888 | MGnify/ENA primary metagenome ERZ779888 (study PRJEB29588, sample SAMEA2155255) | human gut metagenome | biome: human gut; feature: human-associated habitat; material: faeces | place: Denmark | collected 2008/2010 ... | reverse complement strand
TTTTAGCAAGCAGTGCTTCGCAAACGGCTCTGTGTTTTTGCAGATTGCTCTGTGTTTTTGCAGTTGCGCAATCTTTTGGCCATCCGCACCGTTCCGGGAGAACTTCTGCCTGGAAAAATAGGAAGCCCTCTCTGAAGAGGGGAAAGGAGTATCCGTTGAGTGCATTTGATCGCTATGCTCCGCTGATTCAGGACTATATTTATTCAAAGGGCTGGAGCGAGCTTCGTTCGGTTCAGGAAGAGGCGGCAACAGCCATTTTTGACTCTGCCGACCACCTTCTCATCTGCTCCTCCACCGCCTCCGGAAAAACCGAAGCGGCCTTTTTCCCCATCATTTCAGAGCTTCTCAACGACCCGCCCGGCAGTTTCGGGGTGCTGTACATCGCTCCCCTGAAAAGCTTGATCAACGACCAGTTTGAACGGCTTTCCGAGCTTCTTGCAGCCGGCAGCATTCCTCTTACCCACTGGCACGGAGATGTTTCTTCCTCCCACAAGGCCAAAGCCCTGAAGGACCCCAAAGGGATCCTGCAAATCACCCCGGAAAGCTTGGAGAGTATGCTCATCAACCGGCAAAACGACCTGCCGAGGCTTTTTGGCGACCTGCGGTTCGTGGTGATCGATGAAGTGCATTCCTTGATGGGCACCGACCGGGGCCGGCAGATTCTCTGCCAACTGGTCCGTCTGGAGCGGCTTCTCCTCTGTCCGCCCCGCAGGATCGGTCTTTCCGCCACCATCGGCGACCGTGCCGCCGCCGCCCGCTGGCTCTCCGGGGGAAGCACCAAGAATGTCCGCTTTACCCGGTCCGATGAGGAACACCCGGTGTGGCGTTTGGGCATTGAGCACTTTTTCGTTCCCACCTCCAGGCTTCAGGATCAAAGCGAAGAGGGCACGGCCGTTTTTCCCAAGGGGCGCATGCCGGAGGCATCCGGCGAAAGCCACCTGCAAGAGGGCTTTTTGGACTCTGCCGTTTCCAAGGAGCCCATAGAGAAAAAAGACGACAACGGGGCTGTGAATTTTGATGCCGGCTATGAATATGTGTACCGTTGCACCGAAAACAGAAGCTGTCTGGTTTTTTCCAATTCCAGAGAGGAAACCGAAAGCGTCACCGCTGCCTTAAGACAGCTGGCGGAGCGGAAGGGAGAGCCCGACCGTTTTCTCATCCACCACGGCAACCTGTCCGCCGCTCTGCGGGAAGAGGCGGAAGAAAAGATCAAAAAAAACGAAGAATACTATACCACCTGTGCCACCGTGACTCTGGAGCTGGGTGTGGACATCGGGCGTCTTTCGCGTGTCATCCAGATGGATGCCCCCAACACCGTCTCCTCCTTCCTGCAACGCCTGGGCCGATCCGGCCGGAGAGGCGCACCGCCCGAAATGATGATGGTATTCCGTGAGGAGGATCCACTCCCCAACGCGCCTTTGCCGCAACTCATTCCCTTTGGACTTCTCCGGGCGATCGCCATTATCCAGCTTTATCTGGAAGAACGCTTTATCGAACCGGCGCGACAGAAAAAAATGCCCTTGAGCCTGCTTTTTCATCAGACGCTCAGTACTCTTTGCGCGTCCGGCGAATTGCGTCCCAAAGAACTGGCGGCCCGGGTGCTTTCGCTTCCGCCGTTTGCGGCAGTGGAAAAAGAGATCTACCGCGCGCTGCTTCTTTCCATGATACGCAATGAATATCTCGAAATGACCGAAGAAAAGGGCCTTATCGTGGGACTGGCGGGAGAGCGGCTTTTGCGCAGTTTTCAGTTTTATGCCGTGTTTAAGGACAGCGAGGATTTTACCGTCCGCGCCAGCGATCCCGAAAAGGGAAGTGCCGAGGAGATCGGCACGATCACCACGCCGCCACCGGTCGGTGACCGATTTGCGCTGGCCGGACGGGTCTGGGAAGTGGAAGAATTGGATGTGCGCCGCAAACTGGTCTATGTACATCCGGTCAGCGGAAAGATGGAGGTTTCCTGGCCGGGCGATTACGGAGAGATCCATACGAAAATTCTCACCCGTATGCGGCAGGTGTTGACGGAAGACACCGTATATCCATATCTGAAGCCCAACGCCGCCAAGCGTCTGGAAACCGCCCGACATCTGGCGCGGAACACCGGTATGACCGACCATATGCTTCTGACCATCGGTCCTTCTGCCTATTGCCTTTTTCCGTGGCTGGGAACGCGCTCTTTCCGCACGCTTCGCCGCTTTCTCTCTTGTCATGCCGGTGAGCTTGGCATTTCCGGCCTTTCCTTTGAAGGATGCTATTTCATCACTTTCAGGTGTGAAAAAGAATCGGATGAACTGAGATCGGCTCTGCGCCGGGCGCTTGGTACGGGCATTGACCCGGAAATGTTGGTCGGAAAAGGGGAGTGCCCGCTTTTTGACAAATTCGATCCTTACATTCCGCCCGAACTGTTGCGTCATGCCTATGCCGTGGACCGGCTGAATCCGACCGAGGCGGCCCAACGAATTCTTGAAATTTAATAATGCCCGATTTCAAAGAAGATATGTCTAAAAACACATTTACTTTCTACCCGGGCCCCGCTATAATTGATTTTGGAGATCTTTTGAAAGGAGTAAAAATATGTTTCGGTTTCCGATTGGTGTGATTTTGGAATCTTTCCGTCTGGAGCGCAGTGCCGCAATCAGCGCGGCGGCCGAACTGGGTGCGGCCGGTATTCAGATGTATGCCACCATGGGCGAAAACGCACCCGAAAATCTTACAGCGGGTGACCGTCGTGCACTGCGCCGTGAGGTGGAGGACGCGGGACTGGTTTTTTCGGCACTTTGCGGCGATTTGGGGCAAGGCTTCGGCGATGCCGAAAAGAATTCCTTGCTCATTGAAAAGTCCAAGCGGATCCTTGATTTGGCCAATGATCTCGGCACCAACATCATCACCACCCACATCGGCGTTGTTCCGGAGGATCCGGAGCATCCGCGCTATCAGATCATGCAGGAGGCCTGCTTCAAACTGGCGGATTACGCCAAGAGCCATGGCTCTCATTTTGCGGTGGAGACCGGCCCGGAGCCCGCCGGACGGCTACGCGCATTTTTGGATTCTCTCGGTTCGGACGGTGTAGCCGTCAACCTTGACCCGGCTAACCTCCGGATGGTCATCGGGGAAGACCCGGTGGAATCGGTCAGATTGCTTGCGCCCTACATTGTGCATACGCACGCCAAAGACGGCGTAAAGCTGAAGGAATCCAATCCCGAATATGTTTATCGTGTGGTTCATCCAATCCCGGAGGAGTGCCGCAATCAGCGCTATTTTGAAGAAGTGCCGCTCGGCATGGGCGCTGTGCCGTTCCCGGCCTATCTGAAAGAACTGGAAGCGATCGGCTATCGCGGCTTCCTCACCATTGAAAGGGAAGTGGGCGACAACCCCATCGCGGACATCAGGACCGCCTTTGATTATCTTAAAAAAGTGATGGCCGACAATTGATCGGTGCGGTTCGGAGCCGCCCTTTGCAAAGAGGGCGGCCTTTCTGCTTTTGACTGTATATTTTTTACAAAAAGTGTGTAAAATATCTGACGCGAAAGGAAATAATTGTGCAAAAGGGAGAATTTTTCGGCTGTAAAAAAGGATTCTTGACAGAAAGAAAAGCGCGTGATATAATAAATTGTAACCGTCAAAGAGCAAACTATGCCTTTTTGCGGCAAACATTAAAATTTTTCAAGAAGGAGGAGAAAAATGCCAACCTTTAATCAGCTTGTCAGACAGGGCCGTAGTGACAAAGTGTACAAGTCCAAAGCACCGATTCTGCAGAAGGGCTTCAATTCACTGAACAACGAACTGACCGACCAGAGCGCACCTCAGAGAAGAGGCGTTTGCACGAAGGTGTCTACGACCAGCCCGAAGAAGCCGAACTCCGCACTGCGTAAAATCGCGCGTGTTCGTCTGACCAACGGTCTGGAAGCCACCACCTATATTCCCGGTGTCGGTCACAACCTGCAGGAGCACTCGGTTGTCCTTATCAGAGGCGGCCGTGTCCGTGATCTGCCTGGTGTTCGTTACCACATCATCCGCGGCACTCTGGACGCACAGGGCGTTGCAAACCGTAAGCAGAGCCGTTCCAAATACGGCGCAAAGGCTCCCAAGAAGTAATCGGGGGCCGGTATCAAGCATCGTCCGGCTGAGTCAGAAATTTTAATGTTTGTGCCTTTTGCCTTCGACGAGCGCTGACGAAAGAAATTTCGAGTACCGATGAGATCATATTTTTAATGAAGGAGGGAAGTAAAGTGCCGAGAAGAGGTAATGTATCCAAGAGAGATGTTCTCCCGGATCCGCTCTATAACTCCAAGCTGGTCACCAAGCTGATCAACAATGTCATGGAGGACGGAAAGAAGGGAGTTGCCCAGAAGATCGTGTATGATGCGTTCAGCACCATCGAGGAAAAGCTGGGTCAGAGTCCTCTGGAAGTATTCAACGAAGCTCTTGAAAATGTAATGCCTGTCCTGGAGGTCAAGGCTCGCCGTGTTGGCGGTTCGACCTATCAGGTGCCGATGGAAGTCCGTGCGGAACGCCGCCAGACTCTCGGACTGCGCTGGCTGATTTCTTACGCAAGATCCCGGAGCGAACGCACCATGGCCGAACGCCTGGCTGCCGAGATCATGGACGCAAAGAACAGCATGGGCGGCGCATTCAAGAAAAAAGAAGAGACCCACAGAATGGCGGAAGCCAACAAGGCTTTCGCGCATTACAGATATTGATGAGGTGTCTTGACAATGGGAAGACAGTATCCGCTTGAGCGGACTCGCAATATCGGTATCATGGCGCATATCGACGCCGGTAAAACCACCACCACCGAACGGATTTTGTTCTACACGGGCAAGACCCACAAGATTGGTGAAGTGCACGAGGGTGCCGCCACCATGGACTGGATGGTGCAGGAGCAGGAGCGTGGTATCACCATCACTTCTGCTGCCACCACCTGCTACTGGGCGCACACCACCACGCACAATGACCCGGCGGAAGCCAAGAAAAATACCTGCCGTATCAACATCATTGACACCCCCGGCCATGTGGACTTCACCGTTGAGGTGGAGCGTTCGCTCCGTGTGCTGGACGGTTCTGTGACGGTTTTCTGCGCCAAAGGCGGCGTGGAACCCCAGTCCGAGACCGTTTGGAGACAGGCGGACAAGTATCATGTGCCGCGTATGGCCTATGTCAACAAGATGGATATCAACGGCGCCAATTTCTATCGTGTGGTCCAGATGATGAAGGACCGTCTGCACGCAAACGCAGTTCCGATTCAGTTGCCGATCGGCTCGGAAGCTACTTTCCGTGGCAATATCGACCTCATGAATATGGAAGCCGATGTGTACTATGACGACCTTGGCAAGGATATGCGCGTGGAGCCGATCCCGGAAGATATGCTGGAAAAGGCAAAGGAATACCGTGCCGCCATGGTGGAAGCCATCGCATCGACCGATGACGCCCTCATGGACAAGTACCTCAACGATGAGGAAATCACGGTTCCCGAACTGAAGGCCGCGCTGCGGAAGGCCACAATCTCCAATGAGATTGTTCCGGTCATCTGCGGTACTTCTTACAAGAACAAAGGCGTCCAGAAACTGCTGGATGCGGTTGTGGACTATATGCCTTCTCCGCTCGATATCCCCCCGATCAAGGGTGTGAATCCCGAAACCGAGGAAGAGGATCATCGCCCGGCGGACGACAACGCGCCTTTCTCCGCGTTGGCGTTCAAGATTATGACCGACCCGTTTGTCGGAAAGCTCTGCTTCTTCCGCGTGTATTCCGGTACGGTATCGGCCGGTACCACGGTGTATAACTCCACCAAGGGAACCCGCGAGCGTTTCGGCCGTATTCTGCAGATGCACGCCAACAACCGGCAGGATATCGACACCTGCTACAGCGGCGATATTGCGGCTGTGGTCGGCGTGAAGAACACCACCACCGGCGATACTTTCTGCGATGAAAAAGCCCCCATCATTCTGGAATCGATGGTCTTCCCGGAACCTGTTATCCGTGTGGCCATTGAGCCCAAGACCAAAGCCGGTCAGGAAAAGATGGGCATCGCGCTGGCCAAACTGGCAGAAGAAGATCCGACTTTCCGCACCTATACGGATGAGGAAACCGGTCAGACCATTATTGCCGGTATGGGCGAGCTCCACCTGGAAATCATCGTGGACAGACTGCTTCGCGAATTCAAGGTGGAAGCCAACATCGGTGCGCCGCAGGTCGCGTACAAGGAAACCATCCGCAAGAAAGTGGATCAGGAGACCAAGTACAAGCGTCAGAGCGGCGGTTCGGGTCAGTACGGTCATGTCAAGATGATTGTCGAGCCCAACGAGCCTGGCAAGGGTTACGAATTTATCAATGCCGTGACCGGCGGTTCCATCCCGAAGGAATTCATTCCCGCGGTGGATGCCGGTGTGCAGGGCGCTCTGCAGAGCGGTGTGCTGGCCGGTTACAATGTGGTGGATATCAAGGTCACCCTTTATGACGGTTCTTATCACGAAGTGGACTCTTCCGAAATGGCCTTCAAGATTGCCGGTTCCATGGCGGTGAAGGAAGCTATGCGGAAAGCGGATCCGGTTCTGACCGAGCCGATCATGAAAGTGACGACCACTGTTCCGGACGATTATCTGGGCGATGTCATCGGCGACTTCAACAGCCGTCGCGGACAGATTCAGTCGATGGAACCCGGCAACGGTGCCACCGAGATTCATGCATTCGTGCCGTTGGCCAATATGTTCGGTTACGCAACCGATTTGCGCTCCAAGACGCAGGGCCGTGGCGTTTACGCGATGGAGCCCAGCCACTTTGCCGAGGTGCCGAAGTCCATTCAGGAAGAAATCGTCACCAAGCGCAACAAGGGCAACTGATTTATTTAAACTAAAAAATATTTTTTATGGAGGATTCTCAAAATGGGAAAGGAAACATTCGAAAGAACGAAACCCCATGTTAACATTGGTACCATCGGTCATGTTGACCACGGTAAGACCACTCTGACCGCGGCCATTACCAAAGTGCTGTCTCTCAGCAACGGCAAGATCGAGTTCCTGGCTTATGACCAGATCGACAACGCTCCCGAAGAGAAGGCAAGAGGTATCACAATCAACACCCGTCATGTTGAGTACGAAACTGCCAACCGTCACTACGCGCACGTGGACTGCCCCGGCCACGCTGACTATGTGAAGAACATGATCACCGGTGCTGCTCAGATGGACGGCGCTATCCTTGTGGTTGCCGCTACCGATGGTCCTCTTCAGCAGACCCGCGAGCATGTGCTGCTTGCCCGTCAGGTGGGCGTGCCTGCCATCGTTGTCTTCATGAACAAGACCGACCTGGTGGACGACCCCGAACTGCTTGATCTGGTTGAAATGGAGATCCGTGATCTTCTTTCTTCCTACGATTTCCCCGGCGACGATGTGCCGATCATCCGTGGCTCTGCCCGCGAGGCTCTGGAGTCCACCAGCACCGATCCGAACGCTCCTGAGTACAAGTGCATTCATGAGCTGATGGACGCTGTTGACTCCTACATTCCCACCCCTGAGCGTCAGTCTAACCTGCCTTTCCTGATGCCTGTCGAGGATGTGTTCTCGATCTCCGGCCGTGGCACTGTGGCTACCGGTCGTGTGGAGCGCGGCACTGTGAAGGTTGGCGATGTGGTTGAGATCATCGGTCTGACCACCGAGAGAAAACAGACCACCGTGACTGGTGTGGAAATGTTCCACAAACTGCTTCCTCAGGCTGAGGCCGGCGACAACATCGGCGCTCTGCTCCGTGGTATTGCCAAGGACGAGATCGAGCGTGGCCAGGTGCTGTGCAAGGTTGGTTCCGTCCATCCTCACACCAAGTTTGTCGGCCATGTGTATGTGCTGACCGAAAAGGAAGGCGGCCGTTCCAAGCCCTTCTTTGCCGGCTACCGTCCGCAGTTCTACTTCCGTACCACCGATGTGACCGGTACCATTTCTCTGCCTGAAGGCGTTGAAATGTGCCGTCCCGGTGATAATGTGGATATGACCGTCGAACTCATCACCCCCATCGCTTGCGAAGAGGGTCTGCGTTTCGCTATCCGTGAGGGTGGCAGAACCGTTGGTTCCGGCGTCGTTTCCAAGATTCTTGCCTGATTACAGAGCTGAATCTGTTTCATCCGAGGGGCTTTGCCCCTCGGATGTTACGGTCAGGCCATCCGCTTTCATATTTTCTTTGGGGATTGGTGAAATTCCATACCGGCGGTGAATTACGGTGCTCCGTAACAGTCCGCGAACGCCGAAAGGCGCCGACAGAGTGCAACTCTCTGACCGACGGTAAAGTCCGGATGAGAAAAGGAAAAGACGGGCGTATTATGCCCGCATTGCCCCGCAGACCGTTTCCCGGTCGCGGGTTTTCTTTTTCTCCGAATTTTTCGGAGGTTCTTTTATGATCAACCAAAATAATCATTTTCGCATTCGTTATCTGACTGTAACGGCCATTCTTTCGGCTTTCGCTACCGTACTCATGTTGCTGGAATTCAGCGTGCCGTTTATGCCGAATTTTATCAAACTGGATTTTTCGGAATTTCCGGCGTTGATTGCCGCCTTTTCCATGGGACCGATTTCCGGCGTATCGGTATGTCTCGTTAAAAATCTCATTCATCTCCCTCTTTCCGCGACGGGCGGCGTTGGGGAACTGTCCAATTTTCTTTTGGGCGTGGCCTTTGTCCTGCCGGCCGGCATCGTTTATCGGTTCCGGCACAATCGCCGGGCGGCTTTTCTTTCTTCACTGTGCGGCTCGCTTTTCATGGCGCTTCTCAGCCTGCCGCTCAATTATTTTGTGACCTATCCGATTTACGCAAATTTTTTGCCGATTGACGCCATTATCGGAATGTATCAGGCCATTTTTCCTTCCGTAAACGGGCTTTTCTGGTGTTTGCTTGTTTTCAATGTGCCGTTTACTTTTTTGAAGGGAATGCTGGATACTTTGCTTACTTTTCTTGTATACAAACGCATTTCGCCGCTGATACACGGCAGGAGTTGACCTGTCTTCTGCGGTCGCGGAGGAAAATATATGATCGAAGCCATCAAAACATTTTTTGTTGAAACGCTAGGGGCGCACTGGGGGGTTCTTTTTTGCGCGATGCTCCCGATTATCGAATTGCGCGGTTCCATTCCGCTCGGCGCATTTTTGGAGTTGCCCTGGTGGCAGAATTACCTGCTTTCGGTGCTGGGAAATATGATCCCGGTTCCGTTAATTCTGCTTTTTATCCGGAAAATCATTGAATGGATGCAGAAGTCACGCATTCGTTTCTTTGCTAAAATAGGGGATTGGCTGACCCGAAAGGCCGAAAAAAACCGGGAAAAAATCGAAAAATATTCCTTTTGGGGCGTTGCGTTGTTTGTAGCAATTCCGCTTCCGATGACCGGCGCATGGACGGGCTCGCTGGTGGCGGCTACTATCGGCATGAAATTCCGTCACGCGCTTCTCTCGGCTTTTATCGGCGTATTGATTGCCGGTGCCGTGATGACGCTGGCCTCTTACGGCGTAGTGGCCGCATTCAGAATTTTTCAATAACCCGAAAAAGAGATCGCCGCGGCGATCTCTTTTCAATTCTGTGAATTATCCGAAAACCCTCTTGCAATGTGCTATGAAATATGATATAATAATCTCAAACATCATCAAGAGTAGGCGAGGGACTGTGCCCGTTGAACCTACAGCAACCTGCCGCGGCAAGGTGCTAAATCCTGGGAGATGATTACACGGTCTGTCGTCCCCTCGCCGCGAGGGGATTTTTTTATGGAGGAATTTATGGAAGACAAAAAAATGCTGTTCACATCCGAATCCGTAACCGAGGGCCATCCGGATAAAATCTGCGATAAGATTTCGGATTCGATTCTTGATGCCATTCTTGCCAAAGATCCGATGGCGCGGGTAGCCTGCGAAACTTTCTGCACCACCGGCCTTGTTTGCGTAATGGGAGAGATCACCACAAATGCCTATGTGGACATTCAAACGATCGTGCGTGAAACGGTGCGTGAGATCGGCTATGACCGTGCCAAATACGGTTTTGACTGCGACAGTTGCGCCGTAATCAGCTCTATTCACGAGCAGTCTCCGGATATTGCGTTGGGTGTGGACAAGTCCTTGGAGTCCAAGGAAGGGGAAATGACCGATGACCTTGACACTGGTGCCGGTGACCAGGGACTGATGTTTGGCTATGCCTGCAACGAAACCAAGGAACTGATGCCCCTGCCGATTTCGCTTTCGCACAAGCTGGTGTTGCGCCTTACGGCCGTCCGCAAGGAAGGACTTCTAGATTATCTGCGCCCGGACGGAAAAACACAGGTGACGGTGGAATATCAAAACGGTGTTCCGGCGCGTGTAGACACGGTGGTTATTTCCACGCAACACGCTCCCACGGTTGAGCTTTCGCAGATCCGTGCGGATATGATCAAAGAAGTGATCGAACCGACCATTCCGGCGGAACTGATGGACAAGCATACCAAAATTTATGTCAATCCGACCGGCCGTTTTGTAGTGGGCGGTCCTGCGGGCGATACCGGTCTGACCGGTCGCAAGATCATTGTGGATACCTACGGCGGTTATGCCCGTCATGGCGGCGGCGCTTTTTCGGGAAAAGATCCGACCAAGGTGGACCGTTCCGCCAGTTACGCCGCCCGGTATCTGGCCAAGAATGTGGTGGCCGCCGGTCTTGCCGACCGGTGCGAGGTGCAGGTGGCCTATGCCATCGGCGTGGCGCGCCCGGTTTCGGTGATGGTGGATACTTTCGGCACGGGGCGTGTGCCGGAATCGGCCATTGAAGCGGCTTTTCTTGCTCATTTTGACCTTCGCCCGGCCGCGATCATCCGGCGATTCAATCTGCGCCGTCCGATTTACGCGCAGGTGGCCGCATACGGTCATATGGGTCGGGAGGATCTTGACCTTCCGTGGGAGGCACTGGACCTTGCGCCGATTCTCCGGAAAGAATTACTCTGAGACGGGAAAGAGTTTTGGTGCATAAACTGCCCGTGGGGTGGTTTCATGCTCTGGATCATAGTGAATGTCGTTTTTTCCTTTTTCGCGGTTTTCGGCGGTTATGCGCTTTTGAAAATGCTGTTCCTGCGCACATTGCCGCGGCCGGATCTGCTTTTCCGCGTCCGGGAAAGGGAAGAATTTGAATGGATATTATATGCGGCTTCGGAGTATCGCCGGGTATACGGTTGCGGAGAGATCTATCTGCTCCTTGACCGAACATTTTGCGAGGATCCGGAAATGCTCTCGGCCGCGGTGTCGGCAGGAGTCATTTTGCTCCGGAGAGAAGAATAACGAAAGGGGGATCGCATGGAAAACACAAAAAGCCGGGAAGACGGGCTGGAAAAGCTCACCGGAACGGTGGAAGGCGTCATTTATGCCAATGAAGAAAACGGTTATGCGATTCTTGATTTCGGTACCGACAGCAATGAACTTGTTACCATTCTCGGTACGCTCCCCTGTGTGAACACAGGGGACGAACTGACGGTATACGGAAAGTGGATTCACAACCCCAAATACGGGCGACAGTTCCGGGTGGAACAATACGAAAAAAATCTGCCTTCCGACTCCGCTGCAATCCTTAAATATCTTTCTTCCCGGACTATCCGGGGGATCGGTCCCAAAAAAGCGCAAAAGATCGTGGAGCTTTTCGGCACGGAGACTTTTGATGTCATTGAAAACCATGCCGCGTGGCTGACGCAGATTCCGGGAATCAGTGCCAAAGCCGCCGGGGAAATCTCACAGGAATTCAAAAAGCAGGCCGGCGTGCGCAATGCCATGCTTTTTTTCAGAGATTATTTCGGTGCCGCGCTCACAGTGCGGATCTACCATGCGTGGGGCACGGGCGCGGTTGAAAAAGCCAAAGCCAATCCCTATGCGCTCTGTGAGGAAATCGAGGGTATCGGTTTTGAAAAGGCGGATGCCATGGGAGCAAAACTGGGCATCCAGGCGGACGATCCCAAGCGGATTGAAAGCGGTATTCTCCACATTCTGTCCTATAACGCCAACCAGAACGGGCATACCTGCCTGCCGGGTCCTATGCTTGTAAAGGCTTCGGCCGAATTGCTTGGCGTGAATGAAAATGCGGTTTTGCCGGCAGTTGACGAACTGATGAAAACACGCAAAATCAGGCGGGTTCGTATCACGCGGGAAAAGGGCAGCGAAAATTACTATTATGACCGCTATTATTATGAGTGCGAGCGCACGGTCTGTGAGTCTCTTGTAAAACTCAACCGGGAATGTATCCGGATCGATAGCCGTGACGCGGCACTTTTCATCGAACGCGAAGAACGCCGCAGTGAAATGACATATGCACAACTTCAGCGCGAGGCGATTGCCGCTTCGCTGGAAAACGGCGTGGCCGTGCTGACCGGCGGCCCGGGTACCGGCAAAACCACAGTGGTGCGGGCACTTTTGCATATTTTCAAGAGTATGGATCTGCGCGTGGCGCTTTGCGCGCCGACCGGCCGGGCGGCCAAGCGGCTGTCCGAGGCCACTTCGGACGAAGCCGGAACGGTACATCGGCTGTTGGAAATGAGCTATGGAGAGGGCAAAAAAAGCGAATTCCTCCGGAACGAGAAAAACCGTCTTGAAGAAGATGTTGTTATTGTGGATGAAAGCTCTATGCTGGATTTGCCGCTGACAGCGGCACTTTTGCGCGCCATCAAACCGGGCGCACGCCTGATCCTTATCGGCGATTCCGATCAGTTGCCCTCGGTCGGCCCGGGGAATGTGCTCCATGATATCATTGCCTGCGGGCGTTTTGCCACTATCCGGCTCACTCAGATTTTCCGCCAGGCCGAAAACAGTCTGATCGTGACCAATGCCCATGCAATCAACCGCGGTGAAATGCCGGAACTCCGGTGTACCGATGGCGATTTCTTCTTTTTACCGCGTCAGAGCGACCGGGAAATTGCCGATACCGTGGCCGAACTGTGCCGGACGCGGTTGCCCCGCGCTTACGGCCCTTCGGTAGTGGGCGGTATTCAGGTGGTGTCGCCGACCCGCCGGGGCGAAGCCGGCAGCGAAAATCTCAACCGCGTGCTGCAATCGGTCCTGAATCCCCCCGCTTCGCGAAAGCGGGAACATAAATTCCGCGACCGCGTCCTGCGGGAAGGCGACCGTGTGATGCAGATCCGCAATAATTACGATCTTTCATGGGAACGCGGAGAAGAGAAGGGTTGCGGTGTTTTCAACGGAGATATCGGCGTAATCGAAGAGATCAGTCCGGCCGATCATGCCATTTCGGTGGCTTTTGACGACCGGCACGCGGTTTATGATTTTACCGAGAGCGAGGAACTGGATCAGGCCTATGCCGTAACGGTTCATAAAAGCCAGGGAAGCGAATATCCGGTGGTCATCATGGCATTGGGGAGCGCCGCGCCGATGTTGCTTACCCGGAATCTTTTTTATACGGCCGTCACGCGCGCTCAACGCATGGTGATTTTGGTCGGCCGGGCGGATGTGATCGAGACCATGGTGAAAAACAACCGGCAGTCACTTAGGTACACCGGTCTTGCGGCGCGGCTTGCTCTGAAGGAGGAAGAGGCGTGAGGAGAAAGGATGTTCTCGGGTTTCTCCGCTCACTGCTTTTTCCGCCGTGCTGTGTTTCCTGCGGGAAACGCCTTCCTTTTACACCCGGATGCCCGGCGCCGGTGCTTTGTCCCGGATGTCGGCAGGCGCTTTCCCGTGAGCAGGTGGCTTTTTGCCCGGTTTGCAGATTGGAACTGCGGAATTGTCGCTGTCAGCCGGGGCTCATGGAAAAAGCCGGCGCAGCGGGACTCCTTAAACTCGCTTTTTACAGCCCGGATGAAGCGCCGGCTCTGCGACGGATTCTGCTTCGGGCCAAAGAACACCGCCTTGACCGGGTTTTTACCTGTCTTTCAACGGAGCTGTCTCCTGTAATAGAGCAGTTCCTTGCGGAGGATAAAATTAAAAATCCGGATGTCCCGCCTTTTGTTCTGACTTATCTGCCGCGTTCCCGGGAAAACCGTTGTCTTTACGGGTTCGATCAGACTGCGGAGCTTTCCGCTCTGCTTGGCAAACGGCTGAATCTGACCTGTCGTTCTTTTCTTGTCCGGGCAAAAGAAACGGGTCAGCAGAAAAAACTGAACCGCATGCAAAGACGGCGGAATGTACGGGGTGTATTCCGGGTCTGCGGAGAAGTCTGTGGCGCACGGATCCTGCTTTTGGATGATCTGGTGACCACAGGAGCCAGCATGGCGGAAGCCGCGCGGACGCTTCTTCACGCCGGTGCCGCTGAAGTGGTCGGCGTTTGCGTGGCGGTCGTTCCGCCCAAGGCGGACCCAAAGAAAACATTTTTGCAGGGATTGTAGAAAATCCGGTCAGGGGATTGCATTTTTTGCCGGAATGTAGTATAATAAATCTATCTTGCAAATTCAATGGTATTTTGGACCGAGAAGGGAGGGAGAATATGATCCGCAAAGGAGTCGGTCTTGACATCGGAACAACGCAGACGACCATCTGCACGGTGGAAGACGGTATTTTGCTTTACGAGCCGACAGTGGGCGCAGTGGATGTGGACAGCGGCGAAACGATTGCCGCGGGAAACGATGCCATGAAAACCGTGGAGGAAGCTCCCGACCATTATCGGCTTTGCTGGCCGCTGTGGGATCCGGTGGTGAAATGCGCGGATATTCTTGCTTCCATTCTGCGTTTTTTCTTTAAAAAAGCGCTGGGGCGCACACTTTTGCGTCCGGTTGTCATGGTCTCCATTCCCTGTGATCTCACGGAAGCGCAAACCAACGCTGTAGAAGATGCTGTGCTGGCGGCGGGAGCTGCCCGTGTACATCTTCTGGAGGCACCGCTTTGCGCCGCATTGGGGGTCGGGTTGGATTTTTCTTCTCCCGTGGGTCAGATGTTGGTTCATATCGGCGCTTCCCGCACCGAAGCCGCCATGATCTTCATCGGCGATATGGTGACGCATGTTTCGGTCAATACCGGCGGAGATCAGTTTAATTCCGCCATTGTCCGTTATATGCGCGAAAAACACCGGCTTTATGTCGGCAAACGCACGGCCGAACAGATCAAGATTCGCATCGGGGCGATTTCGGGCAACATAGAAGAAAAAAAGCTGGATGTCAAAGGACGCGATCTCACCACAAAAGAACCGCGTATCGTCACGCTTTCCTCCAGGGAAATGCTGGGGGCCCTCCGGGAACCGCTCACAACCATTCTGGACGCTGTGGTTTCGGTGGTGGAACAGACCGGCGATGATATGCGGGCCGATATTGCCCGCGGCGGCGTGGTTCTGACCGGCGGCGCTGTGCTCATGGGGATGGATCAGTTTTTGGCAGATGTCATGGGACTCCGCACCCGGATCGCCGCCAATGCGCAAAGCGCGGTGGCGGAAGGCGCGGCGTTGGCATTGGAACGCATCGGAAAATCATAAAACCGCCGGGGAAGAGTCCTTTGGCGGTTTTATTGCTTCGGGAAAGGAAGAGGTATAAAAATGAATCAGATTTGGAATGGGTATGAAAGCCATCCGGTATTTCATTATTTCACTAAAATTTCGGCCATTCCACGCGCTTCGGGCAACGAGGAAGGCATGGTAAGCTTCCTGCTTGAATTCGCCGCCCAAAAGGGCCTTTTTGCCGTGCGGGACGAAGCGCGCAATGTTTTTATCAAAAAACCGGGCAGCAAAGGCCGGGAAGATGAAGCTCCGCTTCTTTTGCAGTGCCATACCGACATGGTGGCGGAGAAAAAGGTGGGCGTTTCGCATGATTTCAAAAAAGAAGGGATTGTGCTGAAACGGGAGGATGACCGTCTGTTTGCCGACGGTACGACGCTAGGCGCGGATGACGGCATCGGCGTTGCCATGATCCTTTCTGTACTTGCCGACTCTGAATTATCGCACCCCCCGCTGGAGTGCCTCTTTACGGCCGGCGAAGAGGTCGGCATGGATGGTGCATTGGCTTTTGATTACAGTCAAATTGCCGCCCGGCGAATGCTCAATCTCGATTCTTCGGAAGAAAACGCCGTGATCATCGGTTGTTGCGGCGGTGTGCGCTCCGATCTTTCTTTGCCGTATATGCCTCAATCCTGCAGGGAAGAGGCGTTGCTTCTCACGATTGACGGACTTGCCGGCGGCCATTCGGGCGAGGATATTGACAAAGGGCGGCAGAATGCGCTTTCCCTTATGGGAAAACTCCTGCGTGAAATCGGCGAAAAAACCGCGTTTACGCTCGCTTATCTGACCGGCGGAGACAAAGACAATGCCATTCCGCGTGAGTGCAAGGCCGCGATTCTTTCCGAAGAGGAGGAAACTGTGCGGACGGTGGCGCGGATTTTTGAAAACGAAGTGCGTGAAAAACTCACAAAAGAGGACAGCGGTTTTACGCTGTCGGTCCAAAAAGTGCCGGTGAGTGCCCATTTCACGGCCGCCGATACCGAAAAAGTCCTTTCGGTTCTTTCCGTCCGAAACGGCGTATTTGCCTACCGCACAGAGCCGCCGCGCTTGCCGCGGACTTCCCGCAATCTGGCGCGGGTCCGCACCGAGGCAAACGAGGTGAATTTCGGCTTTTCTTCCCGTTCGGAACTTCCTGCCGAACTGGAAGATTCCAAGACAGAACTGGACGCACTGGCCGACCGGATCGGCGCTCAAAACCGGCACTACGCGGCCTATCCAGGATGGGTCAGTTCGGCGGACAGCCCGATGATCAGAGCCTATTGCCGGGCGTATCATGAAGCAACCGGCCGGGAGACCGCCCCCACCGTTATTCATGCGGGCTTGGAATGCGGTCTTATCTCCGAGCGATTGCCGGGACTGGTGGCGCTTTCCGCCGGCCCGGATGTCTGTGACCTGCATACGCCGGCCGAAACGCTGTCGCTTTCCTCGGCCGTCCGCGTCTATGCGGCCGTTTGCAAATTCCTTGCCTTGGAATTTTAAATTTAAACTGGAGCTATCATATAAAACATGCCCCCAAAAGCGTTTAGCTTTTTGGGGGCATGATTTTGTGTCAAGGAAAGATATCTGAACAAGCCGGGTTCATTGCTAAAAATGCAAGAAACGCCCGTCACAGTCGCATTTTCAAAAATACATAGCAGGACAAATTTACGCTCCGCGGAAAAAAGCAAACGAGAACAGAATTGTAAAAGAAAGGCTTCGGATTTTTCACGAAGCCTTTGGGTTGTTAGGATTCGTCAACGGAGATTTGCGGTATTCTTTTTCCGAAAACGAACCTCTCTTGTATGAGAGAGATTGCATAATGTACGACCATGCCGAAGCCGAACATCAAAATGATCTTGTTCATGTCAAATGTGATGGCGTTTGTACGGTACAGAACATAGAAAATACCATAATAGCCAAGATTGATGATCAGAGAATTGACGGCGTTGCAGCCCGTTTTGCCCAAGCCGATGAAGATACTATCGATAATGGCACACCCCGTATACGCAATATAGAAGGGAGCGAGTTTAATAACAATAGAGAAAATCTCATCCGCATTTTCAAGATGTTGTGCATAACGGAAGAATGGAGTCCAAGCGGGAATTGTGATAGTCCAAAGCAAAACGCTTGCAGCGGCAAATGTCCCCATAATTCGCCGATGGGGCATCCCCATACCCCGGCAGCAAGAATTTGTTCAATTTATTATTCACTAATTTGTTCATTTGGCTTGACGCGGTGAACAAAATGTGGTATACTATGCACGGAAAAGAAAGACTTTTTGCTCGGAGGTTGCTATGCTGTTTGCCGAAAGTGAGACGGTGGAACTGAAGTCCGTCTATGTAGAGGACATCAAGAAAGAGATTATCGCCTTTGCCAACACGCGCGGAGGCACGATTTATATCGGCGTAGAAGATAACGGAAGTGTTTGCGGCGTGGAAAATGCCGATGCCGTGATGCAACAGGTGATGAATGCGGCAAGAGACGCCATAAAGCCCGATGTCACGGTGTTTATGCACATCGGGGCGTTGCCTGCGGATGAGGGGAAAAGCATTGTTGCCGTGCAGGTGCAATGCGGGGCACATCGCCCGTATTACCTTGCCGCCAAAGGGCTTCGTCCGGAAGGTGTATTTGTCCGCCAGGAGACTTCCTCTGTCCCCGCATCCGATACTGCTATCCGCCAGATGATCAAGGAAACCGATGGCGATAATTACGAGGATATGCGTTCGCTGGAACAGGAATTGACTTTTGAAAAGGTGACGGCGGAGTTTGCCAAGCGGAATCTCTCCCTCGGCGAAACGCAGATGAAAACGCTGGGGCTTATCGACCGCGACGGGCTGTATTCCAACCTTGCCTTGCTCCTTTCGGATCAGTGCCCGCATATCATCAAAGCTGCCACCTTTGCCGGCGTCAATCAGGACAACTTCCAGGACCGTCGGGAGTTCACCGGTTCGCTCTTAAAGCAGTTGGAGGATGCGTATGCCTACCTTGATATGCGCAACCGGAATGCGGCGACCTTTGAGGGGTTACAGCGCATTGACCACAAGGATTATCCCGACACCGCCATCCGCGAGGCACTCCTCAACGCCATTGTTCACCGGGACTATGCCGTTTCGGCAAGTACGCTTCTCAGCGTGTATTCGGACCGTATTGAACTGATTTCCATCGGCGGTCTTGCCGGGGGCATTTCCTATGACGATATGATGCTTGGTATTTCCTATTGCCGTAACAAAAAACTTGCCGACATTTTCTATCGCATGGGGCTCATTGAGGCGTACGGAACCGGCATGAACAAGATCATGTCCTCCTATCAGAATTCTCCGAGAAAACCGGAGGTGACCGTAACTTCCGGGGCATTCAAATTTGTCTTGCCGAATCAGAGCATATCTTTGAAAACGACTACAAATATAGTCAAAGAGCCGCCTGTTTTCACCGAACGGGAACAGGTCGTCCTCTCCGTCCTCGCCGATCATACGCCACATCCCCGCACGGAAATTGAGAAAGCACTCGGCGTTTCCACCTCCACCACACGCAGAATTCTGCAAAAAATGATGGAGGACGGAAAGATTACGGCGAGTGGGACGAGAAAGAATGTTTCTTATAGTCTGTGTCCGGGGGTATCAGCGAACCAAAACGGTTGAAGCGTGAGATGAAAATGGAACAAAACATTGATATAAAAGAAAATTATATCTACCAGCTGGATGCGAATC
>ERZ779888.1864-NODE-1864-length-19214-cov-3.996294_pt1 | contig 19214 bp, 23 predicted proteins | sample MGYA00511245_ERZ779888 | MGnify/ENA primary metagenome ERZ779888 (study PRJEB29588, sample SAMEA2155255) | human gut metagenome | biome: human gut; feature: human-associated habitat; material: faeces | place: Denmark | collected 2008/2010 ... | reverse complement strand
ATAAAAAAGAAAAGAATGTGATAAAATAATTTCTATGAACACAAAATCATATATACTCAACCAATTTCAAACATACCCACAACTAGAACTACAGGATTTAATGAAATTTTTATACCAAAGCAGTTTTGGTTGTGAACACTTACTTTCAAATCCTGATACAGTTAAAAAACAGATCCAACAAGAACTCGACACAAAACTAGATACATGTAATTCCATTGAATATCTAGATGGAAATTATGTTCGTCTTCATTTAAATTATGGATTGAGCGTAAATACACTGAGTACTTTATTTATTTTATCAAGTCAACAAGAAAAAAACGGCAAGGAACAGCTCGAAGAAAAGCTTCAAATCCTTATCGATATGATTTCCAATCAAGAACTTCCATTTTCTTTAAACAACGCTAAGGTAACTCTTTTAAAATGGAAAGAAGATGGATATCCTGCCATTCATCATTCCAATACATTCAATCAATTGTACCATCCATCTTATCGCTTAATACATAAAAAGTACGTTCCTTTCTTAAAACTATTTAAGCATATCGACAACAAGCATCCTTCTATTATTTCAATCGACGGACGTTGTGCTTCGGGTAAGACTACACTTTCAAATCTTTTAAAACAAATATACGACTGTAACGTATTTAAAATGGATGACTTTTTCTTACAACCCCATCAAAGAACAAAGGAAAGGCTTGAAAGTCCTGGAGAAAATGTAGACCATGAGCGCTTTGAACAAGAGGTCTTGATTCCACTATCAAAACATGAAGATATAAAGCTACATAAATTCAATTGTTCAACTTTGTCAATACAATCTGCTCACTTAATTCCATATAAATCATTTAATGTCATTGAAGGTTCTTATTCGATGCACTCAGATCTTCAAAAATATTATTCGTATTCTGTTTTCTTAACCGTGAGTAAAGAAGAACAACTTTCAAGACTTGAAAAAAGGAACCCAAATATGTTGAACAATTTTATTCAACGATGGATTCCTTTAGAAGAACTTTATTTTAAAACTTTTTCAATCCAAGACATATGTGACATAAAAATAGATACATCAAAGGCCTGAATCATCAGGCCTTATTTACATTATTCAACTTGTTCATCTTCCATACTAACAATACGACCTTCTCTTTGTCCAAGATCATATTTTTCACGGTACTCAGCCAATGTTGTTTTATAATCGTCACCTTCAATCGCATATACTCTGGAATCGTGAATATGAATATCTGTATCTTTTTCACGAATCTTAATCAAAGCCACCATACTACTTGCACAGTGTGTGGCGATACGGTTTAAACTATTTAATAAATCATTGAATACTGTACCTTCTTCAAGACCACAGTTTCCTTGTGATAAACGTTCAACGTGACGCAATTTCATTTCATCACAAAGTCCACGAATGACAATTCCTAATGGAGATACGCGTCGAGCCAAAGCTAAATCATCTTCTAAATAAGCATGATATGTCATATTCATTGATTCACGAACGGCCTCCACAACAAGGTTTAACTCATCCATAGCGGCATTTGACATTTCCATACGATTTTCATTGATACTCTTTGACATCTCGGCAATATCTGCAGCGTGATCCCCAATTCTTTCAAAGTCACTAATTGTATGAAGATATAAAGAAGCTTGTCGAGTTTGCTCTGTATTTAATGCTTGTTTTGTCAGCTGCATTAAATAAGAGCCTAAACGTGCTTCATATTTATCAATCAAATTTTCTTTACGATGTACTTTATCATATTTTTCTGGTTTAAACTCATTTATCAAGTTCATTGAACGATTCACGTTATTACGCACCTTTTTAGCCATACCATTCATGACACGATGACATTGTGCAATCGCCAAAGCAGGATACGGAATCAAACGTTCTTCTAGTAAATCAAAGTCAGCTTGTTCTTCTAGATCTTCTGGACTGTCTTTGACAATACGCATCAATAATTTTTCAATTTGGGGAATAAACCAGAATAAAACTAATACATTTCCACAACGAATAGCTGTATTCATTAATGCGATATTTACTGGAGACATAACTTCATTCACAAAGCTATACTGCATAAATATATTTGAACCATAGAATAGAATTGACCAGATAATCATACCAAATAAGTCGTTGATCAAATATTCTAATGCGGTACGTTTACCATTTTTATTTGCGCTTAAGGCAGAAATCAACACAGGACATGCAGCACCAATACCAATTCCTAAGTTAATTGGAAAGGCTGCCGCAAATGTCAATGAGCCTGTCATAGATAGTGCTTGTAAGATACCAACCGCTGCACTAGCACTTTGTAAAACAGCAGTAAACAAAATACCTACTAGAATACCCATTACTGGATTTGAGAACATTGTAAGCATACTAACGAATGTTTCGTTTGTTCTTAAAGGAGAAACGGCTCCGCTCATTTGTTGCATACCTGTCATTAAAATCGCAAAACCAAGCATGATATTTCCAACATTTTTATGTGTAGTACGTTTTCCAAATGTCTTTAAACAAATACCAATAAACGCAAACAACGTTGTGATCGTAACTGTTGAAAATAAGCTTGCGATCCCACTAGAACCACCTACATAAGATAAACACAATATCCAACCGGTAATACTTGTACCAATATTAGCACCCATGATAATACCGATAGCTTGTCTTAGTTTCATCATACCTGAGTTAACAAAACCAATGACCATTACTGTCGTAGCACTACTAGACTGAATAACAGAAGTAACACCTGCACCTAAGGCAACACCTTTTAAGCTTGTGTTTGTCATCTTGTACAAGAATGCTTCTAACTTGTTACCGGCTACGCTTTTTAGCCCATCGCCCATTAATGACATACCGAACAAAAATAACGCAATGCCTCCTAATAGGGATAAGACCATTGTAACTATTTCCATCTTGAACTCCTTTATAAAATGAATATTTAATTTTCAATTTTTACGCAAATTGCAACGTCTTTATTATGCAATAAAAACAATGTCAAAACAATATTAAATTTGTGTTAATTTTCTGTAAAATGAAGTTTTTTTTCTGAAAACGCTAAAAAAAAGATGACTTTAGAAGCCTAAAATCATCTTTGCGATCATCTCAAAAAATTGAATCATATTTGAACGTAACATACCCAACGGATAATCTAATAAACCTGAAAAAATCAGTGAGATAAATAATAGATTCATCCATGGTGCACCATCAATAAATTTATAGTATTTATCATCGGGTAAAAACGAAAACAATACTTTTGAGCCATCTAATGGTGGTACTGGAATCAAGTTAAAAATGCCAAATCCAGTTGAAATCAATCCTGTATATGTCAATGTATTCGATATCAAATATCCTACACTAGACATCATAAAATATGGAGCAAATTTATAGAGTGCATAAAATAAGAATACACAAATAAAACTTAATAGAAAGTTTGCGATTGGACCCGCAAAACTTGTCCATATGATTCCTGTCTTCGCATCTTTGTAGTAACGTACATCCACGGGTACTGGTTTTGCCCAGCCAAATCCACATACTAATAGACAGACAAGTCCAATCCAGTCAACGTGTTTAAAAGGATTTAAGCTCAATCTACCTTCCATCTTAGCCGTAGGATCTCCCATCCAATAGGACACAAGTCCATGTGCCATTTCATGAATCGGCATGGAAAGAACAACGGCAATGACAAGATAAATAATATTTGATAAATTAAACATTAAATCTAAAGTGCATTACATCGCCATCTTGAACGACATAATCCTTTCCTTCTAGGCGTAAGCGTCCTGCTTCTTTAATAGCTAATTCGCTACCCAATTCATCGATATCTTCAAAACGATATACTTCAGCACGAATAAATCCCTTCTTGAAATCTGTGTGGATAACACCTGCACAATCCGGTGCTTTCATGCCTTTTTTAAATGTCCATGCACGACATTCATCTTCTCCAGCCGTTAAGAATGTACATAGATCCAATACGGCATAAGCCTTTTGAATCAATTGATCCAAACCAGATGTTTCAACACCTAATTCTTCTAAGAAAGCATCTTTTTCTTCTTTATCTAAACCAGACAATTCTTCTTCCATTTGCGCACATAAGGCAACAACCTGGTTATTCTGGCTTTGTGCATATTCTTTTACTTGATTATAGTAAGCACATGAATCTGGATCCATGATACCTTCATCATCTAAGTTGGCAACATAGATCATAGGTTTAGCTGTCAATAAGTTATAGCCTTTCATCAAGATTTGTTCATCTTCATTCAATTCTAATGAACGAGCTGGTTTTCCTTCTTCTAAGATTGGTTGTAAACGATCTAATAAAGCCAATTCATCCAATGATTCTTTATCCTTGTTTGTCTTAGCTTTACGTTCGATCTTACTTCTACGATTTTCAATTGTCTGAAGATCCGCTAAAGTTAATTCTAGATTAATAATTTCAATATCACGAATTGGATCTACACTATTTTCAACGTGTGTTATATCTGGATTATCAAAACAACGAACTACGTGACAAATCGCATCTGTTAAACGAATGTTTGATAAGAATTGGTTACCAAGTCCTTCACCTTGACTTGCTCCCTTAACTAATCCCGCAATATCTGTAAATTCAAATGTTGTATAGATTGTTTTTTTTGGATTGAAGATTTCAACTAAGCGATCAATACGATAGTCTGGTACTTCTACAACGCCTACATTGGGCTGAATTGTCGCAAATGGATAGTTTGCGGCTTCTACCTGTGATTTCGTGATAGCGTTAAATAAAGTTGACTTTCCTACGTTTGGAAGACCAACGATTCCTGCAGTTAATGGCATAAATTCAATACATCCTCTCTATTCTTCTTCATGTCGAATTACTTTTTTTAATTTCTTTTCAAATTTTTGTCTAGGCATTAAAACACTGGCTCCACAACCTAAACATTTAATGCGAATATCAGCACCCATACGAATAATTTTCCATTCATTGGACTTATGACAAGGATGCTCTTTTTTCATTTCTACAATATCATTTAATCCATATTCCATAATTATTCTCCTTGCACATGCATATGATATGCATCCAGCGTATTCGATAATAACATACAAACCGTCATTGGACCAACACCTTTTGGCACTGGACTTACATAACTTGCCTTTTTCGCAACCGATTCAAAGTCACAATCCCCTACAAGTTTTCCATTGACACGATTGATACCTACATCAATAACGACAGCTCCTTCTTTTACCCAATTTTCATTGACCATTTGAGCAACACCCATCGCAACAATTAAAATGTCGGCTTGTGAAGCAATCTTTTCAATATCCGGTGTCTTTGAATGAACGATTGTCACTGTCGCATTCCGATTTTGAAGCAACAGCGCAATTGGTTTGCCTACAAGGTTACTTCTTCCACAGACCACAGCACGTTTACCAGATAAATCTTTACATCCAATGGAATCTAACATAGCCATAACACCTTGTGGCGTACAAGGAATAAATCCTGGACGATTCGTAAGTAAACAACCAGCATTCATGGGGTGTAAGCCATCTACATCTTTTTGTGGATCAATCAATTCTAAGGCTGCTGTTTCGTCTAAATGCGAAGGTAAAGGCATTTGCACTAAAATACCATCGACTTCAGAATCTAGGTTCAAACTCATAATCACATCATTTAATTCTTTTTGCGATACATTTTCGTCTAGACGAATTGTTCTTTGAAGCATCCCAATAGAAGAACAAGCCTTTTCTTTACCACGAACATAAGACATACTTGCGGGATTATTTCCAACAAGTACAACACTTAATAATGGTAGCCTTGCCCCTTCTGCACGGATATCATCAATTTTTTGTTTCATATCCGCCTTGATTCGATCCGCAAGTGTATTTCCATATATAATTTCCATTAAAATAACTCCTTTGAATCCAATACAATTGTTACTGGACCATCATTCAATAATTCAATCTTCATATCAGCACCAAAAATACCTGTTTCAACGTGCATACCTTGTTCTTGTAGTTTCTGATTGAATTGATCATACAATGTTGTAGCTAAATCTGGCTTACCTGCATTTGTAAAACTTGGGCGATTCCCCTTTTTACAATCCGCATATAAGGTAAATTGAGAAATAGAAAGAATACTTCCTTCTACGTCTTGAATGGATTTATTCATCTTCCCGTTTTCATCTTCAAAAATTCGCAAGAATAAAATCTTATGAATCATTTTATCAATAATTTCATTTGTATCTTCATTATTGAATCCTACAAAAATACAATATCCATAATCAATTTGACCTGTTATTTGACCATCTATCGTACATTTTGCGTTCTTTGCCCTTTGAATTACTACTCTCATCCTTTTTTCTCCAATATACAAACACTAAGGCTTACAATGCCCTCTTCATTTCCTACAAAGCCAAGTTTTTCTCCACGCGTAGCCTTAATTGAAACATCTTCTATATCACAATGCAATGCATTTGAAATATTCGTTCGCATAGAAATAATGTGTGGTGCCATTTTAGGTCTTTCAGCCAAAATAGTCGCATCTACATTACCAATCTGATATCCCATTTCATCCATCATATCATAGATATGTCCTAATAAAACAAGACTGTTCGCATCTTTATATTTAGGATCTGTATCCGGAAAATGTTTTCCTAAATCACCTAGTGCAAGAGCACCTAAAATACTTTCGCCAATCGCATGTGTTAAAACATCGGCATCCGAATGTCCTAAAAGTCCTTTAGAATGTTCAATTTCAACACCGCCCAAAATAAGTTTACGACCCTCTACAAGCTGATGAATATCTACCGCTTGTCCAATACGTATATTATGCATAAACCACCTTAGACGTTCTTTCAGCGCGATTTTTAAGCTCTTCGTTTCTATAGCCTAAAATACAATGTCCAATACCTTCATAAGATTCTGGTATTCCCCATTTGTCTTTTAATTCTTTACCATATTCAGTTTCAAACACTTCTTTAGCACGGTGGATCCAACATGAATCAACACCTAAGGCATTTGCAGCATTCATTAAATTCCCCATAGCCAAAGCTCCATCGTATAAATATGTAGGTGCATGAGTATCCGCGAAGACAATAATCAAACTTTTTGCGCCATAAAACGGGTCTGCCGATGAATTCATAACCTCTGCATTCTTTTTAGATAATTCTTTTACTAATTCTTCATCCTCAACAGCGACAAAGGCAAAGATTTGACGATTCATGCCACTAGGTGCACATTGCCCGGCATAAATAATTTTTTCAACCAAATCATGACTCACCTTTTTGTTATTATATTTTCTTACACTTCTTCTCTCTACAAGATTTTTATATGCTTCATTCATAATATTTTGCCTCCAAAACCACCTCATATTATACAATACAAAATCTTATTATACAAAAAAAGCCTGGCTAAAAGCCAAGCTAAAAGTTTAAAATTATCTAACAACACGAATAAATTGTGGAGATGCTGCTGTGCTTAAATATGCACTAGCAATTACAGTCTTACCTTCGTAGTTTCCATGAACAGCTTGTCCATTTCCAATATAGATAGCGATGTGGTCAACACCACGTCCACCATTGTTATAGTACAATAAGTCACCTACTTGAGGATCGTTAGTGTAGTATCCATATTGACCTGCGTATTGATCTGGCCATAATTGATAAGCATCGCTTACACCGGCATTTGCCAAAGCTTGTTGTACAACTTGTGTACACCATAATCCATCAGTTACACCTACTAATTTTTGTGCTTCAGCAGCAATTCTTTGCCCTAAAGTACTAGTTGCTGGTGTTTCTGCAGGAGCTTGTACTTCTGGTGCTGGAGTTGTCTGTTCTGGAGCAGGTGTTACATTTTGCTCTGGAGCTGGAGTCTCAGTCTGTTCTGGAGCAGGTGCTACATTTTGCTCAGGAGCTGGAGTCTCAGTCTGTTCTGGAGCAGGTGCTACATTTTGCTCTGGAGCTGGAGTCTCAGTTTGTTCTGGTGCAGGTGTTACATTTTGCTCAGGAGCTGGAGTCTCAGTCTGTTCTGGAGCAGGTGTTACATTTTGCTCAGGAGCTGGAGTCTCAGTCTGTTCAGGAGCAGGTGTTTCTGCTGGAGTTTCAGTTGTAGTTACCGGAGTTTCAACTACTTCTGCGGCTTTTTGTTCTGTTTCTTCTTTTACAGCTTCTTGACTAGCTGTTGCCACTGTTTCTTTCACTTCCCCTGTAATGTTACTTGAAACGCTAGCTGTTGTTGCTTCTTCAGTCTTTGAAGAATTTACTGTTCCATCTTCTGAAAAATAGTAAGATTTTCCTTCGATTTCTTGCCATCCTTTTGCTACAGTTTTATCTTCATTGACATAGCGGTCACCATGCCATCCTGGTTCTTCCTTAGCTGCAACTACTGTTGCCACAACAGGGAAAGCAGATGCTACACATAAAATCGCTGCAACTTTTTTACCATTATTTTCTACAAAGTTCATTTTATTCTACCCCCTATTTAAAATAGTTCATGACTAGTTTACCACGAAACCACCTCACAAACAACCCTAAATTATTTTTTTGGTTAGCATCTGTCAAAAGAAAAGGCCTCGTTTGAGGCCTAAATTATCATTAATTATTTTGTTTTTTCAATGATTTCTGTGAAGCTATCTTCTTTCAAACTAGCACCACCAATTAATGCACCATCAATATCTGGTTGAGCCATATATTCAACGATGTTGTTAGGTTTAACACTTCCACCATATTGGATACGTACTTTTTCAGCAGCTTCTTCACCATACATAACCTTAACTTGGTCACGTACGATTTTACAGCAGTTTTCAGCAATTTCAACTGAAGCAGATTTTCCAGTTCCGATAGCCCAGATTGGTTCGTAAGCAATTACCATTTCACCAACACATTTTGGACATAAGTCAGCTAAAGAACCAGCTAATTCTTCACGAATTACTTTTTCTGAGTTTCCAGCATCGTAATCAGCTTCTGTTTCACCAACACATAAGATTGGAGTGATTCCAGCTTTAATTAAACGTTTTGCTTTTTTGTTTACTGTTTCATCAGTATCACCGAACATTTCACGACGTTCTGAGTGACCGATAATGCAGTATTTAACTCCCATTTCTTCTAACATAGGAACACTAACTTCACCAGTGAAAGCTCCACTATCTTCAAAGTGGCAGTTTTCAGCAGCTACAACTAAGTTTTTAGCGTGATCCAATGCAGTTCTTAAATCAGTAAATGGACATCCAATTCCATAAGTAGCATTTTCGCTAGCAGCAACACCATCAACAGCTTCGAAGAAAGCTTTTGTTTCAGCGTTGTTTTTGTTCATTTTCCAGTTTCCAACGATAATAGGTTTTCTCATCTTAAGTACATCTCCTTATTACTTTTCGCTGATAATAGCGATACCAGGTAATGTTTTACCTTCCATATATTCCAAACTAGCTCCACCACCAGTTGAAACGTGAGAGAATTTGTCTGCATATCCTAATTGTTTTGCAGCAGCAGCAGAGTCTCCACCACCGATTACTGTAATAGCTTCTGGTAATTCAGAGATAGCTTTACATACTTCTTCAGTACCTTTAGCGAATTTAGGCATTTCGAATACACCCATAGGTCCATTCCATACTACAGTTTTAGCACCAGCTAAAGTTTCTTTGAACAATTCAACAGATTTAGGACCAATATCTAATCCCATCCATCCATCAGGAATTTGTCCAGCATCAGCAACACTAGTGTTAGCTTCTTCACTGAATGCATCAGCGATTACATTATCTACAGGAAGAACTAATTTGTCTCCAGCTTTTTCTAAATATTCTTTTGCCAAATCCAATTTGTCATCTTCAACTAATGAAGTACCGATTGAACCACCAACAGCTTTAGAGAATGTATAAGCCATTCCACCACCGATGATAACTTTGTCAGCTTTTTTCAATAAGTTGTCAACAACATCGATCTTACTAGATACTTTAGATCCACCAATGATAGCTACAAATGGGTGAGCTGGTTCATCAACAGCTTTTCCTAACATTGTAACTTCTTTTTCAACTAAGAATCCTAATCCGTTTTCTTTAATGTTTGTAGGGATACCTACAGTAGAAGCGTGAGCACGGTGAACAGATCCGAATGCATCTTCAACGAATACTTCACCTAAACTAGCCCAATATGCACCTAATTCAGGATCGTTTTTACTTTCGCCTTTTTCATAACGAGTATTTTGCATTAATACGATTTCACCATCAGCTAATGCATTTACAGCGTTTTCTAATTCTTCACCACGAGTTACTGGGCAGAAAGTTACTTTTACATCTGGTAACAATTCTTGTAAACGCACGGCTACGCATTCCAAGTTGTTTTTAGCTTTGTCTTCTTCAGTCTTAACTTTTCCTAAGTGAGACATCAAAATAACTCTAGCTTTGTTTTCTACTAAATATTTAATTGTAGGTAAAGCCATTACGATACGGTTATCATCAGTGATAACACCATCTTTTCTTGGCACGTTAAAATCACAACGTACGATGACCTTTTTTCCAGCTACATCAAGGTCTTTAACAGTTCTCTTTGTCATGTATATTCCTCCTACTGTCATTTTTGCACATCCATTATATCACTACATAAATTGATTGACTAGTTTTTCACAAGTAAAATATTTCACAAAAAGCGCTTACATCACTTACTTGTGGTAATTACGACCATTATTGATCATAAAACCACGATAAATCTGTTCCAACATCAAGACACGGGTCATTAAATGCGTAAAAGTTAGATCCGATAATTTCCAACGATAATTCGCTCTAGAAACTAATTTTTCACTTGGTCCAAGACTTCCCGCAATCACAAAGACAATATTTGAATACTTCATTTGCCACATATCCAAATTTTTCGCAAACGACTCAGAATCAATCATCTTTCCATGAAGATCAAGCAATACCACAAAATCTTGATCTGATAATTTTTCTAGAACACGATTTCCCTCTTTTTCTTTCACCAATAAGACTTCAGTTTCTCTAGAAACATGTTCATTTGCTTCATCCTTGACTTCGATTTCGCTAAACTTACAAAAAGCCGACAAACGCTTCATATATTCTTTCTCTAAAGACTGTAAAGCCTTATCTTTATTCTTACCAATCGCAATTAATTTAATCACAATACCCCTCCATCATTATTCTCTTGAATATCTTTCACAAAATAATCATACCGATCCAAAAATAATTTCATTGTTTGATAGCTAGACGTAGATTTATAATCCACTTCTTCTACCTTATCTTCATCAAATGATAAGATTTGTGCATTGGGAAAACCCAATAATATAGGTGAATGTGTCGCAATGATAAATTGACAATTTTGTTTCACACATTCCTCAATCAAGTATAATAATGCCAATTGATTCTGACAAGATAAAGCCGCTTCCGGTTCATCCAAAAAGTAAAGTCCATTTTTATTCGTTTGTTTCATCAATACAGAAAAGAAACTTTGACCATGCGATTGATCATGATATCTTTCAGACAAAACACCACTATACTCCATTTCTTTTGTCGCGACATTATAGAAGCTTTCTGCACGCAAGAAATACATCCAATCCGGTTTTCTAGAACGCCACAAACGCATATGTTCATGCAATCTAGAATACGAATCATACGTAGAAAAATTATAGTTTCTTGTTCCACCTTCTGGATTCAATCCATTTTTAATCGCAAGAGCCTCTAATAAAGTGGATTTACCACTTCCGTTTTCTCCACAAAAGAAAGTGACCGGCTTATTAAACATGAATTGATCAATACTTCGAATACTTTTAATATCGGCCACATAATCATCAATTTCATCCCACAAGATGTCAAATCCATTTATAAACATATATATCACCTAAAAAAAATAGTACTCTATTCGAGTACTAAATTCCATGATGATTTACATAATAAATATAGATACATAATCCAATCAAGATAAATCCCAATATCCAATTAAGCATTTCTTTTTACAATTCCATAATAGACTTTTGAAGTTAATACATAAATCACAATGTAGACTAGGGCAAAAGCCACAAAACACATAGATGTTGTTCGAACATAAAGCCATGAATCGCTCACAAACAACAAATGAAGTAACTTTTCAATCATTGGATACGCAAAACAAACATGAAGTCCTGCAACAAGTAATGGCATAAAGAATACCGTCAGTACTTGCGAATGAATAGCCTTCTTTACATCACTTTGTTCTAGACCTACTTTTTGCATAATTTCAAAACGATCCTTATCTTCATAGCCTTCAGTAATCTGTTTGTAGTACATAATCAGAATGGTTGCCATGATAAATAAGAAGCTTAAGAAGATTCCAATAAATAAGATGCCTGCATATAATTCAATCAAACCTTGTTTCTGATCCGATTTATTTGTCCAAATAAAATTATTTATATTTCCATTTTGAGTTAATTTTTCAATAACCCTACGATCATTCGCATCACAATCAAATGAATAACTAGCATATATTGTACTCGCGTCGTCGCCATACACATTTGTCTGATCTTCTTGCATCGTTTCTAGAGTCTTTTCTGAATCCACAATAATATAATAATGCTCTGTCACATTGGGATTTCTTTCATCCATCTTCAAGTGGTCCAATTGTTTCTTCACAACATATTCTTTTCCAAATAAAGATAAAGTTTTCTCTTTAGCCTTTTCTACATTGGAATACACATAGATTTCATTTGGCTTTAAAGAACCCTTAATATTTTCATAATCTTGAATATCTTTTAATGGAAGACAATAAAATGCTTGAATTTCATTTACGGCATTAATTCCCTCATCACGATAATCTGTAATCAAAGTGCCATTCTTTAAATATCCTGCATAACCCAACTCTTTATACGCAAGAAGATTCTTTGGAACAATGCCCATACGAATCAATTCTTCACTCATTTCATCAAAATCAATATTGGCAGCTTCCCCATATCCTGTTCCAATAAAATCTCTTGGATATTGTGAATCCACAACACGATCAATACTTGACCACATGCTAAGGGTTGACGACAACATGACTAAAACCATTGTTGAAAGAATACAAATATTCGCAAGTCCTACGGCATTTTGTTTCATACGATACATCATGCCAGAAATACTAATAAAGTGATTCGTCTTATAATAGTAATTCTTGTTTTTCTTCATTAATTTTAAGAAAGTGACCGAAATCGATGTAAATAATAAATACGTTCCAATAATGACAAGTACTACAGCCACAAAAAAGACGTAGAGTGCGCTTAAAGGATTTTTAGTAGTAATTGATAAATAGTATCCAATACCTAGACAAAGAATACCAATAATGGAAAGAAACCATTTGGCCTTAGGCTCTTTTTCACCCATATGATCGGAATGAAGCAATTCAATCGGACTTGAAATATGAATACGAATCATAGAATAGAAATAGATCAATACATAAATCAATCCAATCACAAGAACACATTGTCTCATACCTATAAAAGAAAAGTAGAAGCCGAGTATAATATCTGCACCAATCATTTTTGCGATAACCAAAAACATCGCTTTATCCAGTAAAACACCTAATCCAATTCCTAAAATTAATGAAACAAGTAGAGTTATTAATGTTTCATAAAACAAAACTCGAGCTAAGTGTTTCTTTTCCATTCCCAATATAGAGAATAATGCGAATTCTTTTTGTCTTCTTTTAATCAAGAAACTATGTGTATAGAACAAGAAAATAAACGCAAAGATTTCAATAATCACAGTGCCAAAACCTAATAACTGCTTTATAGATGCTCCTCCTACAATTTCATTTAAATGTGGATTATTTGCCAAAGAAACAACCATATACAACATCATTGTCGTTAAGACACTCGTTAATATATAAGGAATGATGGTACGCGCATTCTTCTTCAAATTATCTACAGCTAAATTTAAATAGAAAGCTCTACTCATGATGCACACCACCTGTAGCTAATAATGTCAACGTATCACTAATACATTGGTACATCTGATCTAAATTCTTGTTTCCCTTATAAATTTCATGGAAAATTTTTCCATCCTTAATAAACAGAACGCGAGAAGCGTGACTTGCTGCCTTTGTCGAATGAGTAACCATTACGATTGTTTGTTGATTCGCATTGATTGTTCCAAATAAATGTAAAAGTTCCTCTGTACTCTTTGAATCCAAAGCTCCCGTTGGCTCATCGGCCAAGATTAGATCTGGATTTGTGATGATAAGCACGAGCTACAGCTACACGCTGCTTTTGTCCACCACTAATTTCATATGGAAACTTATCTAAAATACCCTCAATCCCTAATTGTTTTGCGATAGGATCCAATCTTTTTTTCATTTCTGGATATTTTTTCTTACTTAAAACCAAAGGCAAGAAAATATTATCGCGATTATTAAAATTATCTAATAAGTTAAAATCTTGGAATACAAAGCCCAAGTGTTCTCTTCGAAAGTTCGCAATTTCTTTTTCTGAAATATGCGTAATATCTTTACCATGTAATAAGACTTGTCCACTTGTTGGTTTATCTAAAGCTGCCAAGATATTTAATAGTGTTGTCTTACCAGATCCAGACTCACCCATAATAGCGACATATTCGCCTTTATTCACACTAAAGTTTACGTTGGTCAATGCCTGTACTTGATTCTGTGTAAATCTTGTTGTATATACTTTTTTTAAATTTTTTACTTCCAATAATGCCATATTCATTACCTCCATGTACACCAAAATTCTACAAAGAATTCAAAAATGCAGCCATCGATTCAGCTAACACTATTCTTACAAGATTGTAAGATTACTCAATTCTTCCTTCAAAATGCGTAAGGTCTAATATCACTCGAGTGCCCTTACCTACATTAGATTCAATCGTTATTTTATGATTCAGCATATCTAAAATATTTTTACATAAATATAGACCTAAACCACTTGCCGTTTTATCACTACGTCCATTCATACCTGTATATCCTTTTTCAAACACACGACTTAGATCACTTGCACTAATACCAATACCCGTATCTTCAATAACTAAAACATGTTTAGACTTCATATATATAGATATCAAACCATTTTCATTGGTATATTTAAGACTATTCGAAAGAATTTGTTCCAACACAAACACAAGCCACTTTTCATCACTCAAAATAACATCCCCGGTTTCTTTAAAACTCAACTGAATGTGTTTACGAATAAATTCTGTAGAAAAGCGACGAATCGATTGTCGAATCAAATCATCCAACTCCAATTCTTTAAATAAGAAATCAGTATGCGTACTATGTAAGCGTAAATAGGCTAAAACCATATCTGTATATTGATCCATACGTAAGAGTTGTAACTTAATTTCACTACGACTCAATTCCTCATCTTCAAGTAGTAATTTCATAGCGGCAATGGGAAGCTTAGCCTGATGTACCCACATCGTAAAATAATCTTCTAGATCATGCATTTTGTTTTCTGAAGAAATAACATACTCATCATGATTGTCTTTCATAGCCACTAAGATTTTATGATAATCTTCTCCCATCAATGAAAAATCTTGAAGATCACAAGACAAAGAAACATTACTATTGGATTGAAGTGTTACTAAGGTTTGGTGTTTCTTATAATATTTGTAGTAATCCCAAAAGAAACAAACCACCAACAATACACATAAAATCATAAAGGCATATGTAAAAGCTTCAAGTTCTAAATTATAGAGTTTAAATACAACATAACATGTAAAAAGACTAAAAGTATATATAACTATAAACAAACGTCGATCTTTTAAATAATGACTAAACAACTTCATATCTTATATCCCAATCCTTTTTTTGTTTGAATAAAATCCACAATGCCAATACTCTCTAACTTTTTACGCAAACGATTCACATTCACACTTAGTGCATTTTCATCCACATAAAAGTCCGTCTTCCACAAATATTCCATTAAACTATCTCGAGATACAATCGTCCCCTTCTTTTCCATAAGTAAACGTAGGATCTTAGCCTCATTCTTACTCAGTTCAATTTGAGAAGATTGAAAACATACCGTATTATCATCTAAATTAAAGCGTACACCTTGATATTCAAGGATATTATGATTAGATACAAAGTCATAGCTACGCCTTAAGATTGCCGTAATTTTAGCAGCTAGAACATTTAAATCAAATGGTTTGCATACAAAATCATCCGCACCTTTAGAGATAGCCATCACAATACTCATATTGTCTGTAGCACTTGAAATAAAAATAATTGGAACTTTGGATTCTTCACGAATCTTTTCCGTCCACAAATATCCATTTAAATAAGGCAGTGTTATATCCATTAATACTAAGTCTGGATTGAAAGATTGAAATACATCCATCACATTATAAAAATCAACAACTCGATTAACATCATAGTTCCAAGATTTAAGAAACGATTCTAACTTTTTTGAGATGAGTTCATCATCTTCTACAATCATTATTTTATACATAGTCTCACCCACTTTATTATACTGCATAAACTAAGAAATCTTTCTAACAATGGTGTAAGATAAGAACAAAAGGAAGTGATAGTATGATCTATCTTCAAACGGGAATTCTCATTCTAGAAGTATTTTTATGTTTACTCTTAAACAAGCTTTTAAAGAACAAATTAAGCAAAAAAATACGATACCCTATCTGTATCGCATTACTATTAAATTGTTGGAATATGCGTACGTATCAAGCTATGTGGGCTATACATACCTTATTCTGTTTACTTGTATTATTAATCGTATTCAAGAAAAGAAAACCAATCATCTGCATACTTCTTTCAGCTATCATATCCACATCGTAACTTTTGGTTCTGTGAATATGTCCACCTACAACATCACAACAACAAAAGAAATCACAAATACATTATTAAAAGTAAAGCCAAATTTCTATCTACTTAGCAAAGACTTCGTGGATGAATCCACATCAAAAGAAGATATGGAAATCCTATTTAAACAAATTGGAAGACTTACTAAAGTATCCCCTGTTTATTTTATATATGGCAATCATAAAAGCAAAACAAAATTCACAAGAAATAAACTCAATCACAAAATCACTAAAAACAATATTATCATTCTAAATGATCAAGAAGTACATTTAAACAACATAACTCTAATCGGCAGAAAAGACTACACAAACAAAAATCATTAGCTCAGGCCTTGTTGGTTGGGGTTTTACAATGAGAACAGAGGGTATATGTGAGTATGCGGTAGTCAATGTCACACAAGAGAAATAAACGATATTCTAGCAAAAATCTTTATGGTAACAAAACTAGATATGTTTTTTTCTTTGAAAGCCATTTGTTCTGTTCTAGCAAAAATTCATATGGTAACAAAACACCAATCAAAGTACAAATCCCAACATTGAGGTTCTGTTCTAGCAAAAATTCATATGGTAACAAAACAAATCTCTTTATACGCTTGCAAAAATCTATGTTCTGTTCTAGCAAAAATTCATATGGTAACAAAACCGTTTGTTCCATTGATTCCATTTGTGCCTTGTTCTGTTCTAGCAAAAATTCATATGGTAACAAAACCTAACAAGATAGTTGTTATCTTCCAATTCAGTTCTGTTCTAGCAAAAATTCATATGGTAACAAAACATGAATGTTGTCGATACCATCTTCCTTTGAGTTCTGTTCTAGCAAAAATTCATATGGTAACAAAACTCAAAACACATCCTTTGTATAGCCTTTGACGTTCTGTTCTAGCAAAAATTCATATGGTAACAAAACTCAAGTTACTGAGCTATTTAAAGAAATTAAGTTCTGTTCTAGCAAAAATTCATATGGTAACAAAACACTCTCTGATCAATCCATCCAGAAGGATGGGTTCTGTTCTAGCAAAAATTCATATGGTAACAAAACGGACAATGGAAAATGGATATGTGTATATTCGTTCTGTTCTAGCAAAAATTCATATGGTAACAAAACTCAATTTACGAGCAAATACATTATCGAACTGTTCTGTTCTAGCAAAAATTCATATGGTAACAAAACTGTTAAATCAATTGTTTTCAAAGGAGCAATGTTCTGTTCTAGCAAAAATCCATATGGTAACAAAACTTACAGGTGATTTAAACGCGGATGCTACAAGTTCTGTTCTAGCAAAAATTCATATGGTAACAAAACGATATACACATAAATGCAAACCTAATACGAGTTCTGTTCTAGCAAAAATTCATATGGTAACAAAACATATTGTTAACTCTTGTAATTTACGTTTACGTTCTGTTCTAGCAAAAATTCATATGGTAACAAAACGAAGAGAAGCTTCAATAAACGATAATTGTTGTTCTGTTCTAGCAAAAATTCATATGGTAACAAAACATAAGTCTATTTCTTCAACGCTAACATGAAGTTCTGTTCTAGCAAAAATTCATATGGTAACAAAACCGCTTTGATATGCATTTCTATGCTGCTCAAGTTCTGTTCTAGCAAAAATTCATATGGTAACAAAACTTACTTGGGAACCAGCAAAAACGTATTATGGTTCTGTTCTAGCAAAAATTCATATGGTAACAAAACCGCTCATTTGTTCAAACGCTTTTTCGTATTGTTCTGTTCTAGCAAAAATTCATATGGTAACAAAACCGCCATGTCTTTTAATCAGCCATTGTAAGTGTTCTGTTCTAGCAAAAATTCATATGGTAACAAAACAAATATTTAATTCGCAGTTAAATACTGCCTGTTCTGTTCTAGCAAAAATTCATATGGTAACAAAACAGTTCATTAACTCTACTGTTTCTTTTAATTGTTCTGTTCTAGCAAAAATTCATATGGTAACAAAACATACTTTAGCTTCGTCTTTAGGTTCTTGAGGTTCTGTTCTAGCAAAAATTCATATGGTAACAAAACGGCTTCCATACTTTTCAACACTGAATTTATGTTCTGTTCTAGCAAAAATTCATATGGTAACAAAACTTGCGGTTGCGCGTGATTCATTACTTTTACGTTCTGTTCTAGCAAAAATTCATATGGTAACAAAACGCAGTATTAGAAGTAATAAATGAATAAAGTGTTCTGTTCTAGCAAAAATTCATATGGTAACAAAACTTTGGCCTTCAACAAACCTTGTGAAAGCTTGTTCTGTTCTAGCAAAAATTCATATGGTAACAAAACTGCAAGCCAAGTGCAGGCAATGAATTAATGGTTCTGTTCTAGCAAAAATTCATATGGTAACAAAACTTGTCTTTGACCATTGTTATTGTTCTGCAGTTCTGTTCTAGCAAAAATTCATATGGTAACAAAACCAACCGGTGCTTGTGTTTTCTTCCACCAACGTTCTGTTCTAGCAAAAATTC
>ERZ779888.1858-NODE-1858-length-19289-cov-3.059946_pt1 | contig 19289 bp, 12 predicted proteins | sample MGYA00511245_ERZ779888 | MGnify/ENA primary metagenome ERZ779888 (study PRJEB29588, sample SAMEA2155255) | human gut metagenome | biome: human gut; feature: human-associated habitat; material: faeces | place: Denmark | collected 2008/2010 ... | reverse complement strand
ACCTGATCTTCATATTCTTTTTCATTTAAATGTATAACTGCCATAGTAAAAACCTCCAATTCGTCATTCGTTAATTATACAGACATCTCAATCATCTTACATCTGTACTTTCAAAAAACATTTCTAACAAGTAAGTGTTCTTGTATTATAGTATACATTCATTTTCCTCTATCATACATTTATTTGTCAACTCATTTCACGGAGTTTTAATAAATATCTACATTTGTCATCTTGTCTGTCAATTCTATGAACGCCAGCCGGCAGACAGGAATTTATATAAATCTGATTTCTGTATAATAACCGATACACAAAATGCGCGCTGCCACAAAGGGAAGCGCGCATCGTATTGTATGTGTATTATATGTTAGCCTTTATAATTATGCATTTAAGAATTCTTTGCTTGTCTTGACCTTCTTGTTTGGATCCGGACGGAATAACAGGAAGAAGAAAGCAACGATGATCAGGATTGCTACAACAGTGCCGATACCGAATGAGCATGCACCTGTGAAGAGTCCTGCAATTCTGTAAACAACAAGGGATACAAGGTATGCGAAACCACACTGATATCCGATTGCAAACCAGAACCATTTTGCACTGTTCATCTCTCTCTTAATAGCACCCATTGCTGCGAAACATGGAGCACAGAGTAAGTTGAATACGAGGAATGAGAAACCACTTGCTGTTGTGAATGCTTTTGCAAGCTCGCTGTATACAGTGCCTTCCCCACCACCATAAAGGATACCCATAGTACCAACGATGTTTTCCTTAGCAACAAGGCCTGTAATAGATGCAACAGTTGCCTGCCAGTCGCCCCATCCCTGTGGCTTAAAGATCCAGCAGATTGCTCCACCGATAGCCGCTAAGATGGACTGATCAAGTTCATCTTCTGCCAGCATTCTGAAGCCTTCGTCTGTGAAGCCGAAGTAGGAGGTGAACCATACCAGGATGGTGGACAGTAAAATGATGGTTCCTGCTTTTTTGATGAAGGACCAGCCGCGTTCCCACATGGAACGCAGGACGTTGCCCAGTGTCGGCATGTGGTAAGCCGGAAGCTCCATAACAAACGGAGCCGGATCGCCCGCGAACATTTTTGTCTTTTTGAGCATGATACCGGAAATGATGATCGCCGCCATACCGACAAAGTACGCGCTGGTCGCAATCCATGCGGAGCCGCCGAAAATCGCGCCCGCGATCATCGCGATGAACGGAACCTTCGCGCCGCAAGGAATGAAGGTGGTCGTCATGATCGTCATACGACGGTCACGTTCATTTTCGATGGTACGGGAAGCCATGATGCCCGGGATACCGCAGCCGGTACCGATCAGCATCGGAATGAAGGACTTGCCGGACAGACCGAACTTACGGAAGATACGGTCGAGTACAAACGCGATACGAGCCATGTAACCGCAGGCTTCCAGGAAAGCAAGCAGCAGGAACAGTACCAGCATCTGAGGAACGAAACCAAGGACCGCGCCAACACCGGCTACGATGCCGTCAAGCAGCAATCCGGACAGCCATTCCGCAGTGCCTGCGGCCTCGAGCGCGTTGCCGATCAGAACCGGAATGCCGGGTACCCAGGTGCCGTAGGTGGAAGTATCCGGCGCGCCGTAGGCTTCCTTGTAATCCGTATTCAGATATTGCGCGGCTGCCGCCTCGTAGTCAGCCTTTGTCACACCGTCAACGGTTTCGGTGGCCAACGTTTCTTCATCTTCTACTTCGTAGGAAACGCTGGCGTCTGCCGGAACCAAAGAATCCAATTCTTCCAGCGCGGCTTTCGCTCCGGCTTCAGAGTAGTTCTCGCTTTCGATGTCCAGCGCGTCTGTAATCGCTTCACTGCCGTACGCGTCCGCAAAAGCGCCGATGATCAGATCAGAGTCACCGTACTTCTCCGCTGCTTTTTCATACTGCGCAGTACCCCTCCCGAAGAGATGATAGCCGTCTCCGAACAGTCCGTCGTTTGCCCAGTCTGTTGCCGCTGCACCGACGGTTACCATGGAAATGTAGTAAACCAGAAACATGATCAGCGCGAAAATCGGCAGACCCAGCCAGCGGTTTGTAACCACTTTATCGATCTTGTCAGATGTCGAGAGCTGTCCTCTGTTCTGTTTCTTATAACAGGCCTTGATGATGGAGGCAATGTAGATGTAACGCTCGTTGGTGATGATAGATTCCGCGTCATCGTCCATTTCCTTTTCGGCTGCTTTGATGTCCTCTTCGATATGCGCCAAAACCTGCGGATCGATCGCCAGCTTATCAAGCACCTTATCGTCTCTCTCAAAGATCTTGATCGCGTACCATCTCTGCTGTTCCTCCGGCATGTTATGTACCGCAGCCTCTTCGATGTGCGCCAACGCGTGTTCAACAACGCCCGCGAAGGTATGCATCGGAACCGTCTTGCCGTTCTTTGCCGCGTCAATCGCTGCTTCCGCCGCTTCCATCACGCCTGTGTTCTTCAGCGCGGAGATTTCAACAATCTTGCATCCAAGCTGTCTGGAAAGCTCTTCGGTATTGATCTTGTCTCCGTTTTTCTTTACGATATCCATCATATTGATGGCAACAACCACCGGAATACCGAGTTCCGTCAACTGGGTCGTCAGATACAGATTTCGCTCCAGATTCGTACCGTCGATGATGTTGAGGATCGCGTCCGGTCTCTCACCGATCAGGTAGTTTCGCGCCACCACTTCCTCCAGCGTGTAGGGAGAAAGCGAATAAATTCCCGGGAGGTCCGTGATGATGACATCCTCGTGCTTCTTTAATTTACCTTCTTTTTTTTCTACGGTTACGCCCGGCCAGTTTCCGACAAACTGGTTGGAACCGGTGAGCGCGTTGAACAATGTGGTCTTACCACTGTTCGGGTTGCCCGCGAGGGCAATTCTGATACTCATTTCTAAATTCCTCTCTTTCTGTCGGTCAGCAGCTGCTCGTCATTTAATTAGTGCATGCTAACCGAAAAACTGAAAATCAGGGGAATCGCTTCCCCTCCGTTTTGTTCCTATTCAACTTCGACTTCGATCATACCGGCGTCTTCTTTTCTAAGCGACAGTTCGTAGCCGCGCACCGTGACTTCGACCGGATCACCAAGCGGCGCGACTTTACGGACGTACACTTCGACGCCTTTGGTCAGCCCCATGTCCATGATACGGCGTTTGACCGCGCCTTCACCATGAAGCTTCACAACCTTGACGGTTTCACCGATCTTCGCATCTCTGAGCGTTTTCATTGTCTATTTCCTCCTTGTATGAAATTACTTTTTGTACCGGATGGCTTCTTGCGGTCATTTTTAAACCATGATCTTCCTTGCCATCTCTTCATTAATGGCAACCCTTGCCTCTTTGACATTGACGATCAAATTGCCGGCTACCGTCGCGATGACTGTTACGGTGCCACCGACCACAAATCCCAGATTTTCAAGATGCTTCTTGACTTCGGGACTTCCACCGATCTTTTTGATGATGTTCTCACTGCCTGCATCCGCAAGATTTAACGGCATCATTGTAGTTCCCTCGATTCTCATTTTGGATTAGCATTAGCTAACCATAACGTCAAATTTTAGTTAGCTCTCGCTAACCACATATTATAATACACACCCCTTTGTCATTTGTCAATAGGTTTTTGGAGAAAATTTCATTTTTTTTGAGAAAGTTACTGTCATCTCGCAATTACAGCAGTTCAAGCAGCTCAGCCCTGCTCATACGCATCAGGCCGCCGGCATGTCCGCTGAGGATTTCATCTGCGAGCGCGCTTTTTTCTTCCTGCATTTTGAGAATTTTTTCCTCGATGGTGTCCTTCACGATGAGCTTGTATACGGAGACCGCCTTTGTCTGACCGATGCGGTGCGCGCGATCTGTTGCCTGATTCTGCGCGGCAAGATTCCACCATGGGTCAAAATGGATCACAATATCCGCGCCCGTCAGGTTCAGCCCTGTTCCGCCCGCTTTCAGTGAAATCAGGAAGATCGGCGTTTCATCCTGGTTGAAGCGATTTACAAATGTTACCCTATCCTCTTTTTTTGTCTCGCCGGTAATTTTAAAATATGCGATCCCTTCGTTTTGTAAATCTTTTTCTAAAAGTTCGAGTAAAGAGCGGAACTGCGAAAATACAAGGATTTTATGGCCTCCGTCCATCGCGCTCTTCAAAAGCTCCATGCAGGTTTCCCGCTTCGCGGATTCACCGTCGTAATTTTCGAAGCAGAGAGAAGGGTCACAGCAGATCTGGCGAATTTTTGTAATCTCCGCCAAAACAGCCATTTTGTTCTTTTGGAACATCTCGTCACTCTGCTTCTCGATCATTTGTTTCATATGTAGAACCTGTCCGTCGTAGAGGTTCTGCTGTTTCTTGTCGAAATGGACATAACAGATCTCCTCATTCTTGTCCGGTAAGTCGCTGAGAACCTCCTGCTTTAATCGTCTTAATATAAATGGCTCCACGAGGCGTTTCAATTTGTTCATCGCGGCTTCATCCTTGTGCCTGACGATCGGCATCTCCAATTCCTTTCGAAATTTCTCATATCCGTACAGAAATCCCGGCATCAAAAAATCAAAGATACTCCAAAGCTCGCTCAAGCGGTTCTCGATTGGCGTTCCGGTCAACGCGAAACGAACACGACTGTTTACAGCCTTGACTGATTTCGCCGCGGCTGTCGTGTGCGTCTTGATATATTGTGCCTCATCGATGATTTGATACGAAAAAGTCTTGTCAGCATAGAAAAGAATGTCTCTCTTCAGCAGGTCGTAAGAAGTGATGAGGATATCCGCGCCTGCCGCATTTTTGATCTGTTCCTCCCGTTCCTCTTTGTTTCCCGCGATCAACGCAATCGAAAGCTCCGGTGCGAATTTCGCGAATTCCTCCTTCCAGTTGTATACCAGCGACGCAGGGGTTACTACCAGTGCTTCTTCCAGCCTGCCTTCCTGCTTCGCTGCCAGCAATACGGAAATCACCTGGAGCGTTTTGCCGAGACCCATATCGTCTGCCAGAATCCCGCCAAACCGGTAGAATTCCACCGTTCTGAGCCATTTATATCCGAATTCCTGATAGCCGCGCATGACATGCTGCAGCGACTCCGGAACCTCATACTCCGAGTCCGCTACCGTCTTAAACTCCTTGACCAAATGCTTGAACGCATGATCCCGTTTCGCGTAAAACAGTTCATTTTTCTCTAAAACCTTGTCGAGATACAGTGCGCGATAGGCAGGTACTTTCATATCGCCTTTCACAAAATCACCTGGCTTCGCCTTAGATAAGCTCATGAAGGAAGCGAGCTCCTCCATGGTGTCTGCTTCCATCTGAATAAAATCGCCGTTTCTCAGTCGATGATAACGCTTGGCGCTTCGATAGCTGTTTAAGAGGTCGATCAATTCTTCGTCCGTCAGATCCGTCGAGGAAAGCTTCAGCTTCAGCAAGTCGCTTTCCATCCGCACGCCGACCGTAATCTGCGGCTTTCTTCGGATCGTCACGCGCTGAAATCTGTCAGTCGCGTGCACCTCTCCCAGTTTAAGCAAAAAATCCACGCCGCTTTCCAACACGCGGTACTGCTGTTCTTCCTCGTCACAGCAAAGGGCGCCCTCATCATTTTGATAGGGGAAAAACCCCCTCGCATGTGCGAGCATCTCGTTTTCCGCGCGAAGGTCGCGATACTCTGCAAGTACCTCGTCTTTCGCTTGCGCGCCATCGGTCATTTTCCCTTTTGTCAGCTCAAAGACCTGATCCTTATACTGCACCTTCACAGTACAGGTAAAAACATTCTCGTTCGCGTCAAGAAAAAAGCTGAATTCCGGTTCCGGATACAGATATTGCGCTATAGTCCGCGCGTCCTGAATCTGCACCTTTGCAATTTCCTCGAGGGCCGGCAATACCTTGTAATAGAATTCCGACAGATTTCTCCTTCCGATCTTAAAGCTGACACTGCCGTAATCATTGGTTCTCATGAGCGTTTCCAGAATCCGCGCGTCTTTGCTAACCACGCGGTTCAGGCTTGTGTCTTCAAAAAAATATTGATATTCCGCGCCCTCGACGAGTATCGGGATTTCACCGCTCAGCCGGATGCCGTCAAAATTTCCGTCGGAATCTTGGATATTCTCAATCAGAAGTGCGATGTTTGGACTTTTGTCGGCACATCCAGCCTCACCTGTTCTCTTGCTTTTTCCGGTTTTTTGTACAAAAGGAAAATGCCTGTCTTCCATCAAGACAAAAAATTCATCCAACGCTCTGCCGTACAGCGGGATCGTGCTTTTGATTTCTTCGTAAGCTTGCCCGATTTTTTTGTACAGCTCCATGCCGCGTAGCCCTGCCGCTTTCACCTCGTTTTTTAGGAAGTGATACAGGCCAAGCGATTCCGCGTCAAAAGACGCCGCCGCAAACGAGAGCCGGTTCTTCGTGCCAAGCTGCATCTCGCCGTTTGCCTCGACAATCTTGACGAACTCGGATAAGTCCTTTATGATATACAGCTTGTCAGCCCCCACTTTGAAAGTGAGATTTAATTGCCCGTCTTCCTCGACATCAAGCCGCGGTTCCAGATGAATCGGCTTGGCCGCTGCTTGTTCCGGCATATATATTTTACGGTTGCTTGCGTTGTCCTCGCGGCATTCCCGGATCAGCCTTAGTGCCTCTAAATCTGTCACGTCACCCAGTCGTTTTTTTATGACATAGTCTTGTGCCAGGAGCAGCAAGGCCGTCAAATGCGCGCATACCCTGCCGCCGGTACTCATATTATAATGCGCAAATCTTCTCTGCCCCTCCGGACAGTTCGGCGCAGAGCAATCAGTATAGAGTAACTTTTCCCTGCGAAAAGAGACTCTGATACTATGCTCTTTTCCCTTTGTGTCGAGATACACACCGACAACGGTACACTCGCGCTCAATTTGTCTGTAAAGATATTGCGGGAATCCTTCGTACACTGTTTGTATGCGAACGCGCTTATCCCGGATCAATGCTTTTGCCGTTTCGAAGTCAGCCTGATAGAATGTGCATGCTTCGGTTATCTTGTCAAATCTGTAATATTGGTATGGAGTTGCTGTGCTTGCGGCGTCCTTTGACTGCGCGAAAGGAAATACTTTTGTCGGTTTCTGCATTGCCGTCCCTTTGGCTTTTGCCAACGCAATGCTTTGCGCGGTCCCGATTGCAAGATCACCATTCTTTTCCATCCAAAAAAGCGCCGCCGCCATATGCTTGCAGCGCGCGCCGCTTTTGGCATACGGGCAATCGCATTGCATACTCTTGATCGAGTCCTTGCCCTTCGCTATCTTAACGATGTAGAGATCCGTCCCCTGCACGTAGAACGTCTTCGTATTCGAATTCTCCGCAGTTTTTTTGGGCGTGACATCTCCGTTTCGGTAATAAGCCTCGCCGCGCTTTAATATGATGTTTGAAAATAAGTGCTTCCAGGTCATGTTCATTTGTTCTTTCCTTTTATTTTATCATCTGACAATCTGCGCGCCAAACGGCATCAGCGACAGCTGCGCCAGCTTAAAAAACTGCTTCCCGAACGGAATCCCGATGATCGTGATGCACCAAAGGCAGCCGATGATCAGGTTCGCGACCGCCATTTCCAAACCGAAAAAAACGATCCAGATCACATTCACCAAAAGAGAAAACATGCCGCTGCCGTATACGATCTCCTTGCCGAACGGCCACATCGCCAGTGACGCAAACTTAAAGCACTGCAAGCCGATTGGAATCCCGATGATCGTGATGCACCAGATCAGCCCGGCCAGCAGCCAGAGAATACCGCTGAATAACCCACCAAAAATAAACCAAAGAATGTTGCTTAATGTGTTCATAATGACTCCTACATGAATATCCTCGTTTCAATCAATACCGTTCCGTCCAATTCTGTCAAGCCCAGCACTCCGCAAAGCGTCTGCTGCAATTTTTGCAAAATTCTCAATCGAAAACCTTGCATCTTTCGCTTGCTTGTGTTAACATTAGGTCAAGAGGAAACCGTTGAAAACGGCTAACCAATTGGGATTAAAATAATCGCCTCAGATTGCAAGCCGGGCGATTATTTTTTTATGTAAATGGTAATCCGCACTTTACCGAAGGTAATTGTGATTCGCACCATATTACCACCTTCCTTCCATCCAAAATCCCTTTTGCATTTCGGAAGGTTAACCGCTTTCGCTTGTCCTCTTGACCTCTCTATTTTATCACAATCCCGCACAAAGAACAAGCGTTCTTTTCATGTTTTCTCATACTCTTCGCAGCGCCGCTTCCAGCCGTTCTTTCTCGCTGCTTCCGGTCGTGGCAAACCGTTCTAGAGGGATGTTGTATTTTTTTAGGATTTCGTTTTTCTTCGCATCTCGCTCCAACTGCCTTTCGTTTGCCGCATGGAATGCATAGCCGTCCACTTCTACCGCAAGGACCGGTTGGTAATCCAGCTTCGAAAAGATCAAAAAGTCGATATGCGTGTTCAGGTTCCACGCGAACCTGCGCTCCTCATCTGTCAATTTGCTGTCGTCCGAGATCAAATGCCTCAGCGGGACATGGGAGGCAGCCGCATATTTTGCAAATTCCTCCTTAGTAAGAACATCTTGTATGACGGCATGCATCAAGTTTTCACTGTCGTAATCGGAGCTGCGTCCGTACCTTTTCAGCACGTTTTCCCGCGCCTGTTCATAACCTTGATACAAATAATCGAACACCGACCGGACCTCGCTGTCCACGATCTCGTAATTGTGATACTGAATATAGCCAATCAAATCATGGATTGGTGACGTCTTGTCGTTGTCATTGCCGTCCGTTACCACAATAAACTGCCGGATTGCCCGCGAAACTGCTACATTCAATCGATTCGGATTCGAAGCAAAGTCACCGATCTCGTTATCTACTGTGCTGAAGATCATCGCTGTCCTCTCCTGTCCCTGGAACTTATCCACAGTATCGGACTTGATGTTTTCCTGCTTTTGATCAAAGCGCTGCTTGAGAGCCTCCGCCTGCCTGCGATACGGTGTCACGATACCGAGATTTTCTCCTGCCGCCAGATGCAGCGACGGCAAAACCTCTCTTTCGATCACATCCATCTGCCGTTCATTTACATGACCGCGCGCATGGTTTCCCGCTACAGTCCTGTACACCGCAAGAGGCCGCTCTCCTTCGCTTTTTGTCATGACGATCAGCTCATTGTTGTAGAAGCGCTTGTTGCAGAACCCGATGATTTCCGGGTGACAGCGGTAGTGTTCTCGCAGCAAAACGCGCGGCGCATCCGAAAAAACTCCCACTGCGGAGGATAGCAGGCTATGCGTCGTATAGCGATATGCCTCCGGGAGTGCGTACTGCGAAAAGATCTGTTCCACTTTCGCTTTGGTTTCCCGATCTACCACGTTCGGCAGCTGCTTCCGGTCGCCGACGATGACGGCCTTTTTCGCACAGGAAAGCGCAAGTGCCCCGGTCGCGAGGTCCACCTGCGAGGCCTCATCGATGATCACATAATCGTACAGATACTCCGGCGACAAACTTGAGGTTAAAGAATATGTGGTGCTCAGGATCACCGGATAGTCATCCGTAAATTCGCTCGTCTTGCATTTTAGGTCACTTGCTGTGTATACGCGCGCATGCTTTGCTTTATGATATTTTTTTGCAAGGCTTGCCTTAAAAATGCGAATGGAATCTTCCGTATACTGCTTCATCTTCTCGTCAAAGTTATACAAGGCAAGCTTTTTGTTCAGACCGTCAATCTCGCCTTGTATTTCAGCAATGCGCTTTCTGTAATACAGATTTTCAAAAGATTCGCAAACAGTGTCCGGATGCCATGTGAGAAATTCAAATTTACGAATTCGATAACGGAATCTCCACAGTAATCTCTTGAAAAAGCCGATGGGGATATCATTTTCCATGCAGTATTCGTATTCCGTCAGCAGCTGCAAGACAGCTCGCGCGCCTGCCGCTTGCGAAAAGGCTTCGTGAACCCTATCGTCTGTTTCCTGTGCCTCGCCCCTGCTCGTATAATGCTTGTACTCTCTTTCCAGTTCATCAAGCTCTGTTGTTAACACGGACACCTTGTTTTTAGATTCCAGCATTTGGTTCAGTTTATCTTCTGCATCCGACAAGCTCTTCTTTCGCCGAGAATACTCCTCTCTGTCCATACGCCAGGATTCCATATCCGGAATTTCTATTTTTTGATTACGAATAAATTTTTCTTTGTTTTCACTTTTGCCAAGCGGCGCTGCGATGCAGGAAACTCCGTATTTTTCAAGTTTTTCGTAGACATTTTCTGTGGCAGTATTATTGTTTGAAACCACCGCAACCGTTTCGTTCTGCATCACCGCATTCGCAATAATATTTAAAATCGTCTGCGTCTTTCCGGTTCCCGGCGGTCCTTCAATCAGGCTGACTTTGCTCCGGATCGCATGCTCCACTGCTTCTTTTTGGCTTAAATTAAAGCCAAACGGATAGACAAGCGCGTGATCGATATTTGCTTTTACCTGAACCGGCATGCGTTCCAGAAAATCGTGCAAAACACTGACGCGTGGAATGACCTGAATCTTATCATAGCTGCCTTTCAGCACATTGCGTCCTTCCACAACCAAACCGATTTTTTCAGCCAGTTCAGAAAGGTATTGGAAGCCGTTTCTGCTGCGGCAAGCCGCTTGCTCGGTCACGCGCACCTGATCGTGATACACAGTCCGATAACTCCCATCGGCAAAAATGACGCGCGTATGCTTGCCGAATTCCTGCACGCCGTAAACGTCCAGCCGCAGATTGCCGTCCAGGAGCAATGCTTTTCCGTCAAGCAGCTCCGTTTCCACGCCTTTAAAGGCAGCAAAATTGGATGCGCTGTACCGAAACGAACCTCCGCTTCGAAACGTTACCCGTACAAACGGCCTGCCTTTTTCATATGTAAACTTTGCGACTTCCGCCGTCCGATCCTCCCCTTTGAGAAGAATCAGATGCGATGGATATTTTTTCATAAAACTGCTCCCCTGCTATGCTGTCCGATGATCTCGCGCGCCGGATGACATCCGTAGTTGTTGCATTTTTTGCAATAACCAGTTTGCTCATCGTGGTTGTTTCCCTTTTGGAAACAACCACGATTTTCACATCATGTTTTTGCATTTATTGCAATCGGCAGATTGATTTTATTACGACGTTTATTGCGACATTTATTACGACATCATGTCGCCAATTATAAGATTCTATAGACTCCATTGCGGTTTGCACCTACATGTTCAATCCTACCGTCATTCTTAAGCTGCTTTAATATTCGCTGAACCTGACGTGGCGACATTCCTAAGAGTTCTCCCATCTTTGCAGCAGACAACGTTCCGTCTTTCTGAATCAATTCCAAAATCTTCTCTGTAATTGTCTTTTCCCGAGGAAATGCTTTCCCGCCGGTCAGTTCTTTTAAAAGATCCCGAATTAGTTTCAGCATAAACGTAACAAAAATCGTAGACTCGCCTGCATGATTGGACGCATTTAAGGCGTAGTAATAATCCTGCTGCCTTTCATGAATAATTGTCTCGATCGGAATCCAAAGGTAAAATTCCTGCCATTTAGCTAACAGCAATGTATGCCATAGTCTTCCTGTTCTCCCATTGCCATCCGCAAACGGATGAATAAATTCGAATTCATAATGGAAAATGCAGCTTTTTACCAGCGGATGGAGTTTTGATTTTTTCAGCCAGTCAAATAGTTGTCCAATAAGCTCCGGAACGTAATTCGCAGGTGTTCCTGCATGAATCAGCTGCTCACCTGCAAAAACGCCAACGCCTTTACTTCTAAAGACTCCTGCTTCTTTTACTAGCCCGGTCATCATGATTTTATGTGCTTTCAAAAGATCTTTTACAGAATAAGGGTCCAGCTTTGTTAGAAGTTCATACGCTTCATAAGCATTCTGCACTTCGCGTATATCTTGAAGCGGTCCAAGTACACGTTTTCCGTCAATAATATCACTGACTTGATCGATCGTCAAAGAATTCTGTTCTATAGCCAAAGATGAATGAATGGACTTAACACGATTTTCACGCCGGAGTCTCGGGTTCTTTGAAAGCTGCTCCGATACCGTCATGATTCCGGTCAGTTCCGCTATCTCTATGACTAAATTTGTAATTTCTTCCGTCATGGTGAACGGTGGGATGTATGATGTATCCGACATGAATCTGCCTCCTTTGTTATTCTTTACAGATGTCGTTTGCATATGCTTGCACACTCTGCTGTGTCAGCTTCTTATCTTCGCACGGAACGTCATAAGTAGTTGTTGCATTTTTTGCAATAACCAGTTGGTTTTCAGTGGTTGTTTCTATTTTGGAAACAACCACTTACTTTGTGTCGCCGGTGGTGACACTTTTTAATTATCGATTTTGCTGAGGTTAGCAAAATCAAAAGACACATAATCTTTTCAACTTCGTTTTTCGGTTCTCAGCGATTTCCCTGAAGTCGGGAAAATCGGTAGTAAAAATCTTACACGCCAAGTGTGTTGTTCTTTCTCAATTTGCATTCTGCCATCTTTTCCCTTGGCTTTTGTCTATAGGATTTGCTTGTCCTACTCAATATCCCAAATCTTCTTCAACCGCTCAACAGTAAAATTCCATTTTTCTGCAACGGGTCTGCATACGGTATTCTGATTTCCGAAAAAGCCAAGTTCTTTTATTGCTGCATTCGATGCTACGGTTTTTATCCAGTTCACTTTAACTACATACTCTGCTTTTTCAAGATCATCAGCATTTAACAAGTAATCCTTCCGTACATCAATTTGCTCAAATGATTTCTGCTCACCATTTACTGAAAAAACAACATCTTTCGCGGTCTTAACTGTGTCTGTTACAATTCCTACACCGACATAACCTGTGTGCGGGATATTCACCCATACTCTATCTCCTGGAGAAAGAAACCCAAGCGTTTTACTATACCATGTTCCGCCTCCGGCGGAGATAAATCCCCATTTTCGGGCATCTTCCCAATCTCGATTGTCTTCGCCAAAAGAAACATAGTACTCACCGTTCCATTTTCCCTGAGACTTCGTTATGCTTGGCGTTTCTTCCACATCGTCCTCAAACCACACGCGGCTTATTAAGCGTTCTCCTGAATGTTCGAAAACATTGAAGAACAAAATATTTATGTCTACACTATAGGTGTCCCGCAAATAGCTAATGATGCGCTCTGTGCTGTCATCCATCTGTGCTGCTACTACAACCATTTTCACTTTTGTATTGACTGTCTCCTCATCAAGCTGTCGATGAAATTTTTTATCGTAGGCTTCATTCAATGTTTCTTGCTGGTTTGAAGTTTCTAGATAAATTTTTGCAATGTCCTCAGCAGATAATTTCGCCACGCATGAAGCATAATCAATCGTTTGTGCTGTAACTTCACGTGGCGTTAAATCTTTTTTCAGTTCCACTACAACCATATCGCCATCATGATCCATACATAACAGGTCTATGTATTTACCTGAAACTGTCCGAACTTGTCTGCCAATTACAAGCCAGCTTTCGTTCAATATTTCAATATGCTCATAGAGCAAGTCCTCTAATTCTTTTTCACCCGTTAATTTTGATGTCGCTAATGGAGTTTTGTCATCTAGTGACCATACAATTTGTGTCATTGCCATATGGAATACCTCACTGTTGTTATTTAATTCTTACACATTTTTAGTGCCTTCTGTGCTTTTTTAATTGAACTTTTTAATTCATCAATAACAGGAATGGCTATTTCCGGAGAATCGTAGAAAGTAGTTCGTACAGTAACAAATTCTCTAAACTGCTGCTTTATTTTATAATAGTCTTGTATTTCGCGTGGAGAAACCTGACCGTCGATAGCGTTGCACCGTTATCATGCACGCTATAGGTAAGCAGATTCTTTTGTTTTTACTATCTCTGCCACTTGGAAAGAAGCAAAAATAGATTTAGTCTTTCATCCGCTTTCCTTTTTTAGCTTTCAAACATGATATAATCACATCTTGTATACATTGCAAGCTGAAAACATATATATTGCTTTATTAAGCAATTTCTAAGATAAAAGCTTCTTAAAGTTTTCCTTTATTTGAATGTAAAGTTTTTGGGTGTTAATTTTTTTGTTTATTGACAAATACCCAATAATATCATTTATAAAAGATAGATTATAACTTGAACTAAGTCCCACTGTGAATGGTGCATCGCTTTCTATGACTATTCTATCAAGCGGAATTATATTAATAATATCTCTTCCCTTTTTACTCATTATCATTTGCTGATTAATTGAAAAAAAATAACCTTGAGATAATGCGTTTTTTAGATTCCCTAAGTCCCCAGTATACCAATGCAATATAACTTTACCTTCAAACCCATCAAGAATATTTAAGCAGTCATTCTCCGCCTTTCTTGCATGAACACTCATTATCTTATTTCCATCCTTTTGGCACAAATCAACAATTTGCTTAAATATATCTCTTTGTTTTTTTTGTTTTTCAGCATTTTTAATAGAATAATCCAATCCCACTTCTCCAATAAAGCGCGTTGTTCTAAAAAGCTCTTTAAACATTTCAATTTGATTATCATATTGTGCTACTAATTCTGGATGGAATCCCAAAGCTAATCTAATATATTTATAATTCCATTTTTCCTCATAATACCTTTTATATAAGCTAGGGAGATTAGTAACTGCAATTGTATATGATTTATGCTCATCTATATAGTTCAAAACAGCTTGCCTATTTTTATATAAATCAAAATGCATGTGTGCATCCATATTAAACTTAGTCATCTAGTGCCTCCAAATATGTTTTTAATTCAGTCATTCCTCGTACATACAAATCTGCATAGTTTATAATATTGTCCGTTATAGAGCCACTAGATTGAATAGCCATAAAGGCATATCTAGGATTAAACCGTCTTAGTCCTAAACGATACGAGTTTAAATTCATTTTCGAAACTTTTCCTTCGGTAAACCTTTTATCTCTGTAAGAGCTTTTATCTGTCATTCCTGCACGCATAATGGCTGCTTGCCGTATTACACATGGTAAGCAATATCCACAATGTCGTGCTTCTTTTTCCTTTTGCATTCTACCAATATCTGGATGGGAACAAGACATCGTATTCTCTAAATTGTTCGTAACAAGTGACTGATTTTTGCATTCTAATAACATTTCGCCTTTAGTTTTAAATTGATATGGATTAACTAACCTTACTGGGATTTCAATAAGGTTCAATAAGGTTTGAAATAGATGTATATAATGAGGATGCGTTGTTCTCGTACTACTTGTTCCCATTCGTGAAAATGTGCTTGGAATATTTAATGAAATAAATCCGTTTTCTGGTATAATTAAATCAACTTCCTTATTTAAACATGAAGCAACTGCTATTGCATGTGAAAAAAACATAAAAGAACGAGTTCTTGTAGTACCTTCAATCCCTGAAACAACCTTTGCATAGTATTGATGAAAATCTCTTGATTCTAATCTAAACCGTCAATCGTTGTGATAATTTTTTCAAGATTCTTAGGCTCATCAATGTTGGTAGCTGCACCCTGATAAATTTCGCGAACACGTCCGGTACAGTTTTCTCCTAAGTAGTCGAGAAGGTTCTTATAAAATTTCTTCAATTCTGTTCCGCTCTTCGCAGACAGTTCGTCCCAACGATAGTCCTCTGGAATTTGGCTTTCTGCACCCGTTTCTTTCGCCATTTTCAGAAACAGAATATAGGTAAGTTCGGTAACATATTGATGATAAGTAATGCCGTCGTCTCTTAACACATTGCAGAGATTCCAAAGCTTTGAAACGATTTCTTGTGTTGTCATGCTGTCCTTCCTCCGTCATCGTACAGATACTCGTTCAGTTCCAGTACGATGCTTTCTAATTTATTTCCAAATACTTTATTAATTTTATTAAAGCCGCCTTGTGCGCTGAATCTTCCGTCTTCATCAAATACTGCAACATTCAAAACAGACTCTTCCATCAGGTATTTTTCCATTCTGGCAATCCAATTCAGTTCCTGCTTTGAGAAACTATGCGCTTTTTTCAGTTTATCTACGGCTAGTCTGATTCTGGCTTCATGAGAAATCAGTGAGGAACCAATTGCGTATTTTCGAATCAGGCTGATAATATCTGCAGCGATTTCCTCATTTGTCATCTGCGAAACAGCGGTATTCAGCTGCTGCGTGGTAAAGCCTTCTCTGTCCAAGGTAAGACGCAGTGTCTTTAGGCTTTCACGAGTTAGCTCTTTCGGTCTGGTGCAGACAATGTTCAGCGCTGCAATCTCGTTCAGATTCGCCTTTACATACGCAGCAAAGGCGTCCAAATAGTCTTCAGGCTTGTTGGCATTGCCGTAACCTCTGCTGTGCTCCAGTAATTCATCTTCCTGATCCGAAATAACCACCGAACGATCACCATTGGCCTTTGTTTCCTGCAGCATTTTGAAGATTTCGGTATATGTAAGGATTCGCTTCTTTGCAGTGTCAGTATTGCAGCTTTGGATTTCAACAATAAACTGCGTAGGGTCTTTTCCCCCGCTCATGCTTATAAAATGCTCCATGGCCTTGCTGTCCATGTCACGTTTCTTACGCTGCAACTTAGCAATAATCTGATTAATCTGATTCTGAACCTGTTTTTCGTCTTCCATAACTTCCAGTCCATCAAGAAGCTGTGTAAAAGTCGTAGTCGGGTTAACAACAACAGGCTTCATGGTGTTTACCTCTTCAAGCGAATCGTAAACACCCACAGGATCATAAATTTCAAAATGTGTTTTATGAATGTCCGGGCAAAGCCTTGTAGCACGTCCGAGCATCTGCTCAAACAGGATTCTGGATTTTACACGTCGCATAAACACAAGCGTTGTAATCTCAGGTACATCAATTCCGGTTGTCAGCAAATCAACCGTAACAGCTATGCTTGGATATCTTTCATTTTTGAATCGTTTAATTACCTCCTGCACCTTTTTCTTATTACCGCCGCCAACGCTTCCCGTTATTTTCATGACAGCCTCGTTATCAACGCCGGTTTCTGCATAGATTTCTTTTAAAATTTTTACAATCATATCTGCGTGCTGATCGTCAACCGCATATATCAAAGTTTTTCCCTGTTCTTCAGGCGTCTCCGGGTCGATGTCACGGGCAATCTCGGTAAGCACCGTTCGGTTAAAAGGTTCTGTGATGACCTGGCGGTTAAATTTTTCAATATCAAAATTCAGTTCGTCATCTAAAAGTTCTGAATTGGTAATCTCACCTGTTACGGGGTCATATATTGTTACTGTATCGCCCGCCTTGTAATGGATGCCGTCTTCGCTCAGTTTCGTTTTCAGTTCGTGTGGTGCATCGTGGTCAACCAAATATCCCTCAATAACCGCCTCTCGATAAGTATATTTGTAAACAGGCTGTACAAAAATCTCTGTAGTCTGTAGTGCGGGAGTTGCCGTCAATGCAATCTTCACCGCATCAAAATATTCAACAACGGAGCGATATTTACTCTGGTAGTCAACTTGGTCACGGTAAAGCAGTTCGTCTTCGCCCATTTCTTTATCCAAGATATAACCGCGATGAGCCTCGTCGATAATAACAAGGTCAAAGTCTGTGACCGCCGGCATCGTTTCCTCTTCATTGTAAAGAATCCGTTTTACCATACTCTGAACGGTTGCGATTTGAATTCTCGTTTCTTTGTCGATTGTTTTATCTTCAAGTCCTTTGATATTGTAAATATCATCAAGAGTCATCAAGTCTTCCAACTTGACTTCTTTGAAAACGTCAGTTGCCTGTTCTCCTAAAGAAGTTCTGTCAACAAGAAACAAAATTCTGCGAAAACGTCCTGTTTTTAGGAAACGATAAATCATGCCGAGAATTGTTCTTGTTTTACCCGTGCCTGTTGTCATAGCTAGCAAAACATTCTGTTGTCCGTTGATAATGGCATTTTCAGCTGCCTGAATCGCTTTCAGTTGATATGCTCTGAGATTCAAACCATCCTCATCACGAAGCAAATCATACGGCATTTCTTGTAATGACTGATTCTTTGCTGCAATGTCTTTTTCAAGCTGTTCAATCATGCCATTCGGGCTAATCCAGCCCTTCAAAGCCCTCGGTGCATTATCAGGTTTTCTTAAATCAAGAAACCAAACGCCACTTTTTGTATCATATTGTTCTAAATACGGACGCCCATTTGTTGCAAAAGTAAAAGGAACGTTATACTTTTCCCATGTACCAATTTGATATTTCGTATCCTCGGAACGGATATTTCTTGAATAATCTTTACATTGAAAGTCAATGACAGATGGGATATCTTTATGCATTGCCTTTGCTTCGATGATTCCTACCAATTGTTCATCGATGAACAGCGCATAATCTGCATAGCCTCTGTTGCCAACGGTAGAATCTGTTGGCCATTCAGCGATTGCAAGGTTTCTGCCTTTTTCCGGGCGAGCCCCTTTTGAATAACGCAGCTTCTCTGTGTCAGCCTCCCAGCCGACTTTGCGAAGTTGCTCGTCAATAAGATATCGGGTCTCTGCTTCCGATCTAGTTCTCTGGCTTGCCGCTTTTCCTGCCTGTTTTTTACGCGCTTCTTTATCAACAGCCGGAGCCGCAGCTGCAGCTTCTGTAGCAGCTTCAATCAGCTGTTCCTCCTTGAGACGCTCATTCTCTTTATCTGTGTCAACAAAATCAATGGCCTCAGAAGGCATAACAAATGGCTTGTTCTGATAATTCCAATCTCCATATGTTTGCATGAACCATTCAGTCAAGCTGTATGTCATCTGTATTAGGCTCTTTCCCTCTTCAACAGAAGCGTAATTCTCATGTGCCGCTTTATTCCTCACTTTTCTGAGTGCATGAAGAATATCTGTCAAGTCCCTTGGAATCATGCCTTCCCGATAAAGTGTATCAATACGCTTAACTGCAGTATTGTCGTAAGGCAACGGAATCCTGTCATAAGTAAAAATCAAATTTACAATAGTTTCCCCTATCATTCCTAATTTCATTAAGCATGAATTAGAATCACCATACAAATATTTTTCCGCAAGTTCTCCGAAATTTGCTAAAACAGGAAAACTGTCTTTTAAAAATTCAAAGTTTGACTTCATTACACTGACTCCTTGTAAGATTCTTTTTACTCAATCCCTTACTGCATAGTATCGGTGGGCCGGTCCTTTCCCTTTGCAACAAAACCAGAGCCTCTTCATTTTCATGTCTCACACGTTTGTGCGTCCTAATCAGCTCTGGTTTCTTTTTTATCTCTTTATTTTGATATTTGTGTTCTTCATGGATACACACTCCCTCGGTAGATTGTCATAGGTCTATCTCTAAGGGTCACGCTTCCTCTTCATTCTAGCATAATTGTCGAAAAAAGTCTATTGATACATTGCTGGGATAGAAAGGTTTTCTCTTAACTTACTTTTTATTAAAAA
>ERZ779888.1846-NODE-1846-length-19375-cov-10.304089_pt1 | contig 19375 bp, 17 predicted proteins | sample MGYA00511245_ERZ779888 | MGnify/ENA primary metagenome ERZ779888 (study PRJEB29588, sample SAMEA2155255) | human gut metagenome | biome: human gut; feature: human-associated habitat; material: faeces | place: Denmark | collected 2008/2010 ... | reverse complement strand
AAAAGTAAACAGTTCTTTTTTTATCTGTCTACTTTTATTGTATCACTTCAATTGGTTCTTTTTTAAGTGTTTCTAAATACTTGCAATCTTGGGTTTGTGTAGATTGGTTTTGGTTCTAATATTTTTGTTTTTTTATATAATTAACTGGTGATTACTTTGTTTACTAAGAATAATAATATTAGAATTAAAATGGTTTTATTTGTTATAGTAGTTCTTTTGATATTTGTTATTTTACGTATTTTTTATGTTCAGACTGTTTCTTATAAGAAGCTTAGACTTCTTTCTGATGATTTATGGAGTAGGAAGCTTCCTATTACTGCTGAGCGTGGATTGATTCTTGATCGTAATGGAAAAGTGCTTGCGGATAATATTACTAGTGCTTCTTTGGTTGTTGTTCCTAATCAAATTGTTGATAAAGAAAGGACTGCTAGAATACTTAGTGAGTGTTTGAATGTTTCATATGATGATATTTATAAACATATTACTAAGGTTACTTCTATTGAAAGAATTCATCCTGAAGGTAGAAGGTTATCTAAAGAAGTTAGTGATAAAATAAATAGCTATAATTTGGATGGTGTTTATTTAGTTAAGGAGTCTCAAAGATATTATCCTAATAATGAAATGTTGTCTCATGTTATTGGTTATGTTGGTATAGATAATCAAGGTTTGTCTGGTATTGAGCTTTTATATAATGATTATTTAACTGGTGATGATGGTGCGATTAAGTATTATAGTGATGCTAAGGGTAATAAGCTTGATATTAGTGAGGTTTATATTGAGGCTACTAGTGGTATGGATATAATGCTTACTATTGATTATGATATACAGGTTTCTATTGAAAGGGAACTTAATAATATAGTTAAAATGTTTAGTCCTGATAATGCTCTTGCTATTGCAATGGATCCTAATACTGGTGAGATTTTAGGAATGTCTTCTCGTCCTAATTATGATCCTAATAATTATAAGAATTATAGTGCAGAGACTCTTAATAGAAATTTGCCTATATGGATGACTTATGAACCAGGTTCTACTTTTAAAATTATTACTACATCTGCAGCGGTTGAAGAAGGAGTTATTGATTTAGAACATGATACTTTTTATGATCCTGGTTCTGTTAAGGTAAGTGGTGCTAAAATAAGATGTTGGAAAAGTGGTGGGCATGGTCATCAGAGTTTTCTTCAAGTTTTTGAAAACTCTTGTAATCCTGGATTTGTTTCAATGGGATTTCGTTTAGGGAAAGAAAAATTGTTTTCGTATATAGATTTGTTTGGATTTGGTGAAAAAACTGGAATAGATCTTAATGGAGAGGGTAAAGGGATACTATTTAATCTTGATAAGGTACATGATTTGGAACTTGCTACTACTGCTTTTGGGCAAGGTGTTAGTGTTACTCCGATACAACAAGTTACTGCGGTTTCCTCGATAGTTAATGGTGGTTATTTATATAAGCCTTATGTAGTTAAGAGTATTCTTGATACTAAGACTAATAATATTATTAAAACTAATGAAAAAAATTTAGTTAGAAAGACGATTAGTCTTAATACTTCGAAGATAATGAGAATGGCTTTAGAAAGTGTTGTATCTAATGGTGGAGGTAAGATGACTTATATTGATGGTTATCGTGTTGGAGGTAAGACTGGTACTGCTCAAAAAGTTTCTAATGGTAGATATTTGGAGAATAATTATATAATGAGTTTTATGGCTGTTTTACCTAGTAATGATCCTAAAGTGGTTTTATATCTTGCTATTGATAATCCTAAAAAGACTGCTCTTTTGTCTAGTTATACAACGACTCCATTTGTTAGAAAGATACTTTTAGATATTATTTCTATTATGGATATAAAGAAGCAGTCTTCTCAAAAGGAAAAGGATTATGAATGGTATGATAAGAAGTATTATGATGTTCCTAATGTAGTGGGTCTTACTAAGAAAGAGGCAAAGAAGTTACTTTATAATTTTGATATTTCTTTTGAAGGAGATGGAAATATTGTTTTGGAACAGAGTATTAAACCTAATACGAGGTATTATGAGACTGGTACAATAAGACTTCTTATGGGTGATGAATAAACATGAGTTTTAACTTGTGTTTTTTATTTTTGTTTTGTGGTATAATTTTAGTAGATATTACTTATGGAGGTGTTGTTCATGGAGAAGGTTGATGCTTTTTGTTATTTGGGAAAAAATGTAAATATTAAAATAGATAGAAAGTTAGGATCTAGGCATCCAAAACATGGGTTTATGTATATGTTAAATTATGGTTTTGTTCCTAATACTGTTAGTGGTGATAATGAAGAGTTGGATGCTTATTTGATTGATGAATTTGAACCTGTTGATGAGGCGACTGGAAAAGTTATTGCTATAATTCATAGAATTAATGACGATGATGATAAGTTAGTTGTGTCTAAGAATGGAAAGGATTATTCTGATGATGCCATTAGAGCTTTGACTGAATTTCAAGAAAAATATTTTGAATCGGAAATAATTAGAGTTAAAAAAGAAGAAATTGATAATGATATAGTTATTAAAGAATATGATGATAAGTATTTAGAGGATATAAAAGACTTATTGGTGGAGTTAGAAGAATATATTGTTTCAGTAGATGAAGATAATTTGGATAGACTTCATAGTGATTATAGAGATAAAATGGCTTTGATAGATCTTGACTTAATAAACAAGAATAATGGAAAATGTTATGTTGCTTTAGATAATGATAAAGTTGTTGGATTAATTATGGGGATTATTTCTAAGTATGATGAATATGATTACTTGGATTATAAGTGTCCTAAACGAGGAGAGGTTATGGAACTTGTTGTTTCTAGTAAAGGTAGACATAATGGTATAGGTCAACAATTGATAAATGCTATGGAAGATTATTTTGTCTTGCAAGAATGTGAATATGTTTTAGTAGATGTATTTGCTTATAATGATAATGCAATTAAGTTTTATAGTAAGAGTGGTTATCATCCTAGAATGATTACTAATATTAAAAAGATAAGATAGGGATATATATGAAAAATATTGAATTAGTTAAACCTGAATTAAGTGATTATTGGTATGAAGAAATGATTCAAAGTGATTCTGATACTATGAGTTATAATGCTTTTTATGATGTATCTTATTTTGGATATCATTATGATACGGGTTGTATTGATTTTCCAAAAGAAAAGTGGATAGATAAGTATGATGAAAGAATAAAGAATAATGTATTTTTTGCTTATATAAAAGATATTGAGTTAAATACGTTTGTAGGTTATACGTATTATTTATATAATAAAGTAGATGATTTATATGAATGTGGTATACTTATTGAATATAAATATAGAGGAAATGGTTATTCAAAGCCTGCTATTAGACTGATGATTAATGAAGCTTATAATAATGGAATCGATTATTTATATGATACTTTTGAAGTTGACAGAGGTAGTACTTTGAATATTTTTAAGAGTGTTGGGTTTTGTGTTGATAAAGAAGTAACATATAAAAAGAAAAATGAGAATGTAAATGGTGTTATTGTTAAAATAAATACTAATTATATGTATGAAGATATAAATAATATAAAAAATATTTATGATGTGTTAGAGTTTATGAAAAAGTATATTAGATATGGTTGGATTGATAGTAACAATTGTATTCATGTTGAAAGTATGAAAGATTTTAGAAGATTGTATAGAACTATGTCTATTGATATGGCATTGAAGTATCAAGTTGGAACTTGTATAGAACAAGTTAATTTAATGCATTATTTACTTGATAGAATTAATGTTAAGAATGAAATGTTTTGTACTAGAGTGTATGAATCTGATGATTTTGATAATTTAGATGAAGAAGAACATATGCATTGTTTTATATTGGCATATGTTGATGATAAAGTGTATCACATAGAGCATCCTAATTGGTATTATATTGGAATTTATGAGTATAAAGATTTAAAGGATGCTTTGGAAAAAATAAATGCTTATTTTGAAGAACTTTCTGATGGTGTTGTTAGACCGTTAACAAAGTTTTATAAAGTTGATGTTAATTTAACTTTTAGAGAATTTAATAAGTATATTAATAGTTTAGTTTCTTTTAATAAATGAGGTAGGTGATGTTTATGTATTTTGCAAGAAGATTTATAAATGGTGATGAGAAAGATATAAGTAAGTTAATAGAAAAAGATTTATTAACTTGGAATATAAGAGATTATTCTAAAGAGGAGATTGATAGGATAATTAGTGAGCAAAGTGAAGAGAATATATTAAAGAGAAATGAAATTTTTCATGTTTATACTTTTTTAGATGATGATAAAATTGCGGGAGTAGGAATGATTGGTCCTTATTGGAATAGTGATACCGAAAGTTCTTTGTTTACTATTTTTATTGATCCTGATTATAAAGGAAAGGGGCTTGGTAGGAAGATAATTGAAACTTTAGAGAATGATGAATATTATAAAAGAGCTGATAGAGTGGAAATACCTGCCTCTATTAGTGCTGTTTCTTTTTATAAGCATTTTGGATATGGTTTTAAAAAATTTGGTAATATTGTTGATGAAGAAGGTCTTTATAGAATGGAAAAGTATCCTAAAATGAGCAATAGTAATGTTAACTTTAATCAGTATAATAAAAGACCTTATATAGATAATCAATATCATAATTATAAAGATTTTATATATGAGGTTTTAAATGATGAAAAATTGTTTAATGAATATATGAATGATTGTAATAATATTTGGATAATTGAACTTAATGGAAAGGAAATAGGGTTTCAATATTTAGATAATATTTATATAATTGATGAGTACCAACATATGGGAATTTTAGATGATGTAAAAAAAGATTATAATGAGTTTATGAGTGTTAATATAATGAAATAAGTGTTTATTTGTATGGGAGGAAATGTTTTTATGAAGTGTATTTTGATGAAATAATTGAAGTAGTAAAAGATATTAAAAGAATTAATATAGATGCTTTGGATGGTATTGTTTGCTGGTTTGATGAATTATTACATGAGTATCAATATTTAACTGGATTTTCCGATGGTAGAATACATGGATTATGTGTTGTTTTAAATAGACAGATAAATAGACTTAGAGAAAGAATAGATTCATAAAGAATATTTTTAGTTCTTTTTTTCTTTTTATGAAATAAAATTAATAGGAATGGTGCTTGTTTTATGTAAAATAAATGTGTATTTTAATAAATTATTCTAGGAAATGTATTAAAAATATAGTATAATGTTTTTTGAAAGAGGTGCATTATATATGTTGTTACTTACTAAATCAATTTTATCTTTAATGATTGGTTTTATTGCTGCGGTTATAGTGGGTTTAATATTAATACCATTTTTAAAGAGAATTAATTTTGGTCAAAGGATTAGTGAATATGTAGGGGAGTCTCATAGAAAAAAAGAAGGAACTCCAACGATGGGGGGAATTATTTTTATAATACCTACTGTTCTTGGAATTTTTTATTTGGTTATGAGTGGAAAAGTTGAGATGACTTATAACTTAGGAATAGTGTTACTTGTATTTGTTCTTTATGCTTTTCTTGGTTTTTTAGATGATTTTCTTAGTATAAAAAGGGGAAAGAATGAAGGGCTTACTGTTTCGCAAAAGTTTATTGGTCAAATAATTATTGCGCTTTTATTTTTTACAATTTATATGAAGTTTAATGGTGATACTAGTTTTGTTGTTACTACTTTGGGTATTAATATTGAACTTGGTTTTGTTTATGGAATATTTATACTTTTATTTATGGTATGGTTTTCTAATGCTGTTAATTTGACTGATGGACTTGATGGTTTATCTGGAGGACTTAGTGCAATATCTTTTGTGTCATATGCTCTTATTGCTCTTTTTGTAGGTAAAGAAGATATAGGAATCTTTTGTTTCTTATTAGTTGGAGCTTTAGCAGGATTTTTAATGTTTAATAGTTATCCTGCGAGGGTTTTTATGGGTGATACTGGATCTTTAGCACTTGGTGCTACTCTTGCTGCAGTTGCTATTCTTACAAGAAGGGAAATAACGCTTTTTGTAGTAGGGTTTGTTTTCTGCATTGAGGCATTTAGTGTTATGTTACAAGTGTTTTGGTATAAAACTAAGCATAAAAGAATATTTTTGATGACTCCGATTCATCATCATTTTGAAAAACTTGGTTATGAAGAGCCGGATATAGTAAAGGGTTTCTGGTTAGTAGGTATTATTTGTTCAGTTCTTGGAATATTTTTTGCAGTTTGGATATAAGAAAAGAGTTAAGTTTAGTTACTTAGCTCTTTTTCCTTGGTATGAATTTCTTTTTTTCATTTCTTTATCTATTTCGTTTAAAACACAGAATTTTTTAATTAGCCAGTTTGGTTCAATTAGATCATCTTCTTTTGGATCTCCAGTTATTCTATTTATTACTATGTTTTCATTTAGATATTCTAATTGATCACATACAATGTCTGTATATTCTTCTCTTGTGAGAATGTGGAATTGTTCTTTTTTGTAAAGTTCTTCTAATGGAGTGTCTTTTAGAATGTGTAACATATGTATTTTAATACCATCTATATTTTTGCTATTTAAATATTTTGCTGTTTCTATCATCATTTGTTTTGTTTCGAATGGTAGTCCATCTATGATGTGGACTACTACTTTTATGTTTTTGTCTTGTAGTTTTTTTAGAGTAGTTTCAAACTCTTGTAATGTGTATCCAAGATTTAATAGTTTATTTGTTTTTTTATGTATTGTTTGGAGTCCTAATTCGATAGTTAGGTCTGTTTTTTTATTTAATTCTTCTAAATAGTTTAAGCATTCTTCAGATATGGCATCACAACGAGTAGCTATGTTTATTCCTAATACATTTTCATATGTTAGGACTTCTTCATATTTTTGTTTTAAGTAGTTTAAGTCTCCATAAGTGTTTGTGTTTGCTTGAAAGTATGCAATGTATTTAGCATTTGGCCATTTTTTATGAAGCATGTCTTTAATGTTATGAAACTGTTCTTTTAGATTGTCTTTTTTATTTCCTGCAAAGTCTCCAGATCCATTTTTACAATATATGCATCCTCCATATCCTTTTGTGCCATCTTTATTTGGACAAGTTAGTCCTAGATTAAGGCTTACTTTAAATACTTTTGTTTTGTATTTTTCTTTATAGTAGTAATCTAGTGTGTAGTATCTTTTATTAGTATTAGAGTTTTTAAACATAGTATCACTTCCAATTAGTATTATAACTAATATTTAAATTATTATCAAATGTTAGTTGTAGTTTGATAATTTTTAAAAAAAAGTGCAATTTTGTATAAAATAGACATTTCAAAATTAATATGTTTGGAAAAATGTTCTCATAATACACTTTTAATAACTTATGAAAAAGTTTTTTTATATGATGAAATATTAAAATTGGTCGTTTGACAATGTGTTTTGGACTTAAACATTATTTCAAAGTATACTGATTTATCTGTTTTAGAAGTAGAAAAATTAAAGAAGTAGAGTAATTTATTTCTTTTTGTATGTGGTTTTAAAATTGTTTTCAAATATTTTTTTTTATGATAGAATTGTGTTGGTGGTGATACTATGTCTTTTATAAAGGGTAATTTTAAGAAATATATTTTTAAGTCTGATAGCGGTTATATTATTGGTCTTTTTAGAGTGAAAGATTGTTCTGATGATATTTTGTATAGGAATAAGACTATTACTTTTACTGGTTATTTTCCTTTATTGAATGAGACTGATTTATATGTTTTTAATGGTAATATGGTTAATCATACTAAGTATGGAGAACAGTTTAATGTAGTTTCTTATGAAGTGATATTACCTAATGAAAAGGATAATGTTGTAGATTTTTTATGTAGTGATATATTTCCTGGAATTGGTGAGAAGAAAGCTTCAAAAATTGTAGAAGTTCTAGGAGATGATTGTCTTAGTGTTATATTAGAGTGTTCTTCAAATCTTATGTTGGTTCCTGGTGTTACCGAAAAGCAAAAGAATACTATTTATGATAGTTTGACTAAGTATCGTGAATCTTATAAAGTAATTGTAGAGCTTACTTCGTATGGTTTTAGTATGAAGGATGCACTTTCTATATATAATAAGTATAAAACAGAGACTCTTTCTATATTTAGTTCTAATCCTTATAAGCTTATTGATGATATTAATGATATTACTTATAGTAAAATTGAAAAGATTCGTCATAATCTTAATATACTTGATGATGATAAAAATAGAATTAAAGCTTCGATTAAGTATGTTTTTAATTATGTTTCTTTTTCTTATGGTAGTACTTATATGTTATATGAAGAGATTTTATTTTTTACTAAGAAGTTATTAGAGACTGATAATAGTTCTTTGATAATTGATTGTCTTAGTGAAATGATTACTTCAGGTGATGTTATTAAGTATGATGAGAAGTATTTTATAAAAAGTATGTATGATGAGGAAAGATATGTTGCTAATAGAATATTTAATTTAGCTAATAATGATAATAGTATTAAGATAGATAATATATTGGAATTAATTAGTGAGTTAGAGAAGTTATTTGGTATTTGTTATAATTCTTGTCAGGTTGATGCTATTAAGGAAGCTTTTTGTAATAATTTTTTGGTTATAACTGGTGGCCCTGGGACTGGTAAGACTACAATTATAAAGGCTATATGTGAGTTATATAGTTATATAAATGATGTTAGTTATGATGAGATGATGGATAGTTTTGTTCTTCTTGCTCCGACTGGTAGGGCTTCGAAAAGGGTTGCAGAACAGACTAATTATACTGCGAGTACTATTCATAGGTTTTTAAAATGGAATAAAGATGATAATACTTTTAGGGTTAACGAAGAGAATAAGAGTGATGCTAAAGTTATTATTGTTGATGAAGTTAGTATGGTTGATATTCATCTTTTATATAGTTTATTTATGGGAATAAAAGATAATACTAAGGTTATTTTTATTGGAGATTTTAATCAGTTACCTAGTGTTGGTCCAGGACAAGTTTTAAAGGATATAATAGATAGTGAGTGTGTTAATGTTATTAAGTTAGAAAAATTGTATCGTAGAGAGGAGACTTCAAATATTACGCTTCTTGCTCATGATATTATACATGAGGATTTGTCTATGGATTTGTTTAATACTAGTGATGATTTAGTGTTTATTGAGTGTGATGGTTCAAATATGAAGGATAAGCTTAAAGAAGAGCTTGTTAAGTATGTTGATTGTTCTTATGAAGAGTTTCAGGTTATGGCTCCGATATATAAGGGTGAGAATGGAATAGATGATTTGAATTATTTTATGCAAGATATATTTAATCCTAAGGATAATACTAAGAATGAAATGATTATGGATGGTGTTTTATATAGAGAGTGTGATAAGATTTTACAACTTGTTAATATGGTTGATGATAATGTTTTTAATGGAGATATTGGTTGTATTAGACTTATTAAAAATAAAGAAAAGCAAGTTTATATAGATTTCGATAATAATATGATAAAGTATACTCCGAATAATTTTAGTAATATAAAACTTGGTTATGCTATTAGTATACATAAGTCTCAAGGTAGTGAGTTTGATTATGTTATTATACCTGTTTTGAATAAGTATAATAATATGTTATATAAAAAGCTTATTTATACTGGTATTACTCGTGCTAAAAAAAGACTTGTTTTAATCGGGGAGAAGGATGCTTTTATGAAGAGTGTTTATAATAATAGAGAGAGTAATAGAAAGACTGGTTTAAAAAGTTTTATATTGGAATGTATTAAATAGTTATTTTTTGTTAATACTATTTTTGAGGTGATATATTTTGAAAAAAATTACTAAGGTGGCTGCTTATATGGTTGGGGCTACAATGATTGCGGGAGCTTCGGCTTATATGGCTATGCCTAAAGAAGCTAGGGAGGATTTAAAGAGTCTTGCTAGTAATCTTTTAAAAAGAAAAAATAGTGATATTTCTAGTATGTAGGAACTATTAACTTTTGTTAGTAGTTTTTTTATTTATTTTTATTTAAAATAGTTTAATTTTTTTTATATAAATGTTATAATTTAGGAGGTGATAAATATGTTGAGAAAAAATAATGATAATAAAATAGATTATCAAAGTTTAAATGAAGTTATTAATATTAGTAAGAAAATACTTAAGGTTACTCTTTATTTAATAGTATTATCTTTAGTAGTTTTATGTATTTATTTAGGTAAAGAAATTAAAATACTTACTTTTATTGGTAATGTTTTAAGTGTTGCTACACCTTTCTTTATAGGTATAGTTATTGCTTGGTTACTTGATCCTATTGTTACATGGTTATCTAAAAAGAAGGTTAATAGAACTATTGGTTCATCTTTTGTATTTCTTATTTTTATAGCAGTCCTTTATTTGTTCTTTAGATTACTTGTTCCAATGTTATATACTCAAATTAATGAGTTTGTAGGAATTTTACCATCTTTATTTAATAAGTTTGGTGTATTTATGAGTAATGCTTTTGATAGGCTTGCAGTTGGAGGAATTGATTTATCTACGATTGAGTCTAGTATTTATGAAGGGGTAGAGAAGTTTGCTGTTAATCTTACTACTGAGCTTCCTACAACTATTCTTAATTTTACTACTGGTCTTGTGTCTAGTGTTGGTACATTCTTACTTGGACTTGTTGTTGGTTTTTATTTACTTATTGATTTTGATGGGGTTAAGCATGTTCTTGATTTCTTTCCTAAGAAGTGGCATTATTCTATTAAAAAAGTATGTAATGAATTAAATACTACATTTAAAGCTTTTGTACAAGGAACTTTATTTATTGCTCTTGCTGTTTCTGTTTTATCTTGGATATTGTTTAAAATTGTTGGTCTTCCATCTCCAATGTTATTTGGTGTAATTGCAGGTATTACTAATATTATTCCTTATATTGGTCCATGGATTGGTGGTGCTATTGCAGGTATTGTTGGATTTACTGTTAGTCCTTTGGTTGGAGTTCTTACTATTGTTGTAGCACTTCTTGTTCAACAAGTTGATAATATTGTTTTACATCCTGTTATTATGAGTAAGACTGTTCATTTGCATCCAGTCACTATTATGATAACATTGTTAATATTTGGATATTTCTGGGGTATTATTGGAATGATTTTATCTACTCCGATAGTTGCAGGATTAAAGATTATACTTAATGCAATTGATGAAAGATATGAAATACTTGAAAGATTAAGAAAAGATGAAGATGATTATGAAGAGGGATAATAGTATGAAGATTTTTATGATTAGTGGAAAAGCTAGAAGTGGTAAGGATACTTTTGGTGATGCTTTAGAGAGTGTTCTTACTTCTAGAGATTATAAAGTGTGTAGACTTTCTGTTGGTACTTATATTAAGTTTTATGCACAAAGGTATTTTGGATGGGATGGAAAAGAAGAGACTAAGCCTAGGGAATTGTTGCAAATGTTAGGTACTGAGGTTATTAGAAAGCAAATTGATCCTAAGTTTCATGTTAATAGGTTGATTGAGGATATAAAAGTTTTATCTAATTTCTTTGATGTATTTATTATTTCAGATGTTAGAGAACCTCTTGAAATAGAGGAAGTAAAGAAAAATTATGGTTGTGTTACAACGATTAAGATGATAAGACCTGATTTTCTTAACGAGCTTACTTCTGAACAAAGAAAGCATTATACAGAGGTTGCAATGGATAATTATAATGATTATGATTATGAAGTTATTAATGATAAAGATATAGAATCTTTGAATTTAGTTGCTACTAGGATTATAGATGAGGTGATGAAAAATGAATCTTAAGGATTTGTATATTAAGTATTTTGAAGAGTTAGGACATTCTGTTATATCTAGTGCTCCGATTGTTCCTGTTAATGATAATTCTGTTTTATTTAATACTGCAGGAATGCAACCTCTTGTTCCTTATTTACTTGGTAAAGAGCATCCAAGTGGTACTAGACTTTGTGATTATCAAAAGTGTGTTAGACTTACTGATTTAGATGAGATTGGTGATACTACGCATCATACTTTTTTTGAAATGCTTGGGAATTGGTCTTTAGGGGATTATTTTAAGGAAGAGAGTATTTTATATAGTTTTGATTTTTTGACTAAGGTTTTAAATATTCCTGTTGAAAGGTTAGGAGTTACTATATTTTCTGGTAATGATTTTATTCCTAGGGATGAGGTGTCTTATAATAAATGGTTATCTCTTGGTATTAGTAAGGATAGAATAAGGGAAACTTTTGAGGATAATTTTTGGATAGCGGGAGAGACTGGACCATGTGGACCTGATACTGAAATATTTTATTTTAGAAGTGATGATGAGATTCCAGAGTCTTATGATTTAGAGGATCCTAGATGGGTTGAGATATGGAATAATGTATTTATGGAATATGTTCGTCATGGTGATGGTACTTATACTACTTTATCTAAGAAGAATGTTGATACTGGTATGGGTGTTGAAAGGGTTACTGCGATTCTTGAGGGTGTTAATGATAATTATATGTCTTCGATATGGAAGGATGTTATTGATTTGATTTGTGATATAAGTAATCTTCCTTATTGTGGTAATGAAAAGAGTATGAGAATAATTGCAGATCATATTAGAACTAGTGTATTTATATCTTGTGATGATGCAGGTATTGTTCCTAGTAATACTGATCGTGGTTATATATTAAGAAGGCTTATTCGTAGGACTATAAGGCATGCTAAAAAGCTTGGTATTGATACCAATAGTGATTTTGATATTAGAATTGCTAAGTTAATTGTTTCTAAGTATGAAGATTATTATGATGAAATAAAGAGAAATAAAGAAGTTTGTTATGATGTTCTTACTAAAGAAAAGATTAAGTTTAATCGTACTTTAGAAAAGGGTCTTAAAGAGTTTGATAAGGTGGTTAATAATCTTACTGATAATATAATTGATAGGGATTTAGCTTTTAAGTTATATGATACTTATGGTTTTCCTATAGAACTTACTGTTGAACTTGCTAATGAACTTGGTATTTCTGTTGATGTTTTAGGTTTTAAAGAAAAATTTCATCATCATCAAGAAATATCTAAGATGGGTTCTAAAGAGAAGTTTAAGGGTGGACTTGCATCAAGTGGTGATATGGAAACTAAGTATCATACTGCTACTCATTTGCTTAATGCTGCTTTAAAATTAGTAGTGGGTCCTCATGCTCATCAAAAGGGTAGTAATATAACAAGTGAAAGATTAAGATTTGATTTTAGTTGTGATCATAAGCTTAGTGAGGAAGAAAAGGATAAGGTTTGTTCGCTGGTTAATTCTTGGATTAATGATGATTTAAAGGTTAGTGTTTGTGAAATGACTAAGGAAGATGCTATTAAAAGTGGGGCTGAGCATATGTTTATAGATAGGTATCCTGATGTTGTTACTGTTTATAAGATTGGTGATGTTTCTAGTGAAATATGTATGGGGCCTCATGTTTCTTCAACTAAGGTGCTTGGACATTTTAAAATTGTAAAGGAAGAAGCTAGTTCTTCTGGTGTAAGAAGAATTAAAGCTGTTTTAGAATAAGTAATTGTTATTACTTTTTCTTTTTAAATATGAAGTATAGTTTTAATGATAAAGAGTATGATATAGTCATTTCATATAAGAATATTAAGAATATGTATATGAGAATTAAGAATGATTTATGTATATATATTAGTGCTCCTGTTGGTATAAGTAATAGAAAAATAATTGAGTTTGTTAATAATAATTCTCGTTTTATTGAAAAGAATTTGCTTAATATAGAGAGTAAAGTTTCTTATAATTTTGGTAAGTTTATGTATTTGGGAAAATATTATGATATTTGCTATAGTAATACTTCTTCTATTGTTTTGGGAGATTCTAAAGTTTTTATGAGTAGAGATTATGATGTTTTAAAGTTTTATAAAAAGATGGCAAAGGAAGTATTTAGAAAAAGATATGATGTATGTTTTTCTATGTTTAATAAAAAAGTGATTAAGCCTGATCTTAGAATAAGAAAGATGACTAGTAAATGGGGAGTGTGTAATGTTACTGATAATGTTATTACTCTTAATTTAGAACTTATAAAGTTTGATATTAGGTATTTAGATTATGTTATATATCATGAACTTTCGCATCTTATTCATCCAAATCATTCTTCCTCTTTTTGGAAATTAGTTAGTTGTTATGTTCCTGATTATAAGAAAATAAGAAAGGATATGAAAAGTTTTTTATAGGTGGTATTATGTTAATAACTAGTTTAGATAATAAAAAAATAAAAGATTTAGTTAAGCTTCATAACAAAAAATATCGTGATTTATATGATAGGTTTGTTGTTGATAGTGTTAATTTTATTAAGGAAGCTGATAGTTTAGGACTTCTTTTAGAGGTTTATATACTTGATGGAAATGATTTAGATGTTTCATGTTCTAAGTATTTTGTTACTGATAAAGTGATGAATAAGATAAAGAGTATTAATACTTGTCTTTATGTTGGAGTAGTTAAGAAGCCTATTTTTGATGGTGTTCTTGGTGATAGAGTACTTCTTTTGGATGGTGTTTGTGATCCTGGTAATATGGGAACTATAATACGTAGTGCTCTTGGTTTTAATGTATCTAGTGTTGTTTTATCTAATACTTGTTGTGATTTATATAATGATAAGTGTTTAAGGGCTTGTGAGGGTTCTATTTTAAAGGTTAAGGTTTTAAGAGAGGATTTAGTTTCTGTTATTGAGTCTTTAAAAGGAATTGTTCCTATATATACAACTGATGTATGTGATGGTGAGGATATTAGAGAGGTATCTTGTTCTAAGTTTGCTCTTATTATGGGTAATGAAGGTAATGGAGTAAGTAATGAACTGGTAGTTCTTAGTGATAAAAAAATTAATATAAAGACTAATTCTAGTTTGGAGAGTCTTAATGTTGGGGTGGCTACTAGTATAATTTTGTATGAGTTTAGTAAATAAGTATTTATAATTATTTTATTTAGTGGTACAATTATAAAGAAATGGAAGTGTTATGTATGGAAAATAATGAAAAGATTTATATTTTTGGTCATCATAATCCTGATACTGATTCGGTTTGTGGTGCGATTAGTTTATCTTATTTAAAAAATAAATTAGGTTATGATACTGAACCTAGAGTACTTGATAATATTTCAAAGGAAACAGATTTTGTTCTTAATTATTTTGGCGTTTCAAAACCTAAGCATTTAGATGATGTTAAGTTACAAATAAAGGATATTGAGTACCATAAGAATTATTTTATGAAGGATACTGATTCTATTAAGAAAACTTATGATTTTTTAAATGAAAATAAAATAACTGGTATTCCTGTTGTAGATGATGATGGAAACTTTTTAGCTCTTATTACTCTTAAGATGTTACTTAAAGAGTTTATTGGTGGAGAATTGACTAGTTTAAAGACTTCGTATGATAATTTATTAGATGTCTTATGTGGAAAAGAAATTCTTAGGTACTTTGATTTAATTGAAGGGAATGTTTTAGTTGGTGGTTATAAATCAGTTATCTTTGTTGAGGAAGTTAAACTTTCTTTGAAGAGTATTTTGATTACTTCGAATAGGCCTATTATAATTAAGCATGCTATTGAACAGGGTGTTAAGACTATAATACTTGTTGGTGATCAAGATTTAGATTTAGATATAATTAATCTTGCTAAAGAGAATGAAGTTAATATTATTGGAACAACTTATGATACTTTTCATACTGCTAAGTTGATATCTCTTGCTAATTATATTTCTACTGTATTTGAACATGGTAGAGCAATATGTTTTAATGAGAATGAGTATTATGATGATTTTATAATTGCTAGTAAAAAGCTAAAGCATAATAATTATCCTGTTATTGATAAGAATAATAAGTGCTTAGGACTTCTTCGTCTTACTGATGTTGATAATGTTAATAGGAAAAAGGTTATTTTAGTTGACCATAATGAAGAAGAACAAAGTGTTCTTGGATTAAATGAAGCAGAGATTGTTGAGATAGTTGATCATCATAAGCTTGGAGATATTACTACTAGTAGTCCAATTAATTTTAGGAATATGGCTGTTGGTAGTTCAAATACTATTATTTATTCTTTGTATAAAGAAAATAATGTTGATATTCCTCGTGATATGGCTGGTATTATGTTATCTGGTATACTTTCTGATACTTTGATACTTAGTAGTCCTACTACTACGGATGTTGATAGAGAGGTAGTAGAAGAATTATCTAAAATAGTTGGTATTGATTATAAGGAATATGGACTTGAAATGTTTAAGGCTGGTACTTCTATAAAGGGTATGAGTAAAGAAGAAATATTAAATACTGATGTTAAGACATTCTCTTATGATGATAAGAAATATACAGTTGCTCAAGTATTTACAATGGATGTTGATGAAATGCTTAAAGATATGAATGAATATATTGAGTTAATAGAGAAAATGAGGCAAGATATTGGTAGTTCTTTTGTAGTGGTTGCTATTACTGATATTATAAAGAATGGATCATATTTCATATATACAAAAAGAGCGAAGGATATATTAGATCAGGGATATTTAATTGATAGTCATGAAGGTATGTATTTGGATGGACAAATATCTAGAAAAAAACAAATAGTACCTGCGATTATATCTGGTTTTAATAAATTGCAATAAATTTTTAAACAAAGTATATCAAATTATGCTTTGTTTTTTATTAATGTGATTTACTTCTTAAAATATAAGTGATATAATTATAAAAGATGATAAGTTAAGAGGTGGATTATGAAATTAAAGTTAAAAGCTACTGCTCAAGATTGGATGATTTTTGGTTTATTTGCGGTTTTATTACTTTTTTTAGTAGCACTTGCGGTTTCTAATATTGCAAGTATTGGACAAGGGAATGGGTTTACTGCAAATATATTTATTGCTTTTACTGAACATTTTGGTACGTTGCTTATGTTCTATGTTTTTGCATTAGTATTTTTGATTTTTTCTGTAAAATCATATTTTTTTGATAAAGAAAGTGGAATGGGATTTTCAATTGGCGAAAAGGAAAATAAAGGTGGTTATTCAAGATGGGCTAAAGAAAAAGAAATAAAATCATCTTTAAAGGAATTACATGTACAAGATCCTGTTTATAATGCTGCTGGGTTTCCTATTATTAATGATGGAAAGAACATGTGGGTTGATGATGGTGAATCACATAACTTAGTTATTGGGTCTACTGGTACTGGTAAAACTCAATGTATAATTCATCCGTTAGTAAAAATTCTTGCTAAACGTGGAGAGTCAATGATTATTACCGATCCTAAGGGTGAAATATATAAAGAAAGTGCTGGGTTGTTAAAACAAAGAGGATATAAAATTGTTGTATTAAACTTCCGTGATCCTCAACGTGGTAATACGTGGAATCCTCTTGCTCTTCCATATTCTTATTATATTAATGGCAATACTGATAAAGCAATGGAACTTTTGGATGACGTTGCTGCGAATATTTTGTATGAAGAAGGTGGAAATAAGGATCCATTTTGGGAAAAAAATTCTGCAGACTTCTTTACTGGACTTGCATTAGGATTATTTAAGGATGCAAAGCCTGAAGAAGTAAATATTAATAGTATTTCATTGATGACTACTTTGGGTGAGGAAAAATTTGGTAGAAATAGTAATTATATGAAAGAATATTTTAATGATATGGAACCTGATTCTTCAGCGTATACTGCTGCTTCAGCAACTGTTTTTGCGCCAGAAGAAACAAAGGGTGGTATTCTTTCTACATTTAAACAAAAGATAAGAATATTTGCATCTCGTGAAAATTTATCTGAAATGCTTGCTACTAGTGATTTTGATATGTCAACGATTGGTAAACAAAAGACTGCTGTATTTATGATTATTCAAGATGAAAAGAAAACATATCATGCTCTTGCAACAATTTTTATAAAACAATGTTATGAATCTTTAATAGATGTTGCTCAAAATTCACCAAAAGGAGAACTTCCTATTAGAACTAATTTTATTCTTGATGAATTTCAAAATATGCCTCCTTTAAAGGATATTACTACTATGGTTGCGGCAGCACGTTCTAGAAGAATTAGACTTACTATGATTATACAAAATTTTGCGGGTCTTGATGCTACTTATTCAAAAGAAGTTGCACAAACTATACGTAGTAACTGTAATAATTTACTTTATTTACTTACTACAGAACTTGCAGCATTAAAGGAAATAAGTGAACTTTGTGGTGAAGTTAAGGTAAAGGTAGGAAAAGGAGATAAAGAACATGAGGAAAATAGACCTTTAGTAACTGTTTCTGATTTACAAAAAATGAAACAGTTTGAAGCAATTATTATTAGAGTAAGACAAAGTCCATTTAGAACTAGATTAAAACCAAACTTTGAAATTGATTGGAATATTCCAAACTTGAATGCTGATCCATTTATTCAAAGAGAAAGAAAGGAAGTACAAAAATTTAATATTAAAGAATTTGTAAAAGAAAAGAAAAAAGATAGTTTTATGGATTCTATTGGTGGTAATTCTTTTATGGGTGGCGTTAATCCAGGTTCATTTGGAGGTATGAATCCTAGTTTATTCGGAGGATCTAATCCTAATTTATTTGCTACTCAAGGTAATGTTAGTGATACAAAACCAAATAATAATTTTAATATAGATGATATTGTTAAGAAAATAGATCAAAAAATTGCAGAACTTGAAGAGGAAGAAAGACGAGAACAAGAAGAACAAAAGAAAAAGCAACAACAAGCTAATTTGGAAAATAATGTCTCAAAAGATGTTAAAAATTCCTCTGATAATGTACAAAATGGTGGAATTTCTCCGACTCCTCAGACTAATTCAAATGTTTCTGATATTTATAAAAAGACAGTTACTGATGATCAATTCTTTGATGATTTCTTTGACGAATAACATTTAATAAATACTCTCATATAATGTATTATGGGGGTATTTTATGTATAAAAGTATAAGTACGGATGAGCTAAAAGGTCTTATTGGAAGGATTAATATTATTGATATCAGAGATAGTTATTTATTTAATAATGGTAATATTCCTACTAGTAAGAATGTTCCGGTTAATTTTTTACTTTTTAGTCCTGATAATTATATGAAGAAAGATACTGTTTATTATATATATTGCATGTATGGAATACAAAGTACAAAAGCTTGTCAACAACTTGCTTCGAAGGGATATAATGTTGTTAATGTTACTGGAGGATATAATAGTTATAAGAATTAGTGTTTAGATTATTATCTAGGCACTTTTTAAAAAAAGTGCAATTCTATATAAAATAAAGATTTCAAAAAATATTCGTTAGTAAAAGTGTAGTGATAATACTTTTTCCTTAACTTATGAACAGATTTTTAATAGAAAATTGAATCAATTTTAAAAATTGGTTCTTTTTTATATGATGAAATCTTAAAATTGGTCGTTTGACATGGATTTTTATATGTTTTATATTGGTTTAGCAAGAGAAAAAATCTTTGTGAAGGGAG
>ERZ779888.1842-NODE-1842-length-19416-cov-3.174423_pt1 | contig 19416 bp, 19 predicted proteins | sample MGYA00511245_ERZ779888 | MGnify/ENA primary metagenome ERZ779888 (study PRJEB29588, sample SAMEA2155255) | human gut metagenome | biome: human gut; feature: human-associated habitat; material: faeces | place: Denmark | collected 2008/2010 ... | reverse complement strand
ATTCCCGAAAGGCAATCAACAACCATGTAAGCAACCTGCGAAAGAAAATCAGGATTGCCCCGGATCTGCCGGACTATGTAAAAAGCGTCTATGGTGTAGGCTATAAATTAGATATATGAAAAAGGAAAGCTGCGGAGTGAGTAGTTGCTCTGTAGCTTCTTTTATAAAAATCGTGTTTTACATCTACACGGTGTATGAAGGTTAACGGAACGAACGCAAACAAAAAGCCCAATATTGCAGTTATCCAATGTGTACCGTAAAATAAAAAAAGATTTTCTTGTGAGGTTTCTGTGACATTTGGTTGATACTCTATAAAGAAAAGGATGTGAGCGAATGAGAATTTTAGTGGTTGAGGATGACCGCCTTTTGAATAATACCCTTTGCTATAACCTGTCTGCCGCTGGTTATGAAGTCGATGCTGCCCTGACGAAAAGCGTTGCCGAACGGTTTTGCAGAAAACAAGAGTATGATTTGATTGTCCTTGACATTAACCTGCCGGACGGCAATGGGTTTGATTTTTGTCGGGATATTAAGGAAAGCCACCCGGATACTGCTGTAATCTTCCTGACGGCAAACGATATGGAAAGCGATATGCTCAAAGGCTACGAACTGGGGGCGGATGATTATGTGACAAAGCCCTTCCCCATGAGCGTATTTCAGAAAAAAGTGTCTGCATTGCTGGCCCGGATCAGAAAGCAATCTGGCGGCGACTTTTACAATGACGGCAACCTGTTTATCAACTTTACGGAAATGACCGCAACGCGGGGCGGGGAAAGCATCTCTTTTACCCCAATGGAATACCGGCTTTTGAAAGTGCTGACGAAAAATCCGCAGATTGTTTTGACCCGGCAGGTGCTATTGGAAAAGCTGTGGGATATTGACGGAAATTTTGTGGATGAACACGCGCTGACTTCCACAATCAGCCGGGTACGAAGCAAAATTGAAAATCCAGATCATGCCTATATCAAAACCGTCTACGGCATGGGCTATATGTGGATTGGGGGCGGTAACAAATGAGGACAGAAAAACTCTCGGTCAATAAAATGTGTATGGTCGTGTGTGCAGCACTTTTCCTACTTTCGGTCGTTATGTCATGTACCATATACTTTTTAACAAGGGACGTATTGGCGCTATGCTGCGGAGTGCTTTATGCGGTTTTCGTTGCCGGGTGCATGGCTGCTTTTCTGGCCTTTGTGCGCCGGAAATTGACGCTGTTTTCGGACTCTCTGTGCAAGCTGCTGGACGATATGATGTCAGCAGGTCAGGCCCCGCCGCAGTACACAGAGGAAGAAAACCTGTTTTATAAAATCCAGCACCGGCTTTCCCGGCTCTATGAAGTGCTGCGGGAAAGCAAAAGCAGTATTGCAAAGGAACGGGCCGACTTACAGGAATTGATTTCGGACATCTCCCATCAGGTCAAAACGCCGATTGCAAACCTGAAAATGCTGGATGCCACTTTGTTGGAACAAGCTGTAACGCCGGAAAAACAGAGAGAATTTCTTTTGGCGATGGACAGCCAGTTAGACAAGCTGGATTTTCTCATGCAGGCAATGATTAAAACGTCACGGCTTGAAGCCGGTGTAATTGCTTTGGAGCCGAAGCCGCAGGCCATCTATGATACTCTCGCTGCGGCGCTGGGCGGTATTCTGCTGAACGCAGAGCAGAAAAAGATTGCGGTCACGGTGGATTGCCCGGAAACGGTAATGGCAGCCCATGATCGGAAATGGACAACCGAAGCCCTGTTCAACATTCTGGATAATGCGGTGAAGTACACCCCGGCAGGCGGGAAAATCCATGTAGCTGTGATGTGCTGGGAAATGTATGTGAAGATTGATATTTCCGATACGGGCATTGGTATTCCAGAACAACATCAAGGAACGATTTTCAAGCGGTTCTACCGTGAGGACAGGGTACATGACGCACCCGGCATCGGGATCGGCCTATATCTTACCCGTGAAATTATTACCCGGCAAGGGGGCTTTATCCGCGTTGCCTCGGAAGTCGGCACCGGCTCTACCTTTTCGGTGTTCCTGCCACATTCTTGAAATGTCACAGGATTGTGACATTTCAAGGCGTTTTAAGAGGAAATTCAAGAAGCACCGTGACATTTCTGCGAGGTTTCCCCTTTACAATGGAACCATCAAAAAGAAAGGTGGTAGAACTTATGCCTATTTTACAGACAACAGATTTGAAAAAATACTATGGGGTTGAGCCGAACATTACAAAAGCTCTGGACGGCGTTTCCCTTTCGATTGAGCCGGGGGAATTTGTTGCCATTATCGGCACATCCGGCAGCGGAAAATCCACATTGCTGAATATGATGGGCGGACTGGATGTTCCTACTTCCGGCAAGGTCATTGTGGATGGTAAAGATTTATCTACATTGAATGAGGAACACCTTGCGATTTTCCGCAGGCGAAAAATCGGATTTGTGTTTCAAAATTACAACCTTGTTCCCGTTCTGAATGTGTATGAAAATATCACTCTCCCGGTTGAACTGGACGGAGATACCGTGGATAAAGCGTTTATGGACGATGTGGTTCGTATGCTGGCTTTGGACGATAAACTAAGCAATATGCCGAACAATCTTTCCGGCGGCCAGCAGCAGCGCGTCGCTATTGCCCGCGCCCTGATTTCAAAACCAGCGATTGTTTTGGCGGACGAGCCGACGGGCAACCTTGACAGTCGGACGAGTAATGATGTTCTTGGCCTGCTGAAAGCTACCAGCCACAGATTTCATCAAACTCTTATCATGATTACTCATAACAACGAGATTGCCCAGCTTGCGGATCGTATTATTCGTATTGAGGACGGCAAAATTTCAGAGTAAGGTGGTGAAAAAGAATGAACGACATTTTATTTGGCAACAATAATGGCCCGATTCTTAAAAAATTGACAAAAAGAAGTTTGAAAGCTAATAAACGGCGAAACTTTTTTCTTGTTATGGCAATCATGCTTACCACCTTACTGATCGGCTCTGTTTTCAGCGTTGGCATGAGCCTTGTTGAGTCTGTAAAAATGGAGCAGCTAAGATTTGCAGGTACAATGGCGCACGCTGCTGTGGGTCATCCGACGACGGAGCAGATCAAGCAGCTTCACACATTGGACTATGTAAAAGAAGTTGGTACTGGTAACAGCGTTGGCGTTGTTCAAAATACAGCAGATATGGGAAATATCAGTTTGACCCTTCACTATTTCGACAAGACTGAATGGGAAGAACTGCGCGCCCCCGCCTATGTTGATATAGTAGGGAACTATCCTGAAAAAGAAAATGAGATCATGGTTTCTCGCGGGGTGCTGGAACGGCTGGGAATTGATACCCCATCCATTGGCATGGAGATTCCCCTCACCTATTACACAGATAGCGAAAACAGAGATTCCATAATTCAGGAAACCTTCACCTTGTCGGGGTGGTTCACAAGCTATGCGTTTGTCCAATCAACGGAGACTGCTGATGTGATTTTCGTTTCTCATGCGTTATCACAAAGATATGGAAAGACCGTGGAAAAAGATGGTTCTGCTTCGATCCTGTTTGCAGATGAGTCCAGAGTTTCAGAATATTGCAGCGCATTAGTGGCTGATTTAGGGTTAGCAGAAAATCAACCTGTCGCGATGGTACAGCTTTATGAAGCAGATGCCGGTCAGGGAGCTGCGACTTTGATTTCCCTATGTGCTATTGTGGTTTTCCTCATTTTTACAGGCTATCTGCTGATTTATAATATCCTGTATATTTCCATCTCCCATGATGTGCAGTTTTATGGGCTTCTCAAAACGATTGGGACGACGCCAAAACAGATCAAGCGTATTGTTATTCGGCAGGTTATACGCCTTTGCCTTATTGGAATACCTATTGGTATTATCCTGTCGTTGCTGCTTTCTTTAGGGGTGGTTCCATTCTTGATTTCAGAACTTGGAGCCATTTCCACAGATGAAGCCGTTGTATCATTCTCACCGATTATCTATGTGGGAGCAGTGTTCTTTCCTTTGCTTACTGCCATATTAGCCGCATCAAAACCTGCAAGAAAAGCCGCGAGTATTTCTCCCATAGAAGCGCAAAAATATACGGGAGTTATGGGCACTGTGAAACACATCCGATCACTGGCACACGGCAAACCATATCGTATGGCTTGGCGGAATATTTTCCGGGATAAAAAACGTGCAGGAGTGGTATTGTTCAGTTTGTTTTTAGGAGTGACGACCTTTCTATCAGTGACAACATTGGTTTTTAGCACAGATGTTTCAAAGTATATTGATTCTGCTTTTGAAAGTGATTTGGTACTGGATAATGAGACTTGGCCCGCGCAGACGTTGGATGATTCATTAGTGGAACAGCTCATGCTAATTCCCGGAGTTGAAAATATACACCCTACAACGTGGGAAGAAATGCGGTTGGATTACTCGGATGCGTTTAGAGGATATATTGCTAACCATCCCATGCAAGAGCAGATTTCCGCTTTGTCAGAGCAAGATATTGAGGACAATTTTAATGGATTTCTCATTGGAGTTGATGGAGAAGCCCTAACAAAATATCGTGACAGACTTGGAAGCCCCATTGATATTGAAGCATTTGATCGAGGAGAAATTGCTTTGATTGCCACCGATAATCCCGAATTGTTCTCCAATGTTCAAGAGCTGAATATTACCCCTTCTTATCGAGAAGAAAACAGCGTTTCCAATCAGCAAAAATATAAATTTGCTCTTGGTGGCTTTGTTCCGTTCAGCTATAAAGGCATTGGCTCCAGCCTTGCGCCAACCGTGATTGTGTCAAATACTATTATGCAGGAATGGTTTGGAGAGCCGGCCGTAAAACAGCTTGACATGAATGTTGCCAGCGGGTATGAGAAAAATGCTTTCATTGCATTGAAGCAGCTTATAGGAGACGATTCTGGAATTTCTATAACATCAAGAACTGAGTCTATGGAAGAACTGAATCGTGCAAAAATGGCCGTGCTGGTTCTTGGTGGAAGCATTTCGTTTGTAATCGCTCTTATTGGAATACTCAATTTTGTCAATGTTATGTCGGTTAGTGTTGTGGCCCGCAAGCGCGAATTGGCAACGCTTGAATCTATTGGAATGAGCCATAAGCAGGTTCGGAAAATGCTGATAAGTGAAGGACTTTACTATGCAATAATCACCCTGATTTTTGTCTTATCCGCTGGCAATCTGATCGCATACGGTATCTTCAAACTATTCCAGCAACAAGTGAGCTTCGCGGTATTTACCTATCCGATTATTCCGGCGGCTAGCATTATTCTGGTAATAATGATAATTTGTTTTATAACGCCGGAGAGGATGTATCGTTCTCTTAGCAGAGAAACAATAACGGAGCGATTAAGGGAGACAGAGTAATGTTAAGCATGTTTTTGAATCGAGGTGACAATAATATGGGAAATTAGCCGTACTGGATTTAGGCGATTCCGGCAGGCAGATAGGTGAAAAGCTATTTGCCATTCTTTCTCCCAGCCAAAAGAAGGAACTGGCTCGGTTTGTTCGTGACTATGAGACTGGCAAAATTCCGGCTGACATCCCATACACAACACTCTTTCGAGGCCAGTATTTTATTCCACCGCAGGAAGATCAGGCGTTGACGGAGATCCAGGAGGGCGATTTGTATTTTTGCTTGGAGCAGCGCCTTGTTACTGTCCGAGGTCAGGTGATTCCGCTGACGGTCAAGGAGTTTGAAATTTTTGCTTTGCTCATACAGAATCCAAAGCGAGTGTTCACCTATGAAATACTGCTGGATTTGGTATGGCATGAGGACTACACCTACTATTCCCGGAAAGCAATCAACAACCATGTAAGCAACCTGCGAAAGAAAATCAGGATTTCACCGGATTTGCCGAACTACGTGAAAAGTGTCTACGGTGTAGGATATAAATTCGATATATGAAAAAGGAAAGCTGCAGAGCAATTACAAACTCTGCAGCTTTCCTTTTGAAGATTTTTTAGCGTCCGCAGGACGCGTGGCCGTCACCGAAGGTGGCGATCTTGGGGGCTTGGGGGTTATCCCTCAACAAGCATTTTGACCGGTGCAATCCGGCCAAAATCGCAAAACATGTATATGTTTGCATTGCTTGCCGGTATGTTATTTATTCCATATTATTTATATAATTTCCATACATACCGTATCATATCATCAATCATATGATCCAAAAAAATCTCTGCTGTTTCAGGATTTAACAATGACTTATGTACTTCTACAATGGCTATTGCTTTCATATAGTTTGCGAAAATACGCCAGTCTACCTCCTCTGATTTGTTCGGTATAAAACTCAACAACCAGTTAGTTGTTTTTTCATCATTTTCAACATTCAAGAGATATTCTTCCGGCCACGACGCTTGTAATAAGGTGATTTCCTCTTGAGTCATAAAAGAAAATACATTCACACTATTATGAAACATATTTTTGACATAATTTTTGAAAGCCGACTGGCTTAAATGCCCTTCTGAATCCAATGCATCAAGTAATGCTTGTTTCTCCTTGTCACGCTCGTAAATCATAAGTTCATAGATAAAGTCCTCTTTACTCTTAAAAAAGCGGTAAAAAGTTCCCTTGGCAATCGCACACTTTTTTGTAATATCATCAATCGTCATCTTGCGATAGCCGAATTGCTTGAGTAATTCAAAACCTGTTATGAGAAGCTGCTCGCGCAACTTCTCTTTTTGCTGTTCAGAAAAAATCGCAGGCATATAACTTCCTCCTTCGCAAAATGAATATACGCACTGTTCTGGTCATTAAAATATTATCAGAAAAGGAGCCGCCTTGTCAAACAGATTCTCTCTCCGCTTACCCTACTTGACATCAGGGTTAGTTTGTGCTAATCTATGAAATGACCGTTATTATAAAAACAGTCATTTAGTTCTTCGACGTGAATGAAGAATAGAAAAGGAGGACACACATGGAGAAAAATAAACCGAATCCGATTGCAGAAGTGTTTTCCTATGCACACGACAAAAAGCTGATTGGACTTTCTGTCTTTCTCGCTGTGATTGCTGTGCTTAGTGGATTACTTCCATATTTTGCGGCCAGCTATCTTGTCATTGGTTTAATCAATAAGACCTTGACAATAGATCTTGTGCTGCTCTGGGGGATTCTTGCGATTGGTGGATACCTATTGAAAACAATCTGCCTGACATTTTCGTCTGTTTGCTCTCACAAAATGGCCTATGCAGTTATGGCAGAAATCCGCACGATGCTGACCCAAAAGCTCCTTCGCTTGTCAATGGGAAAGGCAACACAACGCAATGCTGGCGAGTATAAAGAAATTCTTATGGATGAAGTCGAACATTTGGAATACCCTCTGGCACATATGCTCCCGGAGCTGACTTCCCATATTCTTGGCTTTATAGTTGTTGTCATTTATATGTTTACCGTAAGCTGGCAGCTTGCCCTGGCCTCTCTCGGAACCTTGGTTCTTGGTTTTCTCATTTATGGGATGATGATGGCGGGAAAAGATGTGATGGGGATGTTCCAGAAATACACAAAAGATAGCGAAACAATGGCTGGAACAATGGTGGAATATGTGAATGGAATGGAGGTCATAAAAGCCTTTGGCCGTACAGCATCTTCTATGGAGAAATTTTCTTCTGCTGTTAAGGCGTTCCGGGATTCTATGATTGCCTGGTTTAAGCATTGCCATCCATTTCTTGCTGGATTCTATGTGGTTACACCAAACAGCTTAATGTTGGTACTCCCTATTGGAATATTGCTTTTAGCGGCAGGAAGCATTACTTTGGAGCATTTCATCCTTTGTATGTTTTTGGCCTTTGGTGTGGCACAACCCCTAATCAAAATAATGGAATTTGCTGACCACATTATGGCGATCACAACCACAATGGGAAAAGTAGACGAAATTATGGGGATGGAAGAATTACCGCAAGGCGTATCTACCCTTCCCGGCGCTGATGTTCTTAACATGAGTCATGTATCTTTTGGATATGGAGATACTGAGGTGCTGCACGATGTCAGCTTTGAAGTGCATAAGGGGCAGAAAGTCGCATTTGTGGGGCCTTCCGGCTCTGGAAAATCAACAATAGCAAAACTGCTGGTACGGTTCTATGATCCCGATGCAGGCGGTATTCAAATCAATGGCATAGATATACGGAATGTCCCTCTGGATGATTTGATGTCTAATATCAGCTTTGTTACACAGGATAATTTCCTTTTTGATACGAGTATAAAAGAAAATATTCGTATGGGTAATATAACGGCTACAGACGAAGATGTAATCAATGCGGCAAAACAGGCCGGATGCCATGAGTTTATCACTTCGCTTTCGGAAGGCTATGAAACTACCGCCGGAAATGCCGGGAATAAACTTTCCGGCGGCCAAAAACAACGGATTGCCATAGCAAGGGCTATCTTAAAGGATGCTCCTATTGTCATTCTTGATGAAGCGAGCGCCTTTATGGACCCAGAAAATGAAGATCGGGTTCAAAAATCTATTGAGGCGCTGACAGAGAAAAAGACATTGATTATGATTGCTCACCGGCTGCACACAGTCATTCACTGTGACTGTATTTTTGTCGTGGATGATGGACATATCATTGCCCGTGGAATCCATGATGAGCTTCTGAAAAATTGTGTGGTTTACCAGACCCTATGGGAAAGAAATCAGGAGAAAGGGGTGAGCGCATGAAACAGTTACTTCACGAATTTTTACTGCTCTGTGGTTCAAAAGGAAAACGAGTCAAGCAAAGCGTTATCTTTGGCTTTTTTGATGGCATATTTGAAGCCATGCCTTTCTGTGCAGTATTTTACCTTTTTTATCATTTGGAACAACTAAGTTGGAACGCCTCTTTCCTGACACTTTCGGATGCGGGAATTGTTGCTGCAATTTTCCTCGTTGGAGTGATCGGACGCTGGATTATGAAGTTCTGTATTTACAGATTTCAGAGCGTTGCCAGCTATGAAGCGATTGCAGATGCAAGGTTAGCGGTGGGGGATCATCTCAAACAGGCACCAATGGGCTTTTTCAATTCAGAAACCATTGGAAATACTGTGACCACTCTGACCGATGATATGCACTACATAGAGCAAAATGCTGCAAACATCTTGGAAAAGACCATCAATGGATGTATCAATGTTTTTGTTATGACCCTTGGAGTATTTGTTTTTGATTGGCGTTTAGGGCTGATTTTCCTAATGGGAGCTATTCTTTCTCTGGCAATTATTTCATCTATGCAGAAAGCGGGAATTTCTGTTGCTGCAAAGGCAAAGGAAAGCCAAAATGCTGCCAATGGAAAAGTTGTAGAATATCTTCATGGACTATCCATCTACAAGCTGTTTCCCGGTTCAAGACAACAGAGTGTGAATGTCGAGAAGGTTTTTGGGGATTTGCGTGATGCTTCTTTTAATATGGAAAAGACCTTTATACGCAAGAATTTATCATACACATTGGTGATTCGTCTGGCCTGCGGCATTATTACGATTCTTACAGCCCTTCTTGCTTTTGGTGGGCAGATGGGAATTGCAAAGGCAGCGGTACTTCTTATTGCCACTTTTGTACTCTATCAACCGCTAGAAAATTTGGGAAATATCAGCGCAATGGTGCGTATGATGGAGGTATCGCTGAAAAGGATCGAGAAGATGAAAAAGATGCCGGTTATGGAAGGAGAAAATCAAACGCCGCTTCAATATGACATTCGATTTGAAAATGTTTCCTTCCAATATGAGCAAAATCAAAGCGATGTGATCCATGATGTTTCTTTCTATATCCCCGAAAAAGAAATGACCGCTATTGTAGGCCCATCGGGATGTGGAAAAACAACATTGACCCGACTTATGGCCCGATTTTGGGATGTAGGTTCCGGCTGTGTTTCCATCGGCGGAATTGATGTTCGGAAAATTCACCCCGAACAGCTTTACTCTTATTTCAGTATCGTATTCCAGAATGTTTTTCTGTTTCACGATACGATTGAAAACAATATAAGGTTTGGAAATCCTGCCGCCACTCACGAAGAAGTTGTTGCAGCGGCAAAGAAAGCCTGCTGTCACGATTTTATCCAGTCCTTGCCGGATGGTTATGCAACGATGGTAGAAGAAAACGGAGGCAATTTATCTGGAGGTGAAAAGCAGCGGATCTCCATAGCCAGAGCCATTTTGAAAGATGCTCCTATCATTCTCCTGGATGAAGCAACTTCCAGCGTTGATCCAGAAAATGAATGGATGCTTCAGCAGGCAATTCAGGAACTCACTGCGGGCAAAACTGTAGTTATGATTGCCCACAAAATCAAAACTATAATGAATGCGGGGCAAATCATCGTTATGGATAACGGCCGAGTGCATGGAATAGGAACCCATGAGGCGTTATTACAATCCGACGAGATTTACCGGACTTTTTGGGACGCAAGAAGAACAGCATCTCAATGGAAAATTTGAAAGGAGAACTTCAAACCATGAACAACAAATTGCAGGGAAAAGATTTAATTACTATTGGTATCTACACAGCGTTATACATAGTTGCCATCTTCGTGGCAAGTGTGGCAAATGTTACTCCGTTGACTTTTATGTTTTATCCCGCTATTTCTTCTTTGTTGGGCGCAGTATTTTTCATTATGCTGGCAACAAAGGTACAGAAATTTGGTGCAGTTATCATTTGGGGCGTGATTGTTGGCTTGCTCTATTTGGTGCTTGGCATGGCGTTAACACTTCCGTTTTTTGTTGCTGCCTCTATCATTGCACAGTTCATACTTTCAAAAAGTGGGTATAAGAGCATGAAAGCAGCCATCGGCTCCTATGTTTTGATTTCCATCTTTTCAATCGGGGGATATTCACAGCTTTTCCTGTTCACGGCTCAGTATTTGGAAGAAGCTGCCCGCCGTGGGTTGTCTGACGCTTTTGTAAGTGGGCTGGAAAGCTATTCTACGATAGGGTTCCTGTTGATTATGATTGTAGCTACTGCTATTTGCGCCCTGCTTGGCTGTATGTTTGCAAAGGCGGTACTAAAGAAACATCTTTCCAAAGCTGGGGTTCTCTAATATGGGGGCGCATCGGATTGATGTAAGAACAAAACTATTTTTGATCCTGTATTCAGCAGTCATGGTATTCCTGTTCTATTCAACTTTGTTGGAAACCTCACTGGTGCTTTTAACCTTTGCTCTGCAATTCTATCTGAAAAAGAGTAAAACCAGCGTAAAATTGCTTATCGTTTATTTTGTATTTGTGGTATTGCAGTACAGCTTACTTCCAGTACTTCCACAGTCATTGGTGACTGTCGTTTCAATGTTCGTGGTTTCGTTCCGAAGGCTATTTCCTTGTGCGATGGCCGGGATTCTTCTGATTCAGACAACACAGGTATCTGATCTAATGTCCGGCCTCTATCGCCTAAAACTGCCAAAACAGATTGTTATCCCGTTGGCTGTGACGCTTAGGTACATCCCGGCTATCAATGAGGAATGGCATAATATCAATGACGCCATGCGGATTCGCAGTTTTCACGCTCCCGGTCGCAACATTATAAAGCGAGTACAGAAAAAGATAGAGTGTTACTATGTGCCTTTGCTGGTATCGGCTTCTCAAATTGCCGAGGAGTTATCCGCAGCGGCGGTTACTCGTGGAATTGAAAACCCAGCACCACGCACAATTCTGCACCGCACTAAGTTCCGCCTTTTGGATTGGGGCATTTTTCTCTTTCTTATAGCACTGCTGGGGCTTGTCTTGTGGCAGCAAACTGTAGCAGGAGGTATGGCATGATTGAATTAAAGGATGTTTCCTTTCAATATGAAAACAGCGATAAAGAGAGCGTTTCTCACATCAATATGTCTGTAGATAAGGGAGAGTGTATTCTTCTATGCGGCAAAAGTGGATGTGGAAAAACAACAGTGACAAAGCTGATCAATGGGTTAATCCCTCATATGGCAAGCGGAAAAAAAGAAGGTTCTGCATACATAAAAGGTGTGTCTGTGGATGAAATCCCTATGTATCAGCTTTCAAAAACGGTGGGTTCTGTATTTCAAAATCCAAAATCCCAGTTTTTTAACCTTGATACAGACAGCGAATTGACCTTTGCTGTAGAAAATCAAGGGCTATCTGAAGATGAAATAAATCAAAGGCTTGAGGAAGTTACGGAGAGCCTAAAAATAGGCCATTTGCGGAACCGGAGTATTTTTGAGCTTTCCGGCGGCGAAAAACAACTCATTGCGGTTGCTTCTGTCTGTATATCCAGACCGGAAATACTGGTGCTGGATGAACCCACGGCTAATCTCGACCTACAAACCATTCATATTCTGAAAAATATGCTGATTCAGTTAAAGGCTGCTGGGATAACCATTATAATTGCTGAACATCGGTTATCTTACCTATTCGGCATTGTTGATCGGGTTTTATATATGTCGGAAGGAAAAATTGAAAAAGAATATACAGGCACAGACTTTTTCCGGCTCTCTGATCCAGAGCGAATCCGTATGGGATTGCGGCGTTTACAGGAAAGAGAAAACTCCCACCGAAGTACCACTTATCATACAAAGCAACGAGCAATTAAGATTGATAATGTTTCTTTGAGATACGGGAAAAAGCGGATTTTGAACAATCTTTCATTCACGGCATTTAAGGGGGATATTATTGGAATTGTCGGAAAAAACGGCGTAGGAAAATCAACCTTTTGCCGTTCCGTATGCGGCCTTCATCCACTCTCCACTGGTAGTATTCAAATAGAGGGCGGCTATACAAGCGAAAAAGAACGCCGAAACCTAAGTTATATCGTTATGCAGGATGTAAACCATCAGCTATTTGGTGACAGTGTTATGGAAGAAATGACGATCAGTCAGGATCATCCAGACATGGAAAAAGCAAATGCATTACTGCGGGAATTTGCTTTGGAGGACTATAAAGATCATCACCCATTGGCTTTATCAGGAGGGCAAAAGCAACGCCTCGCTATTGCAGTTAGTCTGATGCTGCACAAACAAATATATTTGTTTGACGAGCCAAGTAGCGGGTTGGACTATCAATCCATGTGCGCCATACGTGACCAGATTGCAGAATTATCGGATAATGGCAGCACCATTTTTCTTATCACTCACGATATGGAGCTACTTAATTCTTTATGTAATCGGTGTCTATTTCTTGAAAAAGACAAAATTATTGAACTGTTTCCTGATAGGCGAAACCTGAGTACAATTATTGAAGATTTGCTTTGCTCATAGTTAAATAAAAAAGGAGGTGGTGATGACATGGGAAATTAGCCGTATTGGATTTAAGAAATTCTGGCAGACAGATAGGCGAAAAACTGTTTACCCTGCTTTCTCCCAACCAAAAGAAGGAGCTGGCTCAGTTTGTTCGTGACTATGAGGCTGGCAATATTCCGGCTGATGTCCCATGCACAACACTCTTTCGAGGTCAGTATTTTATCCCGCCGCAGGCAGATCAGCCGTTGACAGAGATCCGGGAAGGTGCTTTATATTTCTGCTTAGAGCAGCGCCTTGTTACTGTGCGGGGCCAGACAATTTCGCTAACGGTTAAGGAATTTGAGATTTTTGCTTTGCTCATACTAAATCCAAAGCGGGTGTTCACCTATGAAATGCTGCTGGATCTGGTATGGCATGAGGACTACACCTACTATTCCCGGAAAGCGATCAACAACCACATAAGAAACTTGCGAAAGAAGCTTCGGGTTGCCCCTGGCTTGCCGGATTATGTGAAAAGCGTCTATGGAGTGGGATATAAATTTGAAGTATAAGAAGGGTGCGGTATTCTCTGCCGCACCCTTAAATTTTCGCTTTTTCTGCTGTGTGGATAATCCCTGATTTTGTCGTATTTTGTTGATTAAATTCAGTAAATCCATGACACTTCTGGAAGAATTATAGCACTTCTCCCTATATAATGCCCCAAAATGAGGGAGGTGGACATAATAAGTAAATCTGCTCTCCTTCACTAAAGGAGGGCATGGAAAATGCTGCCGAGGTCAGAATACCGGCCTCGACATAGCCGGTCATATAAAAGAGATTCAAACCCCGTAATCCTGCGATGGATTGCGGGGTTTTTCTATTCGACAGGATTTTGCATTTTTCATCCTGCTCCGTCAGATAATGGCGGAATACGACAGGCACAGCTTACCGCTGTACGGTGGGCGCTCCTTTTTACATATAAGGCGCAGGACAAGCCTGCCGCCGGACCTGTACGGTGTAGATCACCGCCCCTCTGATTTCGATTTGCCCATTAACCCACTCAAAAATCGAAATTGGAGGATTACCATGAAAGAAATCAATCTGCGGGAATTTTACCCGGAAATATATAAAACGGATCTGTTTATCAGCCTGCCCGATGAGGTTGTGGATGTGCTGGTAGAATATCAGCGGAAAGAAGTGGCATATCGCCGTCGTACATACCGGCATAAGGCATTCCTTTCTCTTGATTATGGGGATGATATTGAACGCGAAGCTGTTCTTTTTACCCCAACGCTGCAGGAGATCGTAGAAAGGCACCTGGAGGAAGAACGGGTGTACCAAGCTATTTTTTCGCTGCCGGAAAAACAGCGCCAGCGTGTGTATGCTCATTATATTCTCGGCATTACACTGATGGATATTGCCAAGATGGAAGGTGTTTCTCTCCATGCTGTCTATGAAAGTATTCAGCGCGGGCTTCGGCGTCTGGAAAAAATTTTAGAAGAAAATTTCTAAAACCCCTACAAATGCACCCCCGAAAATGTCACGACTTATAGAAGGACAATTTTTGGGGACAATGCCATTTCGGTGAGTGAGAACCTTCAACGGTGCCACACCCGCCTGTATATGCAGACAAGCTCCCAATCCTTCATCTGGACCTTGAAAACTGCATATACGGTGCCATAGGTACTTTACCTGTATTCCGAGCGGCAAATGGAGCGGCGCGATGACAGGCGGCTTTAAGGAGGTGATGAAGCCCAGCCGTCCGAGCGATCCACGCTATCCATTGATCTGGCTGTGGCAGGCCAGACGCGATGACTGATACAGGGCATAATGATACTTTCTCACGACCCGTCAAAGACTTGGGGGGAGTCCCTTCTGTGTTCGTTAGCTCTGGCGAAGCGACGGCACAAGCAGGGCTATGATGCGGTAAAGCTGGCCGCAGCCTGTGGCATCCCCGGCCCGGAAAAGGGTCTGCCGGGGGGCGTGGCAAATACGGCAAGCTACTAAGAAAACATCCATGCCGTTGTTTTGATTTTCGAGCAGCGGCATGGATTCTTATAAAATCGAAATCAGATACCATGAGGCCGGGCCGCTCTTTTCGTGTGTCCGGCCTTATTCATGTGATTTTGACTGAAAAATTTATCATGGATAAATCGCAAATTTTTTTGATTAGCAGCGGACAAGTGGGAACCAGAGCGTTATAATAATGGTGGAAGTCATAATACATTTTGTCGGCTGCGGAAAGGAGGACAAATGGATCAGGCTGCAAAATGTACGCAAAGAGATACCCCAAAGTCAAGGACCTACACAGTTGAAGATGTGGCCGCTATGCTGAATATCGGCCGTACTTCTGCTTATAACCTTGTAAAAGAGGGGCATTTCAAGACCGTTCGAGTTGGTAATGCCATACGAATTTCCAAAAAATCATTTGACGAATGGTTAGATGCTTTAGTCCTCTAACCGGAAAGGAAGATCGTATATGGCATCCATCATCAAACGTAAAAAAGCATATTCTGTTGTTTATAATTATACTGACGAAAACGGAAATACCAAGCAGAAATGGGAAACATGGCATACCCATAAAGAAGCCCTGAAACGGAAAGCGGAGATTGAAAACCAGCAAAACAACGGTACGTTTCTTCCTCCGAACAATCAGAAGTTATCTGATTTTCTCTATGATTTTGTTTCCACTTATGGGGCAAAGAAATGGGGCGTTTCCATGTATGACAGCCAGACGGCCCTGATTGCCAACTATATCAATCCGATTATCGGCGATTTGGAAGTGCAGGCAATCAATCCCCGTGTCGTGGATAAGTACATTCAGACCCTTCAAAAGACGCCTTCTGTTTCCAGGAAGAACCGCAAAGCGCGAACGGAGTTTGTCACGAACCAAACGATTGAAAAAATTATTAAATTGCTTCGATGCGCTTTTAAACAAGCTGTTCGCTGGGAATTGGTCGGTAAAAATCCTTTTGAAAACACCGTGCTTCCTAAGACGGAGTACAAGAAGCGGGATATTTGGAACGCAGATACGATTCGGATCGCATTGGACCAATGCACTGATAATAAGCTGTATATCGCTATGAATCTCGCATTTGCCTGCTCTCTGCGTATGGGAGAAATCCTTGGTCTGCGGTGGAAGAATGTTTTCATTGAGGACGAACACATCATGGCTGACAATGCCTATATCTACATTGACGCAGAGTTGACACGGGCTTCAAAGCAGGCGATTGAAATGCTTGGTGAAAAAGATATTTATTACATTTTCACCCCGCTCATGCCCAATACCAGCACTCGGCTGATCCTGAAAAAGCCGAAAACGGATTCCAGTATACGCAAGGTCTGGCTTCCTAAAACACTGGCCTATATCCTTCGTGAGTGGAGAAAAGCGCAGGAGGAATTGAAATCATTTCTCGGTGATGAATACCAGGACTTTGATTTAGTAGTTGCTCTGCCTAACGGCAGGCCGTGTGAAAATCGGATCATCGAGAAAGAGTTTTCAATCCTGAAAGAGAAGGCTGGGCTGCCTAACGTGGTATTTCACTCTCTCAGACATTCCAGCACTACTTACAAGCTGAAGCTCAACCACGGGGACCTGAAGGCCACACAGGGCGATACAGGCCATGCAGAGATTGATATGATTACGAAGGTATATGCACATATCCTGGACGAAGATCGCAAGGTGAACGCTCAGAAGTTTGAGAACGCTTTCTATGCGGTCAACAGGGATCTGAAAAATGTGCAGCCTCCGCAGGAACAGCCAGCGGCACCAACCTTAGACCTCTCCGCACTGATTGAACAGCTTCAAAAATCTCCGGAGCTGGCACAAACACTGGCGGCACTGATCGGGCAGCAAAATCAGGGGTTGAAAGCGAATTAGCAAAAAGCTCATTTTTGTTAGCAAGGACGAGATTTTTGTTCGAGTCCAATTAGCAAAATATTCATTGTAACTCATAAACAAACAAATCACCTTATATGCGGTATGATGGTTTTAGAGACAAGGGTTCGGATAAACAAGAAACGCCGAAAACCTTGATAAATCAAGACTTTCGGCGGAGTTTTTGGCGTCCCAGAGAGGATTTGAACCTCCGACCCCACGCTTAGGAGGCGTGTGCTCTATCCAGCTGAGCTACTGAGACATTTTAATAAATATGAACTTGTATTCCTAATTTAGACTCGAACCATCTACCGCTTAGGAGGCGGATGCTCTATCCAACTGAGCTACTGGCGCATATTTAATTTATAAGGCTACTACCCATCCATTGGGGAACACTTTTAGGTTCTCTTAGGAGTGTGACCTCTATCCAACCGAGTTGCTGAGACGTGTTAAATTGGGGTCATAAAGTGTACTGTGTTATTGTACCGCACGGCGGCGCATTTGTCAATCATATTGGATTTTCGCGCACTGAAATATACACAGAAAAAGCTTTGAATCCCCGTGCAAATTTTCCTCAAAAGACAAGGCTCTGGGTGGCTTTTGCCTTGACGCTTTTCGCTTTTTCGTCTATACTGATATATGTATGAAAACTTATGGAAACCAAACACCGCGGGCATCGGGAAATGTGCCTGCACGGAAAAAACAAAGGATTAAGGAGCCCGATACATGGTTTTTGCCGATTTGTTCTTTATCTATGTCTTTTTGCCGCTGTGCCTCATCTGTTACGGCCTCGCCAAAAAGCTCAGCACCAAAAACATCGTGCTGATTGTCTTTTCACTCATCTTTTACGCTTGGGGCGAGCCGCTTTGGATTTTGCTTTTGCTGTTCAGTTCATTCTTTAACTGGTTCATCGGCATATTGATCGGCAAATTTCGGGATACCCCGCGCGCAAAGTTAGCCGTTGGCGGCGGTATTTTTGTAGATATTCTGCTTTTGCTCATCTTTAAGTACAGCGCGTTCATTGTAGAAAACCTGAACGCCGTTTCGGGCGCGGCCATTCCCGTGCCGCAGATCACGTTGCCCATCGGTATCAGCTTCTACACGTTCCAGGCTATCTCCTACATTTTGGACTGCTACTGGGAAACGGTGGACGTGCAGCCGAAGTACCACAAATTCCTTTTGTACCTGTCCCTCTTTCCGCAGCTCATCGCCGGCCCAATCGTGCGGTACAGCGTTGTGGAGCAGGAGATCGACAACCGCTCCGTCAACGCGACCGACCTATGCGAAGGTGCGCTGCGCGTGATCCTCGGCCTTGCGAAAAAGGTCATCATCGCGAACAATTTGTGGTCCATCGTCAACACTTTCTTCGGCAAGGACATCACGGGACTTTCCGTACTCGGCACATGGTACACCATCATCGTGTATTCGCTGTATGTTTACTTTGACTTCAGCGGTTATTCCGATATTGCCATCGGCCTCGGTCGCATGTTTGGCTTCCACTTTGACGAAAACTTCCGTCATCCGTTTGCCTGCACCACCATTGCGGAGTTCTGGCAGCGCTGGCACATCTCCCTCGGCTCCTTCTTCCGCGACTACCTTTTGTACGTGCCGTTCTTCGGCAAGCCGCGCAAGTATTTCGGCCTGTTCCTTGTTTGGTTCTGCACCGGTCTTTGGCACGGTGCCGCATGGAACTTCATTTTATGGGGTCTTTACTACGGCTGCTTCATGCTGTTCGAGCAGAAAATGGGCAAAAAGCGCATGAAAAAGTGGCCGATCGTGTGGAAGCACGTGTATACGAAGCTTGTCATCATCCTCGGCTTCGGCATCTTCTATTTTGAAGATCTCGGCCAGCTTGGTCAGTTTTTTCTCAATATCACGGGCATCAGCATGATTGCGAACGGCGCGCCGTTTACGGACCCCATGACGTTCTCCTCCCTGCGCAACAACATCTTTCTCATTTTGTTCGCGATTCTCGTCAGCCTGCCGGTATTGCCGAAGATCAAGAGTTATTTTCTCGAGAGCAAAAACGATACCGTTTATGCCATCGGCCGCGTCGGCTCCGTTGCGGTCTGTATGGTGTTGCTCGCCGTCGTGAGTGTTCTGCTCGTTGATACCACGAACAACGTGTTCCTGTATTTCAGATTCTAAGGGGAGGTGCTCATTGACATGAACGATTTTAAAGACCTTGACCTTGATTATTTTGCTCCCCGCAAGCCCGCCGCACCGGAAGCGAAGCCGGAGAAAACCGAAGCCGTAGATGCGCCGACTGCGGATGAAAGCGCCGAACCCGCAGAGCGTCGCCGCAAGCCGCGCAATCATGACTTCCGACACCCGCCCGAAAACCGTCATTGCGACTGCCGCGTTCGGCGGCAAAAAAATATCCGTCGCCGGCATGGCGAAGGGCGCGGGAATGATAGAGCCCAATATGGCTA
>ERZ779888.1837-NODE-1837-length-19479-cov-4.155014_pt1 | contig 19479 bp, 16 predicted proteins | sample MGYA00511245_ERZ779888 | MGnify/ENA primary metagenome ERZ779888 (study PRJEB29588, sample SAMEA2155255) | human gut metagenome | biome: human gut; feature: human-associated habitat; material: faeces | place: Denmark | collected 2008/2010 ... | reverse complement strand
TTGCAGGACGTAATTCGGTCTGATGAAGAGGCTGCTTAAAGTTGTAAACTACTGTAATATAAATAATATAAGCGAAAAAGACCTTATCCATAGATTCGTTTGGAATCTGTGGGTAAGGCCTTTTTGCAGGAAAAGCCTATTTTGAAAGCGAATAGATAATTTGAAGATAGCAATATCTTTGTTTGTCGTACTCATGAACAGCGTGGGTATGTGGATTGAAATTATAAGGTTAACTAGTAGAAGTTAGTGGGGCCGTCCGATAGAAATATTGGGCGGCTTTACTACTTAACATTATAGAAAAAATATCTTGCATAAATCTATAGAGTAGACTATAATGAACTTATAAAAGAATTAAGGACGATACAAACTGGTTAAAAATAATATATCGAATAGTTTAAGTACATAGGAAGGTGGTCTTGGTAATGTATGTAGGACATACAACAGAAGATGGCCGAAAGCAAAAGCTGCTTGACCATCTTCAAGGCACGAGTGCTCTGGCAGAAAAATTTGCTGATGTATTTGATGCAGGTGAGTGGGGACGGAGTGTCGGGCTATATCATGACTGCGGGAAATTTAGTAGGGCGTACCAGCGCAGAATATTAGAGAATGGTCCAAGAGTAGATCACTCGACTGCGGGTGCTCTATTAATAATGAAAAAAATACATAATCTTTTTTTGTCCATCTGCGTAGCTAGTCACCACAGCGGGCTCCTTGATGAAGGCAATCGAAGAATATCAACTGCTGGAGATAGTACATTTTATGGCAGGCTGAAAAAAGATCTGTCAGGAAAACTGGACTTTTCTGCGTATCGACAGGAATTGCCGGATCCGCAGCCTCCCAAAACACATCCGAATTTTTTATATACAGAAGACAATTTCTATTCTTCGTTTTTTGTTCGGATGCTCTTTTCCTGCTTAGTCGATGCTGACTTCTTAGATACGGAACATTTTATGAGTAATGGAGCGGTAAAACGCGATGGCTTTGCTTCAATTCAAGAACTGCATGATATGTTTTTTGAATATTATAAACACTTCGGTGAGCCGACGACGCCCATCAATAAAAAGCGTCAGGAAATATACCAGCAGTGTCTGGCGGCCGCGGAGAAAGAGCCAGGCATATTCAGTCTGACAGTCCCCACGGGTGGCGGTAAAACGTTGTCATCCTTGGCGTTTGCCTTAAAACATGCGGTCAAATATAGGAAGCAGCGTATTATTTATGTCATTCCGTATACCTCGATTATTGAGCAGACCGCCGATGTTTTCCGCAATATCCTTGGCACGGAAAATGTCATCGAACATCATATGAACGTAGATTACGATGATGAAAAAGCAGATGCTGAGATGGAACGCAAGAAACTGGCGACAGAAAATTGGGACGCTCCGCTTATCGTCACGACGAATGTACAATTTTTCGAGTCTCTCTTTGCGGCGAAGACGAGTCGCTGCCGCAAAATCCATAATATCGCGAACAGCGTTATCATTTTCGATGAAGCACAGATGCTGCCGGAGTCATATCTGCGGCCCTGCATTCGCGCTATTGGTGAGTTGGTAGCGAACTATCACTGCAGTGCAGTCTTGTGTACGGCGACACAGCCCAACCTGGATGCTTATTTTGCTGAAATTGGTCCGACACTGGCCGTTCGGGAGATTTGTCCAGATGTGCAGTCCTTATATAATTTCTTTCGGCGTACGACCTACCAATTCTTGGATGTTTCTTCTCTGGATGAAGTCGCAGCAAAGCTGAACCAGCATGAGCAGGTACTGTGCATTACGAACTCCAAGAAGGATGCACAAAATCTCTATAAAGCTATGGATGGGGAAGGATGCTATCATTTATCGACGTTCATGTGTCCTGCTCATCGCCGTAAGGTTCTATCAGTCATTCGTCAGCGGCTGAAGGGTGGTTTGCCATGCAAAGTTGTCTCCACCAGCCTGATTCAGGCTGGCGTCGATGTCGACTTTCCTGTCGTCTATCGGGAAATTGCTGGCTTGGACAGCATCATTCAGTCGGGCGGACGCTGCAATCGTGAAGGAAAGCATAAGGCCGAAGAAAGTATGGTATATATTTATGATTTGAATAAATCTTCAAGAGGGATACCTGCTTTTGTGCGGCGTCCGCTGGAAGTTACCAAAATGACAACTCAGAAACATGATGATATTGCCAGTGTGGAAAGCATCAAGGATTATTTCCACGAGCTGCATTATCTAATAGGAAGAAATCAGCTGGACAATAAGGATATCTTGAAAGAATTAGAGGGAAAAAGTATTCCCTTTGCTAATGTTGGCAAGGAGTTCAAGCTGATTGAAGAAGATGGGAAGAATGTATTCATTCCTTTGATGGACGACGAGGAGAATCAGGAAATTCTGTCAAAACTGAAGCTTGGGCTTCGCAGCCGTTCGCTTTTACGTAAGGCGAATCAATATGTCGTAAGTGTTTACAATAATCAGTTGGCCAAATTGTGTGATACTGGCAAGTTAGAAAAATTAGATGAAGAGCTCTATCTTCTCCGTGACCCTGCTGCGTACAGTATGGAAACGGGCTTGGATATCAATATGGAAGATGGCATTGGCATCTTTTTATAAGCATTAATCAGGGAGATGGTGATATGGCAATCAAAGTAGAAGTATGGGGCGATTATGCCCTGTTTTCCAGACCGGAGATGAAATCCGAACGGGTGAGCTATGATGTGATGACGCCTTCTGCGGCGCGCGGCATCATCGAAGCCATTTATTGGCATCCGGGACTCAGGTGGATTATCGACAAAATCTATGTCTTGAGTCCTATCCAGTTTACGAATATCCGCCGCAATGAAGTAGAGGCCAAGGCCAGTGCCTCCAAGGCTAAGCAGGCTATGACAAAAAAGAATGTTCCCTTATATCTGAATACAAAAGAGAAGATTCAGCAGCGGGCTTCGATGGTCCTGCGCAAGGTTCATTATGTCATTGAAGCACATTTTGAGCTGACGGATAAGGCCAATGAATCGGACAATGCGGGGAAATTCCAAGATATTATTCGCCGGCGGCTGAAACGGGGACAGTGCTATCATACGCCGTACTTCGGCTGTCGGGAATTTCCAGTGAATTTCCGTGAATATGAATTTGACAGCGTGCCAACGGTTTATGCTGATGAAGATAAGGAGCTCGGTTATATGCTCTATGACATGGATTATTCGGATTTAGAGAATATCAAGCCTATGTTCTTCCGGGCCACGCTGCACCATGGTGTTCTTGATTTGAGAGACTGTGAGGTGCACTCATGATTTTACAAGCATTAGTCGATTATTATGAGACCTTATCTGAACAGGGAAAAATCGCTAAGCCAGGCTGGGGTAAATATAAAATTTCCTATGCGGTAAATCTTGATCACCAAGGTCATCTGCTAGGAATTCTGCCTTTGGAGACAGAGAAGCCTCGCGGAAAAAAGATGGTAAGTGTGCCGCAGGTTCTGTCACTGCCGGAAGGTGTGAAAAAATCATCTGGTATTCGCGCGCAGTTTCTTTGGGCCAATGCAGCTTACTGCCTGGGACTGCCGAAGTCGAGCAAGCCAGCATCTGATGATGAGAATGATGTCAAGAAATGGGAGAAAGATAAAAGACGCAGCATCGATTGTTTTGCTGCGATGAAAGAACTCCATTTGTCAATCCTAGCCGATGTGCACACGCCGATTGCCGAGGCTTTAAAAGCATTTTTCAATTCGTGGAATCCGGAAACAGCAGAGAAAAATGAGGTACTGCAGCCGTATTTAGAAACGAATTTGCTGACAGCCAATATAATCTATGCAGTCAATGGTGTCTATGTGCAGGATGATGAGGCCGTCAAAGCAGCGTGGGACTCTTATCAAAATCACCCAGATGATGACGCTGTAGAAGGTCAATGTCTGGTTACGGGCAAAATAGCACCCATAGCCAGAATTCATCCGAATATTAAAGGAGTCCGGGGGGCACAGTCTTCAGGGGCTTCGTTAGTTTCCTTCAATAAAGAAGCCTTTGAATCTTATGGTCATCATCAAAGTTATAATGCACCCGTCAGCACTTATGCTGCTTTTGCATATACTTCGGCCTTGAACCAGCTTATTGCGGATGAGAAGCATTGTAAAATTATCGGCGATACGACCATTGTCTATTGGGCCGCCGACGGCGAGCCGGCATATCAGGATTCGTTCGGCTGTGCTGCTTTTGACGACGGTGAGACCATTGATGACGAGATGTTGGATGATTTATTTAATCACATCCGGGCGGGAGAAGCATTTGACTTTAATGGCGTGCCCATTCATCCGGAGAATCCGTTTTATGTTCTCGGCTTAGCTCCTAATGCAGCTCGTTTGTCAGTGCGGTTTTTCCTGCGTGACACATTTGGCAATTTCATCAATCATATCCGCAGGCATTATGAGAGACTCGAGATTGTCAAAGCGCCTGATTCCAGAAAATATTTGCCGTTATGGAAACTGACTTTGGAAACGGTCAATAAAAACAGCAAGGACAAAGCGGCTTCACCACTTCTGGCAGGTGCGGTTATGAGAAGCATTCTTGCAGATGCACCATATCCAGTTTCTTTGTACACCAATATCTTGCTGCGGGTAAAGGCAGACCAGGATAATGAAGATAAGCATATCTATAAAATAAATTCTACGAAAGCCGCCATCATCAAGGCGTATATTTTAAAGAATTTCCCGAAAGGAGAGAAAGCAACCGTGGCTCTTAATGAAGAAAGTACAAGCACTCCTTATGTATTGGGCAGGCTCTTTTCTGTACTGGAAGAAGTGCAGGAGAAAGCGTATGGAAGTGAAAATGAACCAGGCAAGAAGCTTAATAGTACTATAAAAGATCGCTACTTTAATAGTGCTGCAGCAACACCAGGAATTGTATTCCCTGTGCTGCTGAAATTGTCAAATCATCATTTACGTAAATTAAATGATAAGAAAAAAATGCCGATAAAAATCCATTTAATAAAAGAAATCACAGATTTGGAGGGAAAGCTTAATATGGATGGTAATCCCATTCCGTCGAGGTTGAATCTTCAAGATCAAGGGCTATTTATTTTAGGATATTATCATCAGAATCAGAAGCGTTACACGAAGAAAGGGGAAAATAAAAATGAGTGAAGCCATCAAGAACCGCTATGAATTTACGATTTTATTCGATGTTGAGAACGGCAATCCAAATGGTGATCCAGATGCCGGCAACATGCCGCGCGTCGATCCGGAAACGGGTTATGGCATTGTCACGGATGTCTGCTTGAAACGGAAAATCCGTAATTGCATTGAAACCATTTGTGAGGGAAAACCGGGTTATCGTATTTATGTCAAAGAGGGTGTACCCCTGCAGCGCAGTGATAAAGAAGCGTATGCATATGTAGGAGCGGCAGACGAAAAAGAAATCAAAAAGCTCAAGACGAATGACCCGGAGCTAGATAAAAAAATCCGTGACTTCATGTGCCAGAATTTCTTTGATATCCGTACATTCGGCGCCGTCATGACGACCTTCGTCAAGAGTGCACTGAATTGCGGCCAGGTTCGTGGGCCGGTGCAGCTCGGTTTTGCCCGCAGTATAGACCCAGTGGTGACGCAGGAAGTCACGATTACCCGCGTAGCGATTACGACAGAAAAAGACGCGGAGACAAAGAAGACAGAGATTGGCCGTAAATACATCATTCCTTATGCTCTGTACCGTGTCGACGGTTATATCTCTGCAAATCTGGCACGCAAAGTCACGGGATTCAGTGAAGAAGATTTACAGTATTTATGGCAGGCCATCATCAATATGTTTGAATATGATCGCTCGGCAGCCAGAGGCAACATGGCCGTTCGTGAGCTGATTGTATTTAAGCATGACAGCGAACTTGGCAATGCTCCAGCCTACAAATTGTTCGATACCATTCATGTGCATAAAAAAGATGGCGTAGTCGCGCCGAGAAGCTATAATGATTATGAGGTAACGGTGGACGAAGATAAAGTTCCGGAACAGGTTACTTGCACTCGGATGATCTAAATTAAATTGCAGACGTGCGGTGCGAAGGGCAATCACACATAAAATACGCCTTGCGCTCGCACGCTTTGTAATGGCTTGAAAAAAGCAAAATGCTGGATGATAAATTAGATGATAAAATGTCATTTCTGCTAAGGTTCGCGAAATTGACCTTGAGGAATGAGAGTATGTCTAGATTTATTTGAAGGCCGTCGCACCCCTCGTGGGTGCGTGGATTGAAATAACAGATTCATCATGCTAACAGCTCCTTCTCTCCACGTCGCACCCCTCGTGGGTGCGTGGATTGAAATACCAATGCCATGATAGAAAGCCGTGCGAATGGCCAGTCGCACCCCTCGTGGGTGCGTGGATTGAAATCCATTCGTTAATCTCCCCATTTTCGGTAATAAAACGTCGCACCCCTCGTGGGTGCGTGGATTGAAATATGTGGTGCGATTCGATATAGTCTATGGCCTCGAGTCGCACCCCTCGTGGGTGCGTGGATTGAAATAGAAAATGTCCCTCGATTTGCTTTGTAAATTCTTTGTCGCACCCCTCGTGGGTGCGTGGATTGAAATGCCGCCGGTTGCTCCTGCTTTATACGTGCTATCGTCGTCGCACCCCTCGTGGGTGCGTGGATTGAAATTTTCAAGCGTGGAAGATTGCTCGTCGATGAATTATGTCGCACCCCTCGTGGGTGCGTGGATTGAAATTCGAGGTTGGCACGAGCCTTGCGCTCCGCGTCGAGGTCGCACCCCTCGTGGGTGCGTGGATTGAAATTTTGCATCGGTCACAAGTGCTTTTACGCCGACAACGTCGCACCCCTCGTGGGTGCGTGGATTGAAATCTCGACTCTCTGAGAGGGCAGGGGCAGACGTTGTGGTCGCACCCCTCGTGGGTGCGTGGATTGAAATAGAATCTGCTCCGTGTCGAGCTTATCCTGCTGATGTCGCACCCCTCGTGGGTGCGTGGATTGAAATTTAGAGAGTGGAGGAACTACTGGTGTCGTGCGTGTCGTCGCACCCCTCGTGGGTGCGTGGATTGAAATCCCGAAGATATCCACGTAACAAGCATATATCGAGGTCGCACCCCTCGTGGGTGCGTGGATTGAAATTATCACTGGCGAAGTCGGCACAACGCGGCTTATCACGTCGCACCCCTCGTGGGTGCGTGGATTGAAATTTCTTCGTCGATCTCAATATAACCGTCCTTTATCAAGTCGCACCCCTCGTGGGTGCGTGGATTGAAATATCCATTGTAGTATTTTATGACTTCCCCGGTCGATGTCGCACCCCTCGTGGGTGCGTGGATTGAAATCTTAGTCAAATCGTCAGTATAGACGAACTGGACTCTATGTCGCACCCCTCGTGGGTGCGTGGATTGAAATTTGATGATGCACATGGCCATGCGCTTCCATGTGCAAAGTCGCACCCCTCGTGGGTGCGTGGATTGAAATCTCATTTGCCAGCTCTGTCGCATAAGACTGGCCTGGTCGCACCCCTCGTGGGTGCGTGGATTGAAATGTTGTCTCTCACCGTGGAATGGGGAGGCTGGCGTGAGGTCGCACCCCTCGTGGGTGCGTGGATTGAAATTCCCAGATCATTACCAACATTGACCCAGACCACAACGTCGCACCCCTCGTGGGTGCGTGGATTGAAATGTTGCCGGCGTCGGCTGTCGCAATTTCTAACCAGCGTCGCACCCCTCGTGGGTGCGTGGATTGAAATATATTCGTAGCCGACAAACTCGCGGTAGGTGTTCGGTGTCGCACCCCTCGTGGGTGCGTGGATTGAAATTGGCCGCTTCCGGCAAAGGTCCAGTCGTGCTGATGTCGCACCCCTCGTGGGTGCGTGGATTGAAATTCGTCAGAGTAATTTTTAGCGACATTGGTCCAGCGTCGCACCCCTCGTGGGTGCGTGGATTGAAATAACCTCCCATGGAGTAAGCTGGCCAATCTCGTCACGTCGCACCCCTCGTGGGTGCGTGGATTGAAATAAATCGGAAGGAATATCATACTGGCTATATTTCGTCGCACCCCTCGTGGGTGCGTGGATTGAAATCTTATCGCCGTTTCCGCGCCGGCTGAATTTATGTGGTCGCACCCCTCGTGGGTGCGTGGATTGAAATTCTGGCTGCCACCATGTCCATGTCGGTTCAAGGTGTCGCACCCCTCGTGGGTGCGTGGATTGAAATACCGCCACCGCCGTCACCGCCACCGCCAGAGCCAGGTCGCACCCCTCGTGGGTGCGTGGATTGAAATTTGAGAGACATATCACCACACTCCTGCTTCTGTGCCGTCGCACCCCTCGTGGGTGCGTGGATTGAAATTTTCTAGCCATTTAAATCACTCCTCACCATAGTAGTCGCACCCCTCGTGGGTGCGTGGATTGAAATTTCGATGGCCGTCTCATGAGCGTAAACCTTATCCGTCGCACCCCTCGTGGGTGCGTGGATTGAAATGCCTGCAAATCAGCAATTTTCTGCTGACTCTGGGCAGTCGCACCCCTCGTGGGTGCGTGGATTGAAATACTGGTGCCAGACTTGGCAAAGTCCGCATAAGAGAGGTCGCACCCCTCGTGGGTGCGTGGATTGAAATCTCAGCATTAAAGATGAATGGGTCTTTCTTTATGCGTCGCACCCCTCGTGGGTGCGTGGATTGAAATCATGACGTTTTTGATGAGCGTCGTGAGCAAGCTCTGTCGCACCCCTCGTGGGTGCGTGGATTGAAATGTCGCACTCGTGATAGAGAGCGGCGTCGTATCGTGTCGCACCCCTCGTGGGTGCGTGGATTGAAATTCAGATGCATCATACTTGCCTTTGAGCTCAGCAAAGTCGCACCCCTCGTGGGTGCGTGGATTGAAATAAAAATCTGGTCTAGTGTGTAAGCCATTGTTGTGTCGTCGCACCCCTCGTGGGTGCGTGGATTGAAATGGTGAAGCAACGGCCAAAGCACAGGCAGAAGAAGGTCGCACCCCTCGTGGGTGCGTGGATTGAAATTTGGCTACCTCAAAGAAGTGGTCTCCAAGCCAAGCGGTCGCACCCCTCGTGGGTGCGTGGATTGAAATAGGTGTAACAGCAGTTCTAGGAGTCTTTCTTCCAGTCGCACCCCTCGTGGGTGCGTGGATTGAAATGTTCCATCAATTCCGAGCTCGATGCCATCGATGCGTCGCACCCCTCGTGGGTGCGTGGATTGAAATAATGTCACGGACAAAACATTGACAAGATGGTGCATGTCGCACCCCTCGTGGGTGCGTGGATTGAAATTTCCAGTCTGCCGCGAAGACGCCGCGCGTCTCTGCGTCGCACCCCTCGTGGGTGCGTGGATTGAAATCTCTACATTGAAGCACAGAAAGAGAAGAAGAGACAGTCGCACCCCTCGTGGGTGCGTGGATTGAAATTCTCGGTCTTCTGCTGTGAGGACAGCTCCGTTGTAGTCGCACCCCTCGTGGGTGCGTGGATTGAAATATCGTGTAGATAGACCGCAGTTGCTTCGTGCCAGCCGTCGCACCCCTCGTGGGTGCGTGGATTGAAATAACTACATCAGCAATGTGATCCGCCTGCGCGATGCGTCGCACCCCTCGTGGGTGCGTGGATTGAAATTGGCTGGCCTTTGCACCCGCCATATTCGTCGCCAGGTCGCACCCCTCGTGGGGGCGTGGATTGAAATCCAGCTGCCGCCCGTACCGATAGACAAGAGCAAAGGTCGCACCCCTCGTGGGTGCGTGGATTGAAATGTGCAGCACCTGCAGAGGGCGATGGGCGTGCGTGGTGTCGCACCCCTCGTGGGTGCGTGGATTGAAATTTGCACAAGCAGTCCGAAGTGGATGCGCTCAAGCACGTCGCACCCCTCGTGGGTGCGTGGATTGAAATTCCAGAGCATCAATCTGCTTAATGTACGTCTCAATGTCGCACCCCTCGTGGGTGCGTGGATTGAAATCGGACGAACTGCAGGTCATTCGACAGCCTGATATTGCGTCGCACCCCTCGTGGGTGCGTGGATTGAAATGCATGTGCTGGTCTGGAAGATTGACCGCATCAGCCGTCGCACCCCTCGTGGGTGCGTGGATTGAAATTTCTCGTCTGCTACCCATACTGTTTTTGTGGTCGTCGCACCCCTCGTGGGTGCGTGGATTGAAATCTTTTCTTTTGCTTATTCGATTAAATTGCCCGCAAGTCGCACCCCTCGTGGGTGCGTGGATTGAAATTCAAGTCTCAGCACGAAGAAGAGCAGCATGACCTTGTCGCACCCCTCGTGGGTGCGTGGATTGAAATACGGGTATGAGACTTCGTACACGACCGTGCAGACGTCGCACCCCTCGTGGGTGCGTGGATTGAAATTCGCAGATTGCGACGATGGAAAAGAATAAGCTGAGGTCGCACCCCTCGTGGGTGCGTGGATTGAAATATGCCATGCTACGCCGGCGCCGCCCTCGTCCTGCCGTCGCACCCCTCGTGGGTGCGTGGATTGAAATGGCTTTGACATGGCCCTCAAGCTCATGCGTGACTAGTCGCACCCCTCGTGGGTGCGTGGATTGAAATAGCGATTCAGTGAGCCAGTTGAAGTTCAGCTGCGTTGGTCGCACCCCTCGTGGGTGCGTGGATTGAAATAAGCAGCTCCTTTGTTACCTTGTACCAGCTCGTAGTCGCACCCCTCGTGGGTGCGTGGATTGAAATATCTTTTCGCCGGAATATGAGCCGTATTCTATCTTGTCGCACCCCTCGTGGGTGCGTGGATTGAAATTCCTGCGGTGCCTGCGCCTGTGTGGGCTGTGCCTGCTGTCGCACCCCTCGTGGGTGCGTGGATTGAAATAGGCTGTTGCTGTCAAGTCCCTGATTGTAGCGCGTAGTCGCACCCCTCGTGGGTGCGTGGATTGAAATTTTCGTGCCAGCACCCTGCCCGACATTGACAACCGTCGCACCCCTCGTGGGTGCGTGGATTGAAATGCGTCATGCGTATAGATATATCGTATCTCTTTTGCAGTCGCACCCCTCGTGGGTGCGTGGATTGAAATGCTAATGTCGCGCATCATTCGGTGCTGCATCTTAGTCGCACCCCTCGTGGGTGCGTGGATTGAAATTGGGATTTAGGAGCATATGGACATAAAATACATCCGTCGCACCCCTCGTGGGTGCGTGGATTGAAATCTATTGGGGTCGAAGAATTCCGAAATGTGAGCAGTCGCACCCCTCGTGGGTGCGTGGATTGAAATCAGCAGCCACGGGTCGAAGCTCCAATACTCTGGTGGTCGCACCCCTCGTGGGTGCGTGGATTGAAATCAGAAGCTCCTTCGTGACTTTGTACCACGACGCGGGTCGCACCCCTCGTGGGTGCGTGGATTGAAATGACCTCAATCTGCTCCATCCGGTCATGCCACACCTCGTCGCACCCCTCGTGGGTGCGTGGATTGAAATTCATTCGTCTCGTTGTGGTTAATCCAATAGTTCAAGGTCGCACCCCTCGTGGGTGCGTGGATTGAAATATCAGATAACATGTCAATCTCTCCCTCCACTCATCGTCGCACCCCTCGTGGGTGCGTGGATTGAAATGCTCTGGTAGTAATAGGCGTTGTTCCCGTCCGCATGTCGCACCCCTCGTGGGTGCGTGGATTGAAATTTGTATGCTTGCACATTGTATTGGTTCAGTTCGACGTCGCACCCCTCGTGGGTGCGTGGATTGAAATGGCAAGCTGTTGCTTGAGATTGTTCATCTTGCCCAGGTCGCACCCCTCGTGGGTGCGTGGATTGAAATTTAACGATAAGGGCGCAAGAAAGTGGGAAGTCCGCTTGTCGCACCCCTCGTGGGTGCGCGGATTGAAATTGCAATTATTGTATTTTTGACTTTGGAGGGATTCGAGTCGCACCCTTCATGGGTACGTGGATTATGACAAAATTCCTGTGTGTTGAAAAAACAAATACGAAGGAGGGATGTCCGATGGAGTATGCCGAAGATGATTTCTTGATGATATCAGGAATACAGCATTTTTCTTTTTGCTCTCGTCAATGGGCGTTAATTCATGTGGAGCAGCAGTGGGATGAAAATATGAAGACGATGGAAGGCAATATTGTCCATGAACATTGTCATGATGACGACTTCATTGAGAAACGGGGAGATTTGCTTATTGTCCGTGGCCTGCGTGTATCGTCGAGAACTCTAGGCGTCACGGGGCAGTGCGATGTGGTAGAGTTTCATCGAGATGAGGATGGCTGCTATCTTCATGGTTGTGACGGATTGTGGCAGCCCTTTCCAATTGAATATAAACGCGGAATTTCCAAACAGATTGATGCTGACAGGCTCCAGCTCTGCTGTCAGGCCATGTGCCTGGAAGAAATGCTTGGTGTGCCGATAAAAGAAGGGGCTTTGTTTTATCACGAAACACATCGTCGGGAAAATGTTGCTTTGACGGATAGACTGCGTGACGAGGTTATATCCATGACGACGGAAATGCATCAGTATTTTCAGCGGGGATATACACCTAAAGTCAAGCCGAAACGAGGCTGCACAAGCTGTTCATTAAAGGAAATATGTCTTCCAGTTCTTTGTAAAAAGAAGTCAGCCAAAATGTATTATGATGAAGCTTTGGGAGAGAAGATGTCATGAGGAAGCTGTTGAATACTTTATATGTGATGACGCCGGACACATACTTAGCTTTGGAAAATGAGAATGTCGTTGTCATGAAGGATGATGACATTTTAGGGAAAATTCCGCTGCATACTTTGGAACAGATTGTGTATTTTGGTTATAAAGGTGCGTCGCCATCTTTGATGGGAGCATGTGCCGTAAGAAAAATCGGACTTTGTTTTTATCGCCCAAGCGGCAGATTCCTGGCACGTGTTGTGGGAACAACACAGGGCAATGTACTGCTTCGCAAAGAACAATATCGCCGTTCTGATGACAAAACACTAAGCTGCAACATTGCCAAGTATTTTATTGTCGGCAAGATTTTTAATGCCAGAAGTGTACTTGAACGGGCAAAGCGGGACCATCCGTTGAATGTGGACGTTGAAGCAATCAAGAAAGTCAGCAGTTCGTTGCTGCATTTTGCAAGAGCCGCGAGGGAATGTCAGGATTTAGATAGTCTGCGCGGTTGTGAAGGAGAGGCAGCCAGCCTGTATTTTTCGGTGTTCGACACATTGATACTGCAGAATAAAAAGGTATTTTATTTTGAACAGCGAAGGAAACGCCCGCCAACGGACCCCGTTAATGCCTTGCTGTCTTTTGCTTATACCGTATTAGCGAATGACTGCGCTTCTGCCTTGGAATCAGTCGGGCTGGATGCCTATGTGGGATTCTTGCATCGCGACCGACCTGGCAGGACTTCACTTGCATTGGATCTAATGGAAGAGTTACGCAGCATTTATGCAGACCGCTTTGTGCTGACATTGTTGAATAACCGGAAATTAAATGCCAGCCATTTTGAACAGCAGGAAAATGGGGCAGTATTGTTGAATGATAAAGGACGGAAAATTTTCCTTACGGATTGGCAGGAACGCAAGAAGGACCTGATTACGCATCCGTTTTTATCTGAGAAAATTCCGTGGGGATTGGTACCATTTGTTCAGTCACAGCTGTTGGCGCGCGTACTGCGCGGAGACCTTGATGAGTATCCGGCTTTCTTATGGAAATGAGGGATAGCAGATGATGGTATTGATTACTTATGATGTAAATACGCAGGACAGTTCTGGTAAGAAACGGCTTCGCAGTGTGGCAAAACAATGTGAGAAATACGGGCAGCGTGTGCAGAATTCGGTTTTTGAGTGTTCCTTGCAGCCTGAGGAGCTCGTCTTATTGAAGCATCAGCTGTTGATGATTATCGATCAGGATAAGGACAGTATCCGTTTTTACAATCTTGGTAAAAAGTATCAGTCAAAAATAGAACATTATGGAACTAAGAGTACATATGACCCTGAGGATGTTCTCATATTATAGGAAAGAAGGATTTTGTAGTGAATGATATCATAATTCGCACGGCCCAGCCAGACGACGCGACAGCTTTGGCCAAAATCTATCAATACTACGTCGAGCATACGGCGATTACATTTGAGTACGACGCGCCAAATGCCGCAGAAATGAACGCACGCCGCGAGAAGATCCTCGCACACTATCCGTATCTGGTGGCGGAGAAAGACGGCAGGGGCCTCGGCTATGCCTATGCGCACGAATTTTACGGCCGTGCGGCGTATGGCTGGTCGGTCGAGTCGAGTATTTATGTCGACAAAGATGCACGCAAGCTCGGAATTGGCCGCAGGCTCTACGATGCCATGGAGTCGGCTTTGCGTAAAATGGGCATTCTTAATGTCAATGCGTGCATTGCGGTGCCGAGGTCGGATGATGATCCTTATCTGACGAATGGCAGCGTTGCGTTTCATAAGAGACTTGGCTACGAGATGGTCGGCACGTTCCATCAGAGCGGGTACAAATTCGGGCGCTGGTACGATGTCGCATGGATGGAAAAGATGCTTGGCGAGCATCCCGATAAGCCCGAACCGGTCAAAGATTATACTTCTGTTTAAAGATTTCAATCGAAAAAATTTCAATCATAAAAAATACGGTTGTTTTACAATTGAAAGTCAGGCATAAAAGAATTCTCGTTCGTATTTGACAGATACCTTACGATTTCCTACAATAATATTGTAAATATGGGTCTAACGGACTGAGCAGCCAAAGCGTCAACAGCAGCACGACAGGATATTATGGTGTAGCCATCAAGAGCAATGGCAATAATTCGTACACAACAACATATTACAAAGGTTCGAGAACGGACTATGCAAGTCATCGCGGCATCGTGTCGAGTGATGCCGTCGGTTCTGTGACTTGGACAAAGTGACTGTACCCTGTCTGAGTCTATATATAATAGAAGGAAACTGCCCTGCATAAGCTGGATTTTATCCGACTTGTGCAGGGCAGTATTTTTATTCGTACGTTTTATGTGATTGTTTAACAGGGATTACCAAAGTCCGATGACTTTCCACCAGGCGGCACCAATCGTCAGGTAGATGATGGTGGTGATGGTCGTCATGATGAAACCATTTTTCCACCATTCGCCCTGCGTGACGTAGCCGGCACCGAAGTAAATCGGGGCGCAGCCGTTGCCGTAGTGCGTGAGGGAAATCGGGACGTCGGCGAAAATGCCGAAGACGATGGCCGTCATGAGCGGCGGGGCACCGACGGCAACGCTGACAGCGATGAACGCAGCGTAGAGGGCACTGATGCGGGCCGTGACGCTGGCGAAGCAGTAATGGATGTACGTGTAGAAGAGCAGCAGGATGAGAGCCGAAGCGACCCAGCCGAGGCCGAGCGAGGAAATCGCAGCGCCTGCGGAGCCGGCCATCCACTTGATAATGCCGGACTTGGCAAGAGCGGAAGCAAGGGTCATGAGCGAGCCCATCCAGAACATCGCATCCCAAGCACCTTTTTCGCTAAGAACGTCTTTCCAGTTGATGACGTCGAAGATAATCATGACGCAGACCGCGGCCATGGCAACCGGCGTTGCACCGATATGTGTGAGGCCGGATGTAGCCCAGAAGAACAGCGAACCGAGGAAAACAGCGGTCAGATATTTTTCGCTGCGCGACATCGGGCCCATGGCCGTGAGCTCTTTCTGTGCAAGCTGTTTGGCATCGGGGATACTGACAAGCTCCGGCTTCGTCAGTTTGAGCATGACGAGTGGGACGAGCAGCAGGCTCAGGAGGCCAGGCACGATGGCGGCGCTGGCCCAGCCCATCCAGGTTACTTCCACGCCGAGGGTCTTGGCGGCGAGGGCCACGCAGAGCGGGTTGCCGGCCATGGAGGTCACGAACATCGTACAGGTCACAGCATCGCAGTGATAGCCGACCTGCATGAGATAAGTGCCAATCTTTTTGGCGGTTTTTTCCGGCTCAGAGCCGAGTGCACCGGCGAGGGAACGGACAATCGGGTACATGATGCCGCCGCCGCGGGCTGTAGCCGATGGCGTGGCCGGGGAAATGATGAGTTCACTGAAAGCAATGGCGTAGCCGAGAGACAGGGCGCTTTTGCCAATGGCTTTGATGATACCGAAGGCGATGCGTTTGCCGAGGCCGCTCTTGATGAAGCCGCGCGAATAAAGGAAGGCACAGACAATGAGCCAAATCGTGGAGTTGCCGTAGCCTGCCAGTGCATCGCTGACTTTTAAGAGTCCGCTCAGGGTCGCAAAGGTGATGGCGATAAAGGCGACTGCACCAATCGGCAGCGGCTGCAGGATGAAGCCGACAACCGTCGCAATAAAGACAGCTGCAAGGTGCCAAGCGATAACCGTGACGCCATCCGGAACCGGCGAGAACCAGAGGATGGCACCAATTAACAGGGGAATCAGTGCATTTCTTTGTTTCTTGTTCATAAGTATACACTCCTTTCTTGGTTTTAGTGTAAACAACCTAGACAGAAAAGTCAATAAACATCATAGGAGTGTAAAGCGATTCGCTCATCCAAAATATAAATGTATATGATAAGTTTTTTTAAACATATTGACACAGTATGAATACTAATGTATGATAAAACGTAACAGTGATACAGATTGACTGAAACCGAATTATGTTAGGAGTGCACTATATGAAGAAAATATTCTTATTGCTTTTGAGCATCTGCCTGCTTGGCACGGCGGTGCTGGCGGCGGGCTGCGGACAGGAGGCGCAGTCGGACAAGAAGGTGCTGAAGGTCGGCATGGATGCGAGCTATCCGCCGTTTGGTTCGCAGAATCAGGATACGAATGACTACGAGGGCTTTGATGTCGATATTATCCGCGCGATTGGTGCGGAGGAAGGCTTCGACGTCGAAATCAGCAACCGTTCGTTCGATGGCCTGATTCCGGCGCTGCAGGCGAAGGAAATCGATGTGGCGATTAACGACATCACGATTACGGATGACCGCAAGCAGTCGGTCGACTTCTCGAAGCCGTATTACATCGCGGGCCTCGGCGTGGTCGTGCGTGCGGACAATGACACGATTCACACGGCGAAGGACCTCGAGGGCAAGACGCTCGGCGTTTCGATTGGCTCGACGGGCGAGGAAGCGGCGCGCAAGATTCCGAACGCGAATGTCCGCGTGTTCAATGCGATTAATGAAGCGTTCCTCGAGGTGCAGAACGGCGGTGTCGATGCGGTCGTCAATGATATCCCGACAAATGAGTATTATGTCGCGCATGCGAACAACAAGAACGTGCGCACGGCGGAAGTCGCCCTGACGAAGGAAGACCTCGGCATCGCGGTGCTCAAGGGCAATACGGCGCTTTTAAATAAGATTGATGACGGCCTCGATAAAATCAAAAAGAACGGCAAGTTCACGGAGATTTATCAGAAGTGGTTCGGCAAGGAGCCGCCGCAGGAATTGCTGCAGTGATTTTTTGATGGTTGAAAGGGGGATTTTGCATGAATACGATTGAGAAGTATCTTGAAAAATATCCGCTCATCGTGCTCGACGGGGCGTTTGGCACGGAGCTGGCACGCCGCGGCTTTGACACGAACGATGAGCTTTGGTCGGCGAAGGCGCTTTTTGAGAAGCCGGAGCTTGTGCAGGCGGTGCACCGTGACTATTATGAGGCCGGTGCCGATGTTTCGACGAGCGCAAGCTATCAGGCGACGGTCGAGGGCTTTGAGAAGAAGGGCTTTTCGCGGGAACAGGCGAAAGAGATCATCGTCCGTTCGGTGCGTCTCGTGCAGCAGGCAAGGGATGAATTCTGGGCGCAGCAGGCAAAACGGCAGGGCAGGCCGCAGCCATTGGCAGCTGCTTCGGTCGGGCCGTACGGTGCGTATCTCGCTGACGGTTCGGAGTACCGCGGCGACTACAAGGCCAGCCGTGCGGAGCTCGCGGACTTTCATGCGGAACGCCTCGATATCCTCGTAGGCGCGGAGCCGGACATTTTAGCCTGTGAGACGCTGCCGCTTCTCGAAGAGGCTTTAGCAATTCTCGATGATTTGCACCGCTATCCCGATGCCGGCGCTTGGATTTCGTTCTCGTGCAAAGACGCGGAGCACACGTGCGGCGGGGATAAAATCGCGGACTGCGCGCGGCTGCTCGACCGGGAGAGTCAGGTCGCGGCGATTGGCGTCAACTGCACGGCACCGCAGTATGTCGCGGACCTCGTCAAAAATATCCGTGAGCATACGGCAAAGCCGGTCGTTGTATACCCGAATACGGGCGAGACGTACGATGCCGTGACGAAGACGTGGCATGGCAGCCCGACGCCGTATCACGATTTTGTACGCCAGTGGTACGAAGCTGGGGCAAGGCTGATTGGCGGCTGCTGCCGCACGACGCCTGACGATATCCGCGGCATCGCGGCGCTGCGCCGGAGCCTGCAGAAATAATTTGGCATCAAAAAAGACAGGAAATTTTCCTTTGGGAAAGATTCCTGTCTTTTTTATGTTATATGGCTTTTGGGGACTTGGGCAGACGGATGCAGAAGCACGTGCCGCCAGTAGGCGGGGAGCTGACGGAGATTTTGCCGTGCTGTATCTCGACGTACTGTTTGGCAAGGGCGAGGCCGATGCCGGAGCCGCCCGCGGCGTTTCGGCTCTGGTAGAATTTGTCGAAGATGTGCGGCAGTTCCTCGGCGGGGATGCCGGGGCCGTCGTCTTTGACGGTCAGGCAGAGCTCGTTTGGCGTTTCTTTGATGGCAAGCTCGATGTGGCTGCCGTTTTGCGTATGGCGGCTCGCGTTGACGAGCAGATTGCCGATGACCTGACGCATGCGGTCTTTGTCGAGCGGCAGAAGGGGGAGCTTGGCGGGGATGTTCCGCCGCAGTTCCTGCTGTTTTTCGTCAAACAGGGGCTGCATGAGCATGGCGGTCTGGCTGGCGAGCTGGCCGAGGCTGCAGGGCTCTTTGTGCAGGCGCAGCTCGTGGACTTCGGCCAGCGAGAGGTCGCGCAGGTCGGTGACGAGCCGATTGAGCCGCATGACTTCTTCCTGCAGCGCGAAGAGGCGTTCGGGCGTCGGCTCGGTGACGCCGGTGGTCATGTTCTCAAGGGAGCCCTGCAGCACGGCGAGCGGTGTGCGCAGTTCATGCGTGATGCTCGCAAAGAAATCGCGCTGTGACTTTTCACTGCGCGCAAGTTCGGCGGCCATCTGGTTGAAGACCGTGGCGAGGCGTCCGACTTCGTCCTCGGACGTGACCGTGACGCGCTGGTCAAAATGGCCGTGCCGGACTTCTTCGGCCGCGGCAGTAAGCCGGCGCAGGGGCCGCGTGATGCCGGACGCGATGAAGGAGCTGATGATGAAGCCGAGCAGGATGAAGAACAGCCCGACCCACCAGAGCGACTGATGGACGGAATGGATGAACATCGTCTCGGCCGCGCCGTGCTCCATGACGGCGAGGTGCAGCGAGAGGTAGTCGCCAAAGGCGGACTCCATCTGCTGCTGCGTGAGGACAATGAGGCTGCAGACCGTGAAGGCTAAAAGCAGGAACGTGCTGCCCGCGACTTTCCACTGCACGCTCTTTAAACGAAGGCCGCGTTCTTTAAACATCGTGCTCACCTCCGCTGTTTCCGCCGCCGAAGCGGTAGCC
>ERZ779888.1836-NODE-1836-length-19492-cov-3.951896_pt1 | contig 19492 bp, 16 predicted proteins | sample MGYA00511245_ERZ779888 | MGnify/ENA primary metagenome ERZ779888 (study PRJEB29588, sample SAMEA2155255) | human gut metagenome | biome: human gut; feature: human-associated habitat; material: faeces | place: Denmark | collected 2008/2010 ... | reverse complement strand
TAAAGGTTTTCAAAACTATCTATAAAAAGAAAAAAAGCCCTTATATAAGGGCTAATTCTTAAAAATGGCGTCGACGGAGGGATATAACTCTATGTCTTTTTATATCTCAGCAATTCTGAATTTCCCTTTACATAAAGCAGGGAATTATAATAATTAACAGCATTCTATTTAAGTTTTATGTATAAAGGTTTTCAAAATGTTTTCAAATAAACATTTTTTATTCGTTTACGCCTTTTATTAGAATTGTCTCATTCTCTCTTAATTTAAATGTTAAAATATCAGATCTGATTATAGAACCTTCCAGAAATTTTATAAAATTAAAACTAGTAAATAAAAACCAATGTGTAGCATTTTTCTCAATAATTCGCCATGCTGGTTCTATGTCATATCCCGTATTCTTTTTTCGAGTTGATGGTACAAAGTCATTTGTTAAATCAAATAAACTATTAGGAACCACCTTATAAATACCCTGATCCATTTCTAGTTGTCTTTTTTGAATTCTTGTACGCAATGCACGAGGCGAATTAAATTCTTTTTGTTTACCTTTAATATATTCTTCAATAGAATCAATTACGGGTTGTATTTCATAAATTTCACAAGTAAAACTTCCGTCCTCTTGAAAAATAGCGCCTTGTTCCTTCATGACTTTTAAAAAAGCTTGAGGCCGTTCATCTTCAGGAAAAATTTGATACCAATCCCCCATTTTATTCTGTACCTTTATTTGATATGGCATAAGTCATCCTCTTTTCTATAAAATAAGGAGAGAAATATTCTCTCCTTCATTAGTTCTATTTTCTACAGTCGAAAGAAGAACTAATCTTCTTTTCGAACATGTTTTCCAGTAAATGCAACACCTGCTAATCCTAGAACACCACTTAATGCATAGAATCCTAAAGCAGTTCCTGCACCCGTATTGACTGTATCTGTCTTTTTCTGAGCTTCAGACTGAGCTTTCTTAGCTTCCTCCTCTGCCTTCTTAGCTTCCTCTTCTGCTTTTTTAGCTTCCTCTTCTGCTTTTTTCTTTGCCTCTTCTTCGGCTTTCTTAGCCTCTTCTTCTTTTTTGATCTTATCTAGATAAGAAGTCAAAGCTTTATTTGCTTTATCAAGCTCAGCTTTTGCAGTTTCGTAGTCACGACTTGCACTTTCCAATTGTTCTTTATTTGCATTCCATTGAGCTTCTACACCTAAGAACACATTTAAAGCAGTTGCATATTCCTCGTATGCAGTTCGCATAGAACCCATTTTTGAATACAATCCAAGTACAACATCATTGTCACTGTCAACGACATCCATGAACCCTGTTGGATCTGCACTTAACTTCTTATAAGCTTCATATGCTTTTTCGACTTGTCCTTTGACATCTTCAATAGAAGCTTGCTCATTTTCTAATTGACCAATAGTTTCATCTAATTTTGTAATAGCTCCGTTGAAGTCTTCAATTGCTTTTTGATATGCACCAATCTGTTCCTGAGTATTTACAATCTCTGCTTTCAAATCATTTAAACTCTTTTGTTTTAAAGTAGCTGTTTCAAAATCAGTTTTTGCAGTCTGTACCGCACTTGCTTTTTCAGCTTCTTCTGCTTTTGCAGTTTCTAACTCATCCACTTTTTGTTGAGCATCTTCTTTTGCAGTCTCTAATGTTGCCTGACTTGCCTCATATAAAGCCTTTTTAGTTCTTTCGTTATTTTTAGCTTCGCCTAAAATCTTTGATTTAGCATCAACATCTTTTTCTGCCACATCCAGATTTGCTTTTGCAGTTTCGATACCTTTATTTGCTTCATCTAAGATATCTTTTCTCTTTTTCAAAGTTGCTTGTGCATCATTTACAATACCTTTTTTGCTTTCAACATTCTGATCTGCAGACTTCTTCTCTTGTTGAGCATTTTCAAGAGCTTTTTGTGCCTCTGCACGATCAACAGTTTCTAACTGTGCTTTCTGTGTCTTTAAGCCGACAATTTCCTTTGCCATATTTAAAGCAGTATCATCATCGCGCAACTTGTCAAATGCCGCCTGCTTAGTCGCTACATCTGCCTCAGCACGTGCAGTCGCATTGGTTGCCTGTGTAACCTGTGTTTGCACAGTTGCTACATTTGTTTGTGCATTTGTCTGAGCCGCAGTCTTAGTACCTAAAACTTGTCTCTGATTTTCCAACTCTGCCTTTAGAGCTTCTAATTTTAACTCTCCATCCTTCAAGATACCATCTGCATTCATCAGCTTGTTATAGTATTCATTGAACTGAGCTTCAAATTCATCAATGGTCATCGTATTGACTTCCGTAATATAGTTGGAACGAGCTACATAATCAAACACTTGTCCCGCGTTGCATCTGTATCCATCTGGAGCAGGTGTCTTCGAATAGATATAGGCTGTTCCTGTTACATCACTGTTTAATCCAATTAGATTCTTATAGTGCCCTACTTGAATATTACTGTGTCCTACAGCATTCATGACCTCATTGTATTTAGTTTCATCATTTCGTACTTCGGTAATTGTCCACCCTTTGGCAGTGATATAGTCATAGACCTGTTTCTCTTCATCATACCATCCTTCATAAAGCTCTTTATCGTTATCAGCCCATGGAGAAGCGGTGATATTTTCACCAACATTATATAGTCCAGAGTGTCCAAATACTTTTCCATTGGCTGTCGCATTGATTTGCACCTGTGCAATCGCAAACAATGTTGGATTTACTTTTAAATCTTCTCGTCCTGTGAAGTTTGTGTCACTGGTTCTTAAAGCATTTCCATATCGTACCATACTTAATGCACGTTTAAAGTTTTCTAAACTTGTTGCATCATTTTCTGCTCCGATATTCGTACTTCCACCATTTGCAGTGCTTTGTTCCTCTAAGATTTTTAAAGCATCTGTGTATCCGTAAGCTTCAAAGAATCCTTTTGATCCTTGTTCGATTTTTGCTTGAGCTTGTTCTTTGTCTACTCGTAATTGCGTAACCACCTTTTCCTGTGCAATGACCGCTTCCTGAGCTTCATTTACCTTGCTCTGTTGTGTTGCAACATCCTGTTTTGCTTTTTCTAGATTTGCTTTCGCAGTCTCTAATTCTTTTTCTTTAGATGCTTGATTTGCTTTCGCAGTCTCTAACTGTGCCTTTGCCTCATTTAATGCAGTTTCTGCATCGTTGATAGTTTGATTTAGTACATCTAAAGCCTTTTGCTTCTCTGTAATTTGTGCATCTAAATTAAGAATTTCCTGATTGACATCTGAAAGACTTTTTTCTGCGCTTGTTACAGCATTTGCTTTTGCTGTTTGATTTTCAAGTGCGACTTGTAGATTTGTCTGTGCAGTGACTAATTCATTTTCTGCATTTTTGATATCTGCTTCATACTGAGCTTTGATTGTAGGATCACTTGCACCGTCGTAGATTGCCTTTTTTTCGTTGTAGTTAGCTACGGCAGTATCTAATGCTTTTTGTGCCTCATTCACACTTGTCTGTGCTTCTGCATAGGCTTTTTGTGCATTTTCCACATTCTGTGTAGCTTCTGTTACTTTTGCTTCAGTTTCTGCCTTTTGTTGTGCTAAGATTGAAACAGTTGTTTGTGCCTCTTCTAAAGATTTTTGAGCTTCTGCTAAAGCTTTTCCTTTTTCTTCAACATCTTTTGAAATCTCTTCTTCAGATGTTCCGTTTAGTAAAGCATCATATTTTTTCTGAGCTTCCTGTAATTTAGAGTTAGCATCGGCAAGTGCATTTGTTGTTTCATCCAATTGTGTCTGCAATGACTTTTTCTGTTCATTGGCTTGTCCTAATTTCTTTTGATTTTCTTCTAGATTGGCCACTTGTTTTTCTAACTCGCTTACAATAGCTTTCTGTGCTTCTAAAGAAGATGTATCATAATTGCTCTTTAATGTATTGACATTTGCCTTTGTAGGTACATAAGTGCCTTCATTGTATGTATCATAAACTTTTTGAGCTTTTTCTTCTGCTTCTTTTGCTTCATCAGCTTTCTTCTGAGCCTCATTGATTTTTTCTTGTAACAATTCTTTTTCTGTCTTTTCTATAGTCGTAGTTTCTTTTTCTGATGTTTCAGGTTCTATTACGCTATTGTTATTTTCTTCTGCAAATACACTTAACTGTCCTGCCTGTGTCAACACTAAACTAGTAGCAGCAAGACTTGATAATAATTTTTCCTTTTTCATTAAACTATCCTTACCTTTCATTTGAGATATCAAAAATACAGATTCATTAACAATTAGAAGTGTTCTTTTCAGCTTTAAGTTTATTCATGAAATCCAATGTTTCATTCAACTCTTTCTCATCAAGATTTTTTAAAGATTCTTTAATACTTTTCAAAATCTCTAGCTCTTCCAAAGTTATATTTTCCATAATATACTCCCCAAGTATCTACAAGAAACATTATAGTATCTTTCATAGACTTGGTCAAACGATTACGTTGATTAAAGATACTTTTCTTAATTATAATTATGAAATAGAAAGGTTTATTACAATGAGTGATGAAATAGGAACACGTGTTAAGAAAGTTAGATTACGTAAAGGAATCAGTCAAGAACAATTTGGAGAAATAATAGGTATTAAAAAAGCAGCTGTATCTAAAATTGAAAATGGTGAAAACAGTCTATCAAAAGGAAATCTATTAGCCATTTGTCGCCAATTCAATGTAAATAAAGAATGGTTAATCAATGGAAACGGTGGGATGTTTACCCCTAAATCAAAAGAAGATGAAATTCGAAATTTCTATGAAAACGCTATTTCTTCTGATTCTGATATTGCGAAAATTCAAAGAAAATTCATATCTACTTTAGTCTCACTAGACGAAGAAGAATGGATTGTATTAGATCGATTCATGAAACATTATATTTATAGTAAATAACAAACTTTACTATCCAATTTGATAGAATAAAAATAAATAAAGCGATACAAAGCACAGACATATGCTACCGTATCGCTTTTTCTAATCATTCATTGTTTTTAAATTTGTTATATTCCTCAACTACCTCATTTACATCCTTCATATCATCAAATAACATTTCTAATATGACTTGTTTAGTAGGCTCAACCACAGAAGAAACACTATCTTTAATGAAATTAATTATAGTATTTAATGCCTTTCTATTCGATGCTTTAGCTGAAATCAGTTTAAAAGGACTATAATCTTTATTTGTTATTCTATTTCCTGCCGAATCTTAGCAATCCCAAATGGCTCTTATTGTGATGAAATGTTTGGCGAAATAATAAAATAATTGCCGTAAGCCTTTATTTTAAAGGGTTATGCACTCGCCATCGCTTGGCGAATAAATAGCTGTATAATGGCGAATTAACAGAAATATCGTAACAAATTTAAATAAATGATGTTTTAGTTATTTTTTGTCAAAAAAATGTAAATGTCGTCACAAATGTCGTCACAAATACCATTAAGCATAAAAAAAGCCCTTATATAAGGGCTTTATTCACAAGATGGCGTCGACGGAGGGATTCGAACCCCCGACCGTGCGCTTAGAAGGCGCATGCTCTATCCGGCTGAGCTACGTCGACAACGTATACATTTTATAACATAATCAAAATATATGCAAGCCAAAATTTAAATATTTAGTCTAACTCAAAAGCACCCGTGTACAATTGATAGTATTTACCCTTTTGTTTCAACAAGTCCTCATGATTACCACGCTCAATAATATGACCTTGTTCTAACACCATGATCGCATCACTATTTTGGATAGTTGAAAGTCTATGTGCAATCACAAATACCGTTCTTCCTTCCATCAACTTATCCATACCTTCCTGAACGATTCTTTCTGTATGTGTATCAATGGAACTTGTTGCTTCATCCAAAATCAAAACAGGAGGATTGGCAACAGCTGCACGTGCAATGGATAAAAGTTGTCTTTGTCCTTGCGATAAAGATTCTCCACCTGCATGAATCATTGTGTCATAACCATGTTCTAAGTGTTTAATAAATTCATGTGCATTCGAAAGTTTACTAGCCGCAATACACTCTTCATCACTCGCATCTAAACGACCATAACGAATGTTATCCATGATTGTACCAGTAAACAAGTTTGTATCCTGTAATACAATACCTAATGATTTTCTAAGATCTGCTTTCTTGATTAGTTTTACATCAATACCATCATACGTAATGGAACCCGATTGAATATCATAAAAACGATTGATTAGATTCGTGATTGTTGTTTTACCAGCACCTGTAGCTCCTACAAAGGCAATCTTTTGTCCTGGTTTCGCAAATAGAGAAACATCAAATAAAATCTGTTTATCTGGATTATAAGAGAAGTTCACATTTTCAAAACGAACATCTCCACGAAGTGGAACCAATTCATCTTGCCCATCTTTTCTTGGATGATGCCAAGCCCAGTGATCATGATCAATTTGTTCTAAAGTCACGATACCATCATCCACTTCACTTTCCATATCTATGATTTCATAAATACGCTTAGCTCCTGCATCTGCCATTATTACTGCATTTAGCTGCATACTAATTTGTCCAATTGGATTTGTGAAACTACGATTTAATTGTAAGAAAGCGGCAATGCCACCTAATGTTAATCCTGCAATATGATTTAGGGCAAAGATAGAACCAACTACCGCAACAAGTACATAAGAAATGTACCCAATATTCATTACGACTGGCATTAAAACATTCGCAAACGTATTCGCATTGGCACTTGCTTCAAACAACGCATCATTTACTTGATCAAAATCTTTGATACTTTGTTCTTCATGCGTAAAAACTTTAATGACTTTACTTCCTTCCATCATTTCTTCAATAAAACCATTTTCTACACCCAATTGTTTTTGTTGGGCAATAAAGTATTTACCTGATTTTGCCGAAATCTTTTTTGAAGTATACACCATCAATAAACCACATGCGATTGTTAAAACAGCCAATGGAACATTTAAGATGAACATGGAAATCGTAACTGAGATAATCGTCATTAAAGATACAATAACCTGAGGAATACTTTGAGAAATTAGCTGTCTTAAAGTATCCGTATCATTTGTATAAACAGACATGATATCCCCATGTGCATGTGTATCAAAGAAGCACAATGGCAATGTCTGCATATGTTCAAACAATTCATCACGAATATGTTTTAAAGTACCCAATGAAATTGTTACCATTATACGATTAAATCCATACGTAGCTAAAATACCAACACCATAAATCATTACCAATTCCATTAATGCATTGAATAAAGGCGTATAATTCGGAACTGTTTGTGATAATAACGGAACAATATAATCATCAATCAAGCTCTTTAAAAACATGCTTCCATATACATTGGCGATACTAGATACAATGATCAATACAAGCACAATAAAACTTTCAATCTTATAAGAAGTGATTGTTTCTTTAATAACTCGCTTTAGACTATTTGTATCTCTATTGTTCATCAAAGTCACCTCCATTATTTTGTGCTTCAAACGTTTCTTTATACATCGCATTTGATTTTAATAATTCTTCATGCGTACCTAAACCAGAAATTTTTCCATCGTCAATCACAAGAATCTGATCTGCATCTTGAATACTTGAAACACGCTGTGAAATAATGATTCGAGTTGTATGTGGAATCTTCTCTAAGAATGCTTGTCGAATCAAAGCATCGGTTTTTGTATCCACGGCACTTGTAGAATCATCTAAAATCAAAATTTTAGGACTCTTTAGTATGGCTCTTGCGATACACAAACGCTGTCTTTGTCCACCTGAAACATTCGTACCACCTTGCTCAATATACGTATCATATTTATTTGGCATCAACTGAATAAATTCATCCGCCTGTGCTAATTTACAAGCTTCCATGATCTCTTCATCTGTCGCATTTGGATTACCCCAACGCATATTCTCTTTGATTGTTCCCGAAAATAAAACATTCTTTTGTAGAACCATGGCCACATTATCGCGCAATACTTTTAAATCATAATCACGAACATCCATTCCCGCTACTTTAACACTACCTTGTGTTACATCATATAGTCTTGGAATCAATTGTACTAAACTCGATTTACTAGATCCCGTTATTCCAAGAATTCCTAGTGTTGATCCTGAAGGAATGTGCAAATCAATATGACTTAAAATGTCTTCATCATTTCCATAATGAAATGAAACATCTTCAAAATCAATGGTTCCATTGGCCACAGTTTGAACTCCGTTTTCTGGACTTGTTAAATCGGATTCTTGATTTAATACTTCGGCAATACGTTTTCCACTCGCAATCGACATTGTCACCATGACAAAAACCATACTCATCATCATCAATGACATCAAAATACTTGCAGTATATGTAAATAAAGACATCAATTCTCCGGTTGTCATGTTTTGAGCCACAATTTGATGAGCCCCTAACCACGAAATCAAAATAATTGTGCCATACATACAAAGCTGCATAACAGGCGAGTTAAACACTAAGATTTTTTCCGCTTTCCCTTGAATACTAAAAATAGTCTCACTTTCATTACGGAACTTTTCAATTTCATGATCCTTACGAACAAAAGATTTCACGACACGAATGCCTAGAATATTTTCTTGAATACTCGCATTTAAAAAATCATAGCGAGAAAATAATCGACTAAAGATGGGACTTACAATAAAAATAATTCCAAACAAAACGACTCCCAAAAATAAAACCGTAACCACAAAAATCATTGCCATTCGTATATTAATGATAAAAGCCATGATCAAAGATGCGATTAACATCAATGGTGCACGAACACAAACACGAATAATCATCTGATATGCATTTTGTATATTTGTCACATCCGTCATCATACGTGTGATTAATCCACTTGTTGAATAAGCGTCAATATTTGAAAAAGAGAAGTTTTGAATATTACGATACTCTGCCTTTCTTAAATTCTTCGCAAAACCACTCGATGCGATTGCCGCATGCTTTCCACTTTTAGCACCAGCCCATAAAGATACAAAGGCTGCCACCAACATTAAAGTACCATAAAACCAAATTGAACCCATATTTCCTTTTTCAATACCATTATCCACTAATAATGCCATCAAAAATGGAATAAACACTTCAAGTATGGCTTCGATTGAAACATAAATCGGACTCAATAACGTATCCTTTTTATATTCTTTAACTTCATTCAATAAAGTCTTGACCATAATAAACCTCCATTATTCTAAATCTTCAATTATTCTAAATTTTCAGCTAGCTCTTTTAAGATTTCTAACAATTGCACCTTCTTCTCGTCACCTAAAACATTTCCAAATCTAGATTCCATTGTACGAATCTGCTTCACGATATCTTCATGAAGATCCTGCTCTTTTTGAGTCAACACAATAGCACGAACTCTTTTATCCTTTTGATTCAATTTTCTTTCAATAAACCCCTTCTGTTCCAAGCGATTTAAAATCCCTGTAACTGTGGGATTCGAAATATGAAAATGTTCCTCAATATCTCTTTGAATAACTGGATCCTTATCCGTAAAATGTAGATATCCTAAGACGTCTTGTTGAGATTTAGTTAAATCATATTTTTTTAAACCTTCATTCATATGTTTGTCCATTTTTTTCTTGATTAAACTAAAATAAAAACCAATCTCATTATTGTCACACATTTTCCTCACCTCATTTCCATAGCACGCTATATATTTACATAGTACGCTATATATATTACTATAATAATTCCATTTGTCAATTCTTGTTTTTTTAGATATCATAAATATGTATGAAAAAAAATGAAGAATATATTGTAACATGTATCGATGATACAGATTTAAATAGTGGTGTTGTAAAAATTGACGATATGGTTGTCTTTGTGCCAAACTTATTGATTGGTGAAAAGGCAAAAATCAAAATCGTAAAAGTCAACAAAAAATATGCTTTTGGCATAATTACTCAACTTTTAAAGCCAAGTATAAATCGCCAAGAACTTACTTGTGAAGTTGCTAAAACATGTGGTGGGTGCCAACTTCAACACATGAAGTATGCTTATCAATTAGACTATAAATATAAACATGTCAAAAAATTATTTGAAGATATTGAAGTAAAGTCAATACTAGGTATGGATTCTCCTTGGTACTATCGTAACAAAGCACAGTTTCCGGTTAAAATCAAAGATGGTAAGGTCCTGATGGGTTTTTATCGCCAACATTCAAACGACGTTGTGACATGTAAAGAATGCAAGATTCAAGATTTTACAATCAATAAAATCTTTGGCTTCATTCAAAAACATATCACAATTGAAATGGCAGAAGGCTTACGCCACATCTTTATCCGCCACTCAAGTACAGATGAAATTCAAGTGGTATTTATTGGTAAAAATGAAAAGAATATTTTGTCTTTGTCTAAACTATTAAAAAACACATTCTCAAACATCACAAGTATTGTATTTAACTACAACACACGAAATGACAACGTGATCTTAGGTGATACATATAAAGTCTTATATGGAAATGACTACATCATTGAAAAATGTTTAGGTAACAAAGTGAAATTGCACTTTAAATCCTTCTTCCAAGTCAACCCTATACAGATGGAAGTTTTGTACAATCAAGCCATTAAAGCCGCTAATCTTTCTGGAAACGAAACATGCATTGATATGTATGCAGGCACAGGTACCATTGGTATGGCTGTCAGTAAACATGCGAAAAGCGTGATTGGTGTTGAAATCGTTAAAGAAGCCGTTGATAATGCCAACGACAATACAAAAATGAATCACCTTGATAATTGTCACTATGTTTGTCAGGATGCCACAGATTTTGCACACGAACATAAAAGCGATAAAATTGATGTCGTCTTTATTGATCCACCAAGAAAAGGAATGGCAGAAATTGGAATCCAAGATACGGTGACCATGCAGCCCGAAAAGATTATATACGTTTCTTGCAATCCTAAAACGTTATCACGAGATTTAAAAATCTTTAAAAATTATGGATACCAATGCGAATACGTTCAACCTGTAGACATGTTTTGTCAAACAACCGGACTTGAATGTGTTGCCAAACTCAGTAAAATAGTGTAATATTTTAACACTATGAGGCCGTGGTGGAATTGGTAGACACGCTACTTTGAGGGGGTAGTGAGTTATGCTCGTGTGCGTTCAAATCGCATCGGCCTCACCATATAGATATAAAAAGTGCTTCTTCGGCACTTTTTTATTTTCCACACAAAAAAAACTAGACCAAACGGCCTAGTTAGTCTTTACTTGGAAATTTAAATACTTGCTCCCCCTCTTTTGTCACTAAGTATTTTCCACGCGCAATATATTCAACATAATCTGGATTTGTCAGATTCTGTTTTGCCTTCTCCAATTCTTTCTTTTTAGAAGACAATTCTTTTTTTTCTTTTTCCTTTTGAACAATACTCGACTTTAACTCATGCGTCATTGACAATTGCTGCAAACCACCCATGATTAAAAAGCCAGACATAACCAGCATTGCGATATATACAAAGAAATGTTGAACTTTTTTTCGTTTTCCCTTCATACTTTTATCCCCTTTTTACTATAGCATATAATAGAAAGCGATTTCAATGTAAATTATTTCACACGCATAGCTAAAATCGCAATGTCACTAGGATTTATACCAGAAATACGACTTGCTTGTCCTAATGTTAAAGGCTTGATAGCTGTTAATTTTTGTCTTGCCTCCAAAGATAAATTATCCATATTTTCATAATCCAAATCTGCAGGAAGCTTCATTTTTTCCATCTGCTGTAAATGTTTCGCATCGCGCTTTGCCTTGGCAATATAACCAGCATACTTTGTCTGGATCTCAATCTGCTCATTGATTTGAGTTTCGTAATCCAATCCCGTATATTTTGCCAAGCCCTTAACTGTAATTTTTGGACGTTTAATTAAATCCAATGCACTACATCCATGTGCCAATGGATCAAAGCCCAAGCTATCAAGATATTCATTGACTTCACTATTCGGTTTAATATGTGCATTTGAAAGTTCTTCTCGAGCAACCTCAATATCATTCATCTTCTTTTTATATGCATCATATCTTTCTTGTGAAACCAAACCAATTTCATAGCCTTTTTCAAGCAATCTTTGATCCGCATTGTCATGACGTAACAACAATCTATATTCCGCTCTTGAAGTTAATAAACGATAAGGTTCCTTTGTTCCTTTTGTACATAAATCATCTAACATGACACCAATATAAGCTTCATCACGACGAAGAACAAATTGTTCTTTACCATCCACTTTCAATGCCGCATTCGCCCCAGCCATCAATCCTTGACCAGCTGCTTCTTCGTATCCGCTCGTACCATTGACCTGTCCTGCAGTAAATAAATTCTCAACAATTTTATTTTCCATATTCGGCTTCATCTGAAGTGGATCAATCGCATCATATTCAATCGCATACGCATATTTTTCAATCACACAATTTTCAAGTCCCGGCAAAGAATGAACCATCTTTTCCTGTACATCAATAGGCATTGATGTTGAGAATCCTTGAATGTAAATTGTATCTAATTCTTTAGATTCAGGCTCTAAGAAAAGCTGATGTCTTTCTTTATCCGCAAAACGAACCAATTTATCTTCAATACTTGGGCAATAACGAGGACCTACCCCTTTTACTAACCCAGAATACATTGCAGAATCATGCAAATGTGTATGAATGATTTCATGCGTTTCTGGCTGTGTATAAATTAAATGGCAAATCTCTTGTTTTTCAAAAGGCAATACATCCTCTTGTTTTGTTGTTTCACTAAAGCGCAAAAATTGATTTGTCCCTGGTTGTGGTTCTGTCTTTGAAAAATCAATTGTATCCATTTTAATACGAGCTGGTGTTCCCGTCTTTAAACGGAAAGTTTTAATTCCAGCCTCACGCAATGATTCTGACAACGTATTAACCGTCCTTTGATCTTCTGGACCAGAAACAGTGGAAGTATGTCCTCTTAAAACATTACTTGCCATATAAGTACCTGTTGTCAAAACAACCGTCTTACTTTCAATAAATGTTCCATCTTCTAGCTCAACACCACAGGCTTTTCCATCCTTGATTACAACAATTTTACATGCTGCCTTAATAATATCTAAATTATCCTGTTCTTCTAATGCCTTTTTCATAAAACGTTTATAGGCAATCTTATCGCTTTGAACACGCAAACTCCATACTCCAGGTCCTTTTGTCGTATTCAACATCTTAAACTGTAAAGCCGTCTTATCTGCCGCAATAGGCATCATACCACCCAAGGCATCAATTTCTCGAACTACGATTCCTTTTGCCGGTCCACCTACACTAGGATTACATGGCATCGAACCAATCATATCTTTACTTAAAGTCACGATAGCCGTTTTCTTATTCATTCGACTCGCCGCTAAACAAGCCTCAATTCCGGCATGTCCAGCTCCAACAACTACTACATCATACATTTTATACACCCGATTTCTTTCTTAGTTGAAAGTGAAAAATATTTTGTGGAACTTTTAAATACAAAGTAACTACCACATATACAATTACACTTAATAAACCATTTAAACACATCTTGAACAAACATGAAAGTTTTGATCCTTCAACACCATACAATCCAACTTTAGATAGAAGTATTGAAGTAATCCATAACGCTAACAATCCAATCAAAATACGCACTACAATAATTAAAGTTTTACGATATGAAATGTTGTATACATCTTGAATCTCTTTTAAATTTTTATAAATGATATATCCTGTACCAATAAAACTTGAAATAACAGCACCTGCGATCCCCATGATCCATACAAATGGAATCAAAAGAACTCCTTTGATCAATACACCAATCGCAAGATTTTTTAATACATTTTTTCTTAATTCCAAAGAAACCATTAAATTCGTAACTAACGGAGCTAATGTAGATAAGAAACCTTCCAAAGCCATCCATTGTACAACGAATGTACACAATTCTAAGTTTTCGGAATAATATAACGTGTAATTCAATGGTCCTGCATACGCAAAAATACAAAACGATACAGGAATAGCTACATATAAAACTACGTTGATACTATCCAACACATTTTTCTTAACTAACTTATAATTTTTCTTTGACAAAGCCTCTGAAATATGCGGAATTATCGCTGTCGCAAAACCAGGGCCCAAAATCATTGGGATCGCATTTAATTTACCTGCCACATAATTTGATGCAGAAATGACAGTCGTTGTATCTTTGGCATTATAATGCATTTTTAATCCTGTAGGAAGTAAGAAACCATTAAATACCTGGTCAATATTTCCTAAAATCGCAACCACTAAATAAGGAATAGCTAGGATAAGAATTTCTCTGAAGATTTTCTTAGCTGAATGAGAACGTGTCGTTTGTCTTTGTACCATTTCATCCACTACACATTGGTGTTTACGATCAAAATACGCAAATCGAGAAATTGCCGCAATCGTTGCCACAGAAGTTGACATAACCGCCGCATATAATGCATACTTTTTATCCCATCCAAACGCATAGACTACAAGGCATGCTGCACTTAGTAAAAAGGCAACGCGGAACACTTGTTCAAAAGCTTGTGAAAAAGCATATTCTTCCATTTCTTTTAAGCCTTGATAATATCCTCTAAATGCAGATAATACAGGAACAAGAAAAATCGCTAGAGATAATATTTTCAAACAATTTGCCATGATATCGGCATTCTTGGCGACCATAGCTGGCGCAATTACATTCGATAAAGTAAATAAGAGGATCATTCCAACAAATCCCGTTAAGCCTAAAATCGCAAAAGCAATTTTCTTTACCAGAATAACACTTTTCGCATCTTCTAAAGCAATATAACGAGCTACAAGTGTGGCCACGGCAAAAGGGACTCCCGACTGAAATATCGTCAATAAATACGCATATATATTATAAGATTGTGCATATACAGACTGATACGCTTCCGATTGAAGTATATATGAAAATGGAATTGTATAAGCCAATCCAATTAGTTTTGATACAAATAGACCGCCTGTTCCGATTAGGCCGCCAACAATAATCGACTTTTTGGCCGCTGAAGATTTCGACATAAAATAAATACCCCCAATTTCATAATTATAACATACATCCTTAAAAGTATTATGATTTTTTAAACATTAAGAGTATAGTAAAGATAAGGAGTGTGAGATTATGTATCCAGCCTATATACATACGCAAACTACGGCTCGAAACATTGATCATGCAGCCATCAAAACATACCAGATTCCAAGTTTGATTTTGATGGAACATGCAGCTTTAAAATCAGCCGAAATTATTGAACAAATCACAAATACAAACCAATCTATCTGTATTCTTTGCGGTCCTGGAAATAATGGTGCCGATGGATTAGCAATCGCAAGACTTCTACAGCCTAAATATCCAAATCTATATGTTGTGGTTCCAGAAATCAAAAAGATGTCGGAAGATGAAAAAATTCAATTTCAAATGGTACAAAATTTAAAAATTCCATTCAGCAAAAATCTTCCTAATGTCACTTATGACATTTATATTGATTGCCTTTTTGGCAATGGATTATCTAGAGATATTACCGGATTTTATAAAACTATGATTCAAAATGTAAACACATCTCAGTCCACCATTATCAGTATTGATATGCCTAGTGGCATTGATTCCACTATGGGAAATGTTCTAGGATGCGCCATTCATGCAGATTATACGATTAGCTTGGATTGCTACAAACAAGGACAATGGCTAAATGAAGGAAAAAATCATTGTGGCAAATTATATCTCGTAGATATCGGAATTCCTCAAATTCTTCATCAAAAATGCATGGACAAAATTAAAATATTAAATGAGGAGGATATTCATCTTCCAAATCGCCCATTGAATGCACATAAGTCAACTTTTGGAAAAGCCCTAATGATTGGCGGAAGTCAAAACATGCATGGTGCAATCCACATGGCAAGTCTTAGTGCTTATAAAAGTGGTATCGGTACTCTTACTTTGATGGTTCCAGAATGTATTTCTAATGTTCTCGCAATCAAATCCGATTTTTATATGCTTCTTCAATGTGCCGATCGCAATGGTATATTTAGTTCTAAAGCCATTGATTTGTTGAAACAAAACATTAACAATTATTCAATTATTTCAATTGGAAATGGCATGCAAAAAAACAACATTACTATCGCTTTAGTTGAACAAGCTTTAAAGAGTGACAAAAAAATAGTACTTGATGCCGATGCATTATGGGCTGCACAAAAGAATATTGAATTATTAAAACGGAGTGAAACCACAATTTTAACTCCGCATATTAAAGAAATGTCCGATTTAACAGGTATCCATGTTTCTACCATTATATCAAATCCATTCGAAGTGGCTCGCGACTTTTCAAAAGAATATCCAAGCTGCGTACTCATACTAAAATCAAGTCAAACCTATATTGCCCATCAAGGCAGTGTCTATGTTTTAGATGCACAAAATGCAGGTCTGGCAAAAGGCGGCAGTGGGGATATTTTATGTGGTATTGTCGTTGCGATGCTTGGACAGTGCAAAGATAGTTTACAAGCGGCTCTATGTGCTACCTATATTCATTCGCAAAGTGCTAAACTTGATATAGATTCGGCAAGTTTCATGCCAGAAGATATTATCAACAATATTCCAAACACATTAAAAAGGCTGAGATCCTAGTGATTCTCAGCCTCATCTTTTTGTATCAAATTTTTCAATGTTAAAACAGCACATTTCATTAATGGTTTTAAATCATGATTTTGAATGTTTGATAATCCTGCTTTTTCTCTTTCCTGATTCGCTAAACATAAAAACATAGCTCCACTACGAACATGACGAGTTTGTCCTACGATAAACACAGTACTTGATTCCATTTCCGAAGCCAGACAATCCAGTCTGCAATACGCATCCCATTTGTTTTGCAACTCTTGATAAACTGGCATTGTTTCCAGTGCATGCTGACCAAAAAAAGAATCCTTACTTTGAACAACACCTACATGATAAGGCAGATTAAGTTTTTTTGCACTTTCTACTTGAGCATTTAAAACTTCAAAATGAGGAACAGCTGGAAATTCAATAGGTGCATATTCACGTGTTGTACCTTCTTGGCGAATGGCACCACTTGCAATCACAATATCTCCACCTTGAACATCAAGACGCATACCACCACATGTACCTACACGTAAAAAGGTATGACACCCTAGTTGAATAAGCTCTTCCATTGCGATTGCAGTACTGGCTCCACCAATACCAGTTGAAACTACGCTGCATAATACTCCATTAATATAGCCTGAATATGTAACATATTCACGGTTGTCCGCAACAAAATATGCATCATCTAAATAAGATGCGATATCCTTTACTCTTTTGGGATCTCCCGTTAAAATAACATAATCTCCAACACCATTTTCCTCTAATTGAGTATGATATTGTTTATTTGAACCTTCTGTGTAATCAATCATAATATATCCTAGAAAGATTGGAATTGTAAATAGTAGACATTTGGATGAAACATTGTCGTATTAAAGCTATAAGCCTGACAATCATCATTTTCTCCATCCCAGTCATTATTCAATTTGGATAATAAATCATCGATTTCATCTTCACTCAAATCACTTGTCGCATAAAACTCCATGCAACCAGCTAAACTCGGCTGTAATCGACTTGGAGAATAAGACATCTTTGAACAAATTTCATTCAATGCGTTTTGAACAACTTCAACAACAGCATCATCTTCTTTGTCAACAACTACATGCAATCTTATCTTCATTATACGTTCACCTTATCTACTACATAGTTACATAATTTTTTTAAGTTTGTATCATTAGACAAAGTGATAACTTTACCCAAACTTAAATTCAATGCTGCAATAACGGGTTTACCATTATCCATCAATACATTTAAAGTACCAGTAGTATTTTCGTAATATACATCAAACAAATAACTTTGTTTTCCGTTATCTTCTTTCTTTTCTCTTAAATCAAAATGGAAAGTATCTTTATTTTTTAAAATAATACGAACAGCTCCTGCCCCAGAGCTAGGAATTGATTTTGCCATAGAAACCTCCTACTTTTTATTAGCATCATATGTAAGCATAATGCCTAAATTCGCATAAATACTTAAATCTACATCCGCAACATCACAAGTCACATGAGCCTGCATACCTTTTAATTTTGGTAACATAGCTAATGCTTTTTTTGCATCTTCACTATGCAAAGCAGAAACAGATAACGCAATTAAAATTTCATTTGAATGAAGTCTTGGATTTACCGAACCAAGATATTCTGTTTTTAAGTTTTGGATAGGTAAAATAGCTTCTGGTGAAATTAAAACTTTCTTTTTATCAATTCCTGCAAGATGTTTTAATACATTCATTAAAACGGCTGAACAAGCACCCATTAAATTCGTTGTTTTTCCTGTAATTATTGTTCCATCATCCAATTCAATAGCACCAGATAAAGAATGAGTTTGTTCTTCTTTTTTACGTGCAGCAACAACACAAGGACGATCTAATTCTGTAATACCCGCTTTGTTCATAACAACTTCTTGTTTTTGAACTTCTTCATATGAACATAGTTCATGAGCATATCTTGTTTTACTTACAAAATAACGACGAATGATTTCCTGGTTACTTGCATTACAACATGCTTCATCATCACTAATACATAAACCCGCCATATTTACACCCATATCTGTAGGACTTTGATAAGGACTTGAACCATATATTTCTTCAAAAATGTTCTTTAGGACAGGAAAAATCTCAATGTCACGATTATAATTAACTGTTACTTCATTGTAAGCCTGTAAATGGAATGGGTCAATCATATTTACATCGGCCAAATCTGCAGTTGCAGCTTCATAAGCCAAATTTACAGGATGATTCAAAGGTAAATTCCAAATAGGGAACGTTTCATATTTTGCGTATCCTGCCTTAATGCCATGTTTATGTTCATGATATAACTGTGATAAACAAGTAGCCATTTTACCGCTACCAGGACCTGGAGCCGTCACAACAACTAAAGGTCTTGTTGTCTTAACATAATCATTCTTTCCAAATCCAGAATCAGAAATGATTTTTTTAGTATCTGTAGGATATCCTTCAATAAAGTAGTGGAAATATACGTCAATTTTTCTACGTTTCAAACGAGCTTTAAATAAATCAACTGCTTTTTGACGATTGTATTGTGTTACAACAACACTTCCAACATATAATCCTCGTTGAGTAAATTCATTGATCAAACGTAAAACATCTTCTTGATATGTAATTTGTAAATCGGAACGAGTTTTATTTTGTTCAATATCATTAGCATTAATGACAATGACAATTTCAGCATCATCTTTTAACTGCATCAACATTTGTAATTTTGAATCTGGCGAAAATCCAGGTAATACGCGAGAAGCATGATTATCATCAAATAATTTTCCACCAAACTCCAAATATAATTTATCTCCAAATTGAGAAATTCTTTCTTTAATATGCTCTGACTGCATTTCTAAATATTTTTGATTATTAAATCCAATTTTTTTCATAATTTCAATCTCCATACAACTCATGATTTTACAATAAAATTACAAAAAAGGCAAAAAAAAAGGACCCGGCAGCTAGCTATCTTCGCAGGGGCAAGCCCAACTATTGT
>ERZ779888.1826-NODE-1826-length-19626-cov-6.553625_pt1 | contig 19626 bp, 20 predicted proteins | sample MGYA00511245_ERZ779888 | MGnify/ENA primary metagenome ERZ779888 (study PRJEB29588, sample SAMEA2155255) | human gut metagenome | biome: human gut; feature: human-associated habitat; material: faeces | place: Denmark | collected 2008/2010 ... | reverse complement strand
AGGCGAGCGGTTTTTATCCTTTTGGCGATGCCACCGCCCTCTTACGAGGTCGGTGGCAAAAGGCTGTTTTTTATGTTTGTGTTTCAGTCCCCCAGTATTTCTCCACTGAGCCAAAGGCAGCCGATAATCACCATGATTACCGGCTGCCCATCGTACCCCCGCAGGGAATCGAACCCTGATTTAAGGTTTAGGAAACCTTCGTTCTATCCGTTGAACTACGGAGGCATCGCCTAAATGGAAAGATTTGCACTATCCTTTTGCAAAGATAGTGCAAATCTTTGATTCAAGCAATTCAAGAATTACTTTGATGCTTTATGCAAGAAGTTTAACGATGTAGTTCTGGAGCCAATAAGACACAATACCAGCCACATAGCCCACAAACACGAGCCAGCTGACATGCTTCAAATACCAGCCGAAGCTGATGCGTTCGAGACCCATCACCACTACGCCAGCGGCAGAACCGATGATGAGGATGCTGCCACCCACACCAGCACAGTAGGCAAGGAGCTGCCAGAACAAGCCATCTACGGCGAAGTCGCGCACGAGGTCGGTGTACATGCCCATACAGCCAGCCACCAATGGCACATTATCTACAATACTTGAAATCACACCGATAATGCCAGTCACAAGATAGTGGTTGCCACCAGAAATCTCATTGAGCTCAGCGCCTGCCATGTGAAGCACCTTGATTTCTTCCAAACAACTCACTGCCATGAGAATACCGAGGAAGAAGAGGATGGTGGTCATATCAATGCGGCCAAGCACTTTGCTCACGCGGCGATTCATGCTGTCGGGTGCGTGACGCTCTTTGCGATAGAACACTTCGATAACGGTCCAAATCACACCAAGCACCAAAAGAATGCCAGCGAATGGTGGAAGACCAGTAAGGCTGTGGAATACAGGAACGAAGCACAAGCCACCTACGCCAAGGAAGAAAATCACCTTGCGCTCTAAGCTTGTGAACACATGATCCTCCACGTTAGAGGTGGTGACAGGGGCATCGAGGTGACCCTTGAGCATCCATTGCATGATGAGCGCAGGTATCACCACTGAAATGAGCGATGGGAGGAATATTTCTTTAATCATGCCACCAGCGGTAATCAAGCCCTTGTTCCAAAGCATGATAGTGGTCACGTCGCCAATTGGCGAGAATGCGCCACCAGAGTTTGCGGCAATAATCACGAGCGAAGCAAACATTAAACGATCGTGGTGGTCGTCAACGAGTTTGCGAAGCACCATCACCATCACAATACTGGTAGTCATGTTGTCGAGAATGGCACTGAGGAAGAATGTCATTAATGCGATGCGCCACAGCAGTTTACGCTTGTTGGTGGTTCGCAAAATGTCGCGAACGAAATTAAATCCGCCGTTTTGATCAACGACCTCTACGATAGTCATTGCACCCATCAAGAAGAACAGCGTGGTGGCAGTGCTGCCAAGATGCTTTTCAAGCACGCCATTCACCATATCGGGAGTGAAATTGGGGAGATAACTTCCGGGGTCAAACATAAAGAGTGTCCACGTGGCCACAAACATCAGCAACGCAACAGCCGCCTTGTTCACGCGAGTGAAACTCTCAAGCGCTATGAATGCGTAGCCTATCACAAACACCACAACAATAGCAATAGTCAGTGTAGTCATGAATGAAGAAAATTAATTAGTAAATCCAAAAAATAATAACACCTAATTTCAGAATATTCATCTCTAAAATCAGCGGCAAAGATAAATCTTTTTCGCAATTCTGACAATTATATCGGTTGAAAAATGTAAAAATTTGTATAAAGGGCTTTAAATCCTCTCACACCACCCCCACACCCCCATTTCCCCACCCCAAAAAACACATCTTATTACGCTATAGTGTAATCACTATAGTGGGGATTTACTGTTTTTTGGATTTGGGGTAGAAGGCGGCGATGAGGATGAGGAGGGTGCCTGCCACGAGGTAGGCTTGCCAGCCTTTGCCGGCGCGCGCTTTGCGATAGTCGGCATCGGTGTAGGTGCCGGCGATTACGCCTTTAATATAGGGGAGCATGTTGCAGATGCCATGGTAGTATGATTCACCGTTGTCGCATACGGGTTTTTCCAGCCTGTCGATGCTCAAGTGTTTGCAAAACACACGCGGGAACTGGTCGTGAAGCTGGTCGCTCACAGCCATCACCACGGTCGGAAACTCATCTGCTTTGGTTTTAGCGATGAGTATAAGCACAGATTTCTGATGGTTTAGATTCCAGTTATTCAAGATTTGTGCGGCATAAGCCTCGGCATGTAGCCTTGCGAGGGAGGTATCTGCAACCGCCACCAGAATTTTGGCATTAGAGGCAGAGTAATAGCGCATCAGACTGTCGTTGAGCAGTTTTGCCGTGTCGGTAGGCATCACACCCACCATATCCACCACGCACTGGTCGGTGCGTAGTGGGGGCAATGAACTGGCGTGCGCAAAGTTTACCACAGCCATCACTCCGCACAGCACCATAGCCGTCAATATGCGATGTAGTTGCTTCATATACGCCACCGTCACCAAGAGCCTCCTGCTCCACCACCACCGAATGAGCCGCCGCCAAAGTCGAAGCCACCCGATGAACCTGAAGAACCCGAAGTAAACGAGCCACCACCGAACGGCAGGAAAATTCTGAAGCCAATGAACACCAATAGAATGGCAATCACGCAAATCCAGTCGAAGAGCGACAAATCCTCGTCGCTTTGGTAGGTTTCGTAATTGTATTCGCCACGGCACACGGGCATAATCACCTTCAACGCCGCCCAAGTAGCTGCGGTGTAGTTGTTGCCATCTTTGAGGATAGGTATCATCTTGTCTTCCACAATCCTATTGCAGAACACATCGGGGAGCGCACCTTCCAGTCCGCGCCCTGTGGCGATAAACACCTGTCCTTTCGAGAATCTGGTTTTGGGTTTGATGAGAATAACGATGCCATTGTCAATTTTCTTCTGCCCCACGCCCCAGCGGTCGCCAATCTCGGTGGCATACTCGTTGGGCGTGTAGCCACCCAGGTCGTTGGTGGTGACAATCACCACTTGATTGGAGGTTTGTTTGGAGAATGCCACCAAACTATCTTCGAGTTGGGCTACGGCGGCCTCGCTAAACACGCCAGCCATATCGTTGACCAACCGTGGTGGATAGGGGCGTTCGGGAATGCCGTCGGCGGCTTGCGCTACCGATGCCACCCACGACATCAGCAACACAGCCACCACGCACGATGTTCTTCTTATCAGAGTAAGTGTCTTTTTCATTGTTGCATCATTGATATAGTCCTGACCACATCAGCCACGGCAGCAGAAACGGCACCGTAGTAGTCTTCGGTTCTGAGTTTTGGAAGCATGATGTCGGAAACGATGCCTTGGCAGCACACATCGGTGAGCATAGGCTCCAAACCCTTGCCCACGGCTATCGCCACCTTGCCGACCGAATGTGCGGTTTTGGGCTGCACCAGTATCACCACGCCATTGTCTTTTTCTTTACCCACGCCCCAGCGTTTGCCAATCTCGGCGGCAATCTGCTGTGGGTCGGCATCGGCAATATCGGCGATGGTGACCACCACAATCTGCGCAGGTGTTTGTGCGCCATACATACGCAGGTCGTCTTCCAACCCACGAACGCTGTCGCCAAGCACACCGGCAAAGTCGCTGACCGCCATGGTGGCTTGCTCCGGAATCACCAATTTTCCATCGGCACCCACGTAAGCCACGCTGTCGGTTTGCTCCGTAGTGCCTTCTGCGGCATCGGCGCTGCCGCTCGACGATCCGGTGTTTTTACACATGGTGAACAGCAATGTGGCTGCCACCAGTGAAAACACCGAAATCAATATTCTCATTCTATTTTTCATATTCATGTTTTACCAAGAGCCTCCAGCGCCACCGCCACCGAATGAACCACCGCCCCAGTCGCTGCTGTCGCTGCTATAACTGTCGGAGCCGCTGCTATAACTGTCGGAGTCGCTGTCGCGACTTGAATTGAGACCCCACTTATCGGAGAAGTAGTCGTGCAAGAGCAGTTTATCAACAACGAAGAACAGGATAAGTCCGCCTGTGAAGATAATCAACGCCCAACCCCAGAAATCGAGGCCATCCTCTTTTTCCTCTCCGTTGGCGTAATGCTTTTTCTGATAGTTGTCGTAGGTGTACTCGCCACGACACACGGGCATAATCACCTTCAGCGCAGCCCAAGTGGCAGCGGCATAGTTGTTGCCCGCTTTAAGATGCGGAATCATCTCGTGCTGAATCACCCTATTACAGAACGCGTCGGGGAGCGCACCTTCCAATCCGCGGCCTGGAGCGATATACACCTCGCCCTTCGAGTCCTTGGTCTTAGGTTTGAACAAAATCACCACGCCATTGTCGAGTTTCTTCTGCCCTACGCCCCATGTGTCGCCAATCTTGGTGGCAAACTCATTCGGGGTGAGGCCTTCAAGGTCGAGCACGGTGAGAATGGTGATTTGGTTGGAAGTGGTGCGAGAAAACTTGGCAAGCGAGTCTTCCAACTGGCGAACCGTGGAATCGGCAAGGATGCAAGCGTAGTCGTTGACATATTGCTTCGATGGCGACAGAGCCAGAACACTACCTTTGAATGGTTTGCGGCTGGTGATGGCTGTGCTCTCCTCATTATCGTCGGCAGCAGTGGCTTGCTCCACTTTCGCTGTTGACGATTCGGGTGCGGTTGGTTTGTTCGACTCGTCTTCGCCAAACACCACGCCTATCACACCCAAGAACAGGAACACGATAAACGACCACATGCAGCCTTTAGCCATGCAGCCTTTTTTCTTCTTTTTAGGCTTGTCGGTCACCGATTTGGTGCGTTTTTTCTTCGAAGAAGTAGTCATTTCCTCGGCTTCCTCCACTACTGGCTGTGCCTCGGCTTTCGCTGATGCTGGCACAGGAGGGGGAGCGGGCGCACTTTTCGGCGCTCCAGCGAATGGCGGAGGTGTGGGTTTTGCGCCACCATCAAATGCAGGAGGCGTAGGTTTTTCACCGCCAAAAGAGGGAGGCACAGGAGCCCCACTCTTCCGATTGTTATCTTTGTCGTTCATGTTCATTACATTATAATATTACCAATCGCTACTTGCGCCACCGCCGTCAAACGAGCCTCCGCCAAACTTTTGAGCATTTCGGCGTTTGCGTTCCTCTTCCTCTTGGCGCTTTTCGCGTACACTTTTCGCCGTAGTCGCACCAGCGGCTGCTTCAGCCTCGCGCTTTTTGCGTTCGGCTTCAAGTTCTTTTTTGCGCTTCTCGGCAGCAGCCAAGCGTGCGGCGCGCTCTTCTGGGGTTTCGTTGGCTTCGATAAGTGCCTGTTTTTGCTTCGCGCGCTTGTTGGCATACGCCACACCGCCCACTACAGCGGCAATGATGCCCACAAACCAAATCCAACCACCGCCTCCGCCCGACGATTTTTTCGTGGCTTCGTCGCCCGAAATCTCGCCTGCGCAAATCGGCATCACAGCCTTCAGCACAGCCCATACGGCTGCGTCGTAGTCGCCTTTTTTAAGTGCTGGAATAGCCTTGCCATCAACGATTCGCTTGCAAGTGACATCGGGTAAAGCACCGCCCAGTCCACGACCGGGACAAAGGGCGAACTGACCTTTCGAGTCTCTGGTCTTGGGCTTGATGAGGATAATCAAACCGTTGTCGAGTTTCGCCTGACCTATGCCCCAGCGGTCGCCGAGTTCGGCGGCATACATCTTGGGCTCATAGTCGCCAAGGTCTTTTACGGTAATCACCATAATCTGGTTGGTGGTGCGCTTTGAGAATGCACGGAGCGAGTCGTCGATCACTTTCGACTGGCGCAGCACACCGGCAAAGTCGTTGACGAAAATCGCAGTATCGGGGCGTGCTGGAAAATCGGCGTCAGCCGCAAAGCTGGTCGCCGACATCATCACAGCCAAAGCCGCGAGTATTAGGAGTTTTACTTTTTTCATTGAGAGATTAGTTTTTAACCCAAAATCGGTCATTAGTCGAACTTGACGCGTGGACGAATGTTTATTCGTCGTCGCTGTACGAAACATCGTTGCTCAGTTCGTTCACATCGTTTTCCACAGGAGGAAAGTAGGTTGCGAGCGATTCACCAATCTGTGCCACCACTTCGCAAATGCCGTCGGCTGGCTTTCCTTGGGAAAGGTATTTCCCCAAAGTGTCTTTCTCCACACGCCAGTAGTCGTCGGGCACCACATTGTTGATGCCCTCGTCGCCCAAAATAGCAAACTTCTTGCTCTTATAGGCCACATATATGATCACAGCGTTGCGGCGTTCGGTTTTGTAGAGCCCAAGTTTGTTGAACTTCTTTTCCGCCGCCTCCATCACATCGCCACCGCACTTGGGCGTGATATGCACGCATATTTCGCCCGAAGTGCGCTTTTCTGCCATGGTTATGGCATCGGTGATGCGGGTCTGGTCATCTTTCGAAAGAAAATCGGTAAGAGCCATATCCTATTTTATTTTTTTGACTTATTCGAAACTTACAGTTGGAGCATTTTCGGCGCCTTCCTTAGCCTTGAAGTGAGGTTTGGTCTTGAAGCCAAACATGCCTGCGAAAATGCTGGTTGGGAAGCGGCGAACTTTTGTGTTGTATTCCTGTGCGCCCTCGTTGAAGTCGGTCACAGCCTTGGTGATACGGTTTTCAGTGCCTTCGAGTTGTGCTTGCAGGTCGCGGAAGTTTTCGTTAGCCTTCAGTTCAGGATAAGCCTCACTCACAGCCATGAGTTTGCTCAGTGCGCCACTCATTTGCTCTTGAGCCTTTTGGAACTTCTCGATTTGCTCGTCGGTCATGTTTTCTGCGTTGATGTTGATTTGGCCAATCTTGGTACGAGCCTCGGTCACTTCGGTAAACACCTTTTCTTCGTGCTTAGCGTAGCCCTTCACCACATTCACAAGGTTAGGAACGAGGTTGGCACGACGGTCGTATTGTGCTTCCACGTTTGCCCAGTATTTTTCCACATCTTCTTCCTGTGAAACCAGACCGTTGTAGCTGCTGATGCACCACAGGGCGAAAAGAGCAATTACGCCAATGATAATCCATTTGGTCATACCACCACGTGCGGCTGGAGCTGCTTGTTGTTGAGGAGCGGGATTTGGGTTTGCATTAATGTTCATAATTCTAATAGTTTTTTAACGTTAATAATTCTGTTATTTCTATTCATGTATCATACATTTCATGTATCATCATTTCACTATCACACTATTATATATTAATGTGTAAGATTCAATAATGCGAAGATACACAAATTACCTTAAAGTAAGGCAACTTTTGTGCCAAAAATCATCACATCATCACAAATTTCTCCCCAATAAGTATAACAGCCACTTATCGAGCACCGTTCTGGTAGTCGCGGTATTTGTTGCCGCTATAGGTGTTGCGTCCGAAGGCGTTGCTGCCAAACTCGTCTTCCTCTTCGTCGGCATTTTTCGTCTCTCTACGCTCCAGCGAGTCTCTGCGTCGCTCCGGCTTGTTCTTTCTGATTCGGTCGGGCTTCTGCTGGTTGAGCGGAGTGGCGTAGATGTCCCACGTTTCCTCGCGTCCCCAACTCTTGCGCACTCGGAGTTTGTCGGCGTAGGGATAGTAATACACTTCTTCGGGCTGGCGATGCTCGGCGTAATTGCCAGCGTCCCAGCGGTCGTTGCCGTTGGTGTCGATTACCAGACGGGCGTAATACTCGGCAGGAATCAGGTTTTCGAAGCGCACGGTGCCGTAGGTCACTCGCTCGTGGCGAATCACGTTTTCGTTGGCGTCGAGCAGTTCCACAAATGCGCTGTCGCCGCTATTCACATGCAGAATCACATAGCCATACTCGTCGAGCGACTTCACCTTGAATTTGTAGGTCACCGAGTCGTTTGCCACGCCATACACGTTGCACACCGCCGCCGAATCGAAATGTAGGCGATATTGCTCCTCTGGCTTCAAGTTGGCTTGAATCATATAGTTGAGCGGATTCAGTTCGTTGACGAGCCGCATTTCCGCCTTCACACGCATCCAAGTGCTATCTTTCTGCATACGCTCCAGGCGAATGGCACTTTGCGTGATATTGGCGATGGGCGCATTGAGTGCGAATTGAATGGTGTCGGTCACATCGAGTTGGTCGGTTTTCTTGGGCGTGAGTTGCAGCACTTCACGCTGGGCGCGCTCTCGCTGTGCAAGAGCCTTGATGTCGAGGTCGATTTCGGTAACGTCCTTGCCCGATGCCAGCAGTTTCTCGCGGCGTTTGATTAGTTTCTCACGCTCTTTCTCTATGTCTTCTCGCTCCTTTTGCGCCTCGCGCTCTGCCTTGATTTCGGCATTGGTGCGGCGCACCTGAAACACGATGGTGTCGTTCACCGTCACCACATTCTCAAGCGAGTCCATCTTCATATAGCGCATGTCCACATTGATGCTGTCGGCTTTGAGTAGCACGCTGTCGGTGAGCCAATACACGATGGAGTCGTTGCCCTCGCGGCGTTCCATCACATACCAGTCGTCGGCATGGTTGGCTGGCGAGAGTATGTTGAGTTCGGGCAACTGGTTGGGTGCCGAAAACAGCACAAACAGGCGGTTGCGGCTCACGCGCTCGGCTTTTTTCAAGTAGAGTGGCGTATAGCGCTCGTTAAACATGCTCAACAATATGTCGTTGGGCAAATATTCGGTGTGCGTGGCGGTCACCACAGTATCAACTCGGTGGTCGAAGGTGAATGTGGTGTCTTGCGAGGTAAACTCTCGCACGCTTGGCACTACGATTTCATCTAAGAATGCGTAATCCTCGCTGCGGCTCATGCGGTAGTTGCCGTCCATGTCGTTGAGCGCGAAAATGTGGTATTTGCCCGGCTTCACGCCTTGCACCGTAAATTCGCCCTTGTCGTTGGTGCGCGAAATGCGTTCAAACTGCTGTTTGGTGAAGGCACTGTCATCAAGATTGCTGTGTAAGCCCACCATCACGTGCTGCATCGGCTCAAGGTCGCACGCACGGAGCACCATGCCCGACACGCTCATCGTGTCGATACTCTCGCCTGTGGCGAACGAGAAGCAGTAGCCGTCCAGGCGATTGCCCTCGTTGTTGTCCTCGATGGCGTCGCTAAAGTCGATGGTGTAGGTGGTGTTGGGAATTAAATCTTCGTTGAAAATCACCTCCACGGTGCGGCCAAGCGAACGAATCGTGGCTGGTTCTTTCTGCGCTGGCGAAATCACCACCTTCTTCTGCTGGTCTTTAATCGCCACAATTTCATCGAATTGAATGGTCACCTTCTTGCCCTTGAAGTTCACCGAGCGTGGCGTGGGATTCGATTTCAGCACCACAGGAGGGGTATAGTCGCGCGGACCGCCAGAAGGAGATCCAATATTGGCGCACGACCACAGCATAGCGGCCATGCCAAGCAAAAGTATATATATGAGATTACGCAATTTCATCACCTAATATTCGTTTTTACCAACAAATCATAAATTTAACCAACAAAGATACACATTTTTCCACAAACCTCAAGCACCCACCACCACCTGCCATCTATATTTCGCCCCCACACCATATTCACACCCACCCAACAGCCACACCCACCAACCCATATCCACAAACCGATGAGCGCACTTCAGTAAAGCCAAAAATGTTAAAATGAAAGTTTTTTCATATTTTTTCAAGAAAAATGGCGATTTTATTTTGGAAATACAAAAAATGTAATTGATATTTGCATCAAACAAAAAACAAATAGCAACATATACAGTAAGCAAAACAACAACACCATAAAAAGTAAATTTTCTCATACTCTAAAATGAAATGCAGGAACCACTTTGTGAAAAGGGATTCCTGCAGCACTATACCCCCACCTCCCACATAATCCGTATTAGGATGGGGGTGGTATTTTTTTGCAACGGGGGATTTGCTATTGCAACTGGAGTGCGTGAACTGGATTAGAACCAGTAGAAGGAGCGGGTGTTGCCGTCGGAGATGAAGTAACGGCCGTAGCTTGTGACTTTTACGTAGCGGGGGATGTAGTCCACTTTTTTCAGGATGTCGGCCGCGCTGCTTGGAATGGATTTGAAATACACACCACGGTCACAGCAAAGCACGCAGCCGCCCAGATTGGTGACGCAGGCGCTGAGTATCTTGCCGAATTTGTTTTTCGCTTGGCGCACAGTGGCTTCAAACTCTGGTGAACATTCGGTGGTGCCGTCGTCGCATACTATCACATAGTTAGAGTACTCATCCATTGCCAACGAGATGATGTCTTTGCCTTGTCTGTTGAGGGCGTGGAGTTTGTTGTAGATGTCGTCCGAGGCAAGAGCATTCCATATAAGCTTGTTGTTAACCCTACTAATCACACTCCAACATTTTCCAAACTGTGTGATGTTGATGTCGATAATCCTGCCTTCCTTCTTGTTCACATCAAGTATGACGTCGAGCATACCTTGAGGCAGTTGGTGGTAATAATAGCCGTTGTCGCCCATAATCACCAAGCCTATACCATTGCGAGAGAATGCGGCGATTCGGGCCTCATTCGCTTTTTGTATGGCATCGGTCAAGAAGCCGATGGGAGTGTGCAATGTGGGGTCGTAACGAATGGCTCTGCCATAGCTGTGGTTTTCGTTCACCATCCCATTATAGCCTCTCATGCGGGCATCCATCATGTCGAGGGCGAGCTGTTGCTCTGGCGTGAATCCGCCATCATACTGCTGATAGTTGCCGCTTGACGAACTTGACGATGAGCTGCGTGAGCTTGACGAACTTCGGCTTGAGCGCGACTGAATTTGCCCGGTGCCGTTACAGTCGGGGCAGCGGTCGGAGTGCGACACGCCCGATGGCACCATCTGGTGGCAAATGGGGCATTGACGCTTGCTCTTGTTGTGGCCATAAGTGCCTGTGCCACCACGCTGGAAATACACAATGCCTTTGCCACCGCATCGCAAGCACCTGCCTGCATCGGCATGTGGCGCGGCTGTAAGGATAACTAACGCGAGTAATGTAAGGCGAAGAAGAGTCTGCTTTTTCATTTTATTCGTTGTGCTTGGAGGATGCTTTGTAAAATGTTGTCAAGTACAAAGTTATAAAATTTTATCCAAATTCAAGAAAGACGAAGCCACGATTACTCCCGATTTTTAGTAATTTTGCAAAAGAACAAAAACAAACGATTGAAAGTGATGAAGAAAATCTTGCTGTTGCTCATGTTGGCAACGTCGGTTTTGGTGCAAGCCAAAGCCAAATATGGTATTGTGATGCCGGCTTCGCTGAAGCCTGGCGACAAAGTGGCTATCCTCTCGCCCGGCAGCACGCCCAGCGACTCATCGGTAATCAAGGCGATGGAGGTGCTGAAAGGGTGGGGGTTAAACCCTGTGAGGGGCAAATATGTGACTAACCGCTACCATGGTTGGGCAGGCACCGCCGCAGAGCGTGAGGCCGACCTGATGTGGGCGCTCCGCGACAATTCCATCAAAGCCATCATCTGCTCGCGTGGTGGTTATGGCTCGGCGCAAATTCTATATAATGTGCCGCTCGACACGCTGAAGAAGTACAACAAATGGCTTGTGGGCTACAGCGACATCACCGCCCTGCACAGCGCCATGGTGAAGGCTGGACACATGAGCATTCACGGCAGTATGTGTGGCCGATTGGCAAAGACCGGCGGCACCGACGAATATAGCGAGCGTTTACGCAAACTGCTCTTTGGCAAGGAGATGCCAAATGTGGAAGCCCCGGCCCACGCCTACAACCACACCGGCAAGGCGAAAGGCATATTGATTGGTGGTAACTTGAGCGTTTTCACCCAAGTGAGTGGATCGGCTGACTACGACTTCCTCGACCGCGACTTTGTGAAGGACAAAGATGTGGTGCTTTTCTTCGAAGATGTGAGCGAGAGCGTGAACCGTGTGGCAAGTTTGCTGTTTCAGATGAAGTTGAAAGGCACGCTCGACCACGTGAAAGGCATCATCGTGGGCCGATTCACCGAAGTGACCAGCCTTTCAGGCTATGAAAGCATGGATCAGATGCTCCACGAATTCCTCGACGAGTATCAAATCCCCATCTGCTACGACTTCCCCACCAGCCACGACGAGTCATGGAACACCCCCATGATAGAAGGCTGCCCCGTGGAACTGACCGTAACCCCAGAAAAATCCACCCTAAAATTCAAGAAAAATTAGAGGTTAGGAGATAAAAGTGTCAGTTTTCTACGGAGATAATAAAAATTCTCCGTAGAAAATTGACACTTTTTGAAAATTAAATCGTATCTTTGCCAAAAGAACAAACTTCAATTGAGCAACGATATGAATAGCATCATTTACAACATGGCCTCACAAGGAGGCGTGATAACGGTTTCAGAGCTCTCAAAACAATCCGATTATCGAAAATTGGTGAGAATGAAAGACCGTGGCGACCTGATTAAGATTCGTCATGGGGTGTATGCTATTCCTGATGCTCTTTTTAATACAATGATAGATGTGGAAAGGATTGTTCCAAACGGGATAGTCTGTTTGTTCAATGCTTGGGCATATCACCAGCTTTCCACGGTCGTGCCACCATCTATTTGTGTCGCTATAGATGCAAAACGAAAGGTGGTGATACCCTCAACCGTTCCCATTGAAATATATTACTGGAAAAAGGAGAATTTGGAGTTTGGTATTACAGATGCTGAAATATCTGGTTTTAAAGTTCGTATAACAGATTTGGAGCGCAGTGTATGTGACGCTGTGAAATACCGAAATAAAATCGGTTTGGACACTACCGCAGAAATCATTCGAAATTATCTGAAAAAAGATAAACGCAATCTTAGTCGCCTTTCGGAATATGCCAAAAGGCTAAGGGTTGCCAACACTTTGAAAAACTATTTAATGATAGCCATAGAGTGATGATATGAAAAAGAAAAACTACGGAAAATCGGTAAAGAGTCGCTTGCTCAATTTGATGAATGCGACAGGCTATAAATATATGTATCTTCTTGCAAGATATTTTAATGAGCGTTTACTCTACAGAGTTTCCGTGAGCCAATACAAAGACAACTTTCTACTAAAAGGTGGCACTCTGCTCTATGCAATGGACGGACTTGACGCGCGCCCTACAGTTGATGTGGATTTTATGGCAGAGAAAATCACCCGCGACCGAGAGTATTTGGCTGAAGTGTTTAAAGAGATTTTGGGGATTCCATGTGATGAGGACGGGGTAAGTTTTGATACAGAGGATATTACAGTTGAACCAATCACAGTGGAAAAGAAATATCCTGGAACGAGATTTTATTTCACAGCACACATGGACAGCATTGTACACAAGATGTCGGTTGATGTGGGTTTTGGCGATGTCGTAACGCCATATCCTGCATCTATTGATTTTCCTTTGTTGCTACCCAACACTCCATCGGTGAATCTTCAAGCCTACTCGCTGGAAACTGTTGTTGCTGAAAAATTCCACACGATGATAGACCGTGATGTGTACAATAGCCGCATGAAAGACTTCTTTGACTGCTACCAGTTGCTGACTAAACGAGAGTTGGACGATGAAATCCTATATGATGCAATTAAAGCCACATTCGATAATCGAGGACTTGTATATAATCCTGATTTGAAACTTTTCACAGAGGATTTCATCAACGATTCCAACCGACGGTTCCAATGGGAGTTGTTCCTCAAAAAAATCCAGTGGAAAGAAGCACTTGACTTTGACACTGTAATGCACGTAGTAAAAGAAAGATTGGAGCCCATGGCTGAAAGATATTGGGAAAACCAATTCAAGAAAAATTAGAGGTTAGGAGAATTAACTGACTCATCGGAGCACTCGGAGTACGCAGAGCACTCGGAGTGCTCCGAATTCATTTCTCATAACCTCTAATCTCTAATTTCTAACTTCTAATCTCTAATTTCTAATATCTAATTTCTTTAGATTGCCAGGGCTTTTTGGGTGCGGAGGTGGCGGAAGTTGTTGAAGGTGTCGAAAATGTCGTAGAGAGCGATGCTGGAGTTGGCGGCTTGCGTTTGGTAGAGCGATGCGCTGCCCGATGTGTTCACATTCTGCCCTTGCAGCGTGGCAGTGATGCCCGACACATTCTCCATCATTTTCATTTGCAGATTGATCATCTCAAAGATGCCTATGTTGGTGTTGTCGTGGCTCACCTGTTCGGGTTTCGCCATACCCTCATCGGGGTTGTAGGGCAGCACACCGCCAGTTTCGTTCCAAATGCGCAAAATCGTGTTCCAGTTCAGCGAGTTGGGTTTGGCTGATTCGGGATATAGCAGCACACCCTTTGCGCTGTTGCTCAAAATGCGGTCGACGATGGTGGTGAGCCTATTGATATACTTCTGCTGGTCAATCACATCTTCAATAAAGCCATGCACCTCGCCATCGGTGAGCGGATAGAACTTCACCACAAAGGGGTGCTGGCGATGCTTGGCAGGCGAATCGAAGGTGGCAAGCAAGTCGCCCATCGGGGTGAACCATCGGCAGCGCCACATGGTGGCAATGTCCCAGCGGTAGGAAATCAGTGGGTCGGCTTTGATTTTCTTCTCCTGCGACACCGGCACCACAAACACTTTGGCGGTGGCTTGGTCGTGACAGAGCAGTACTTCCTGACTTTCGAGCGTCCACACCTCTATGGCGCGGCACTTGTTGGTGTGCGTAAACCAAAAGTCGGCGCCACTTTGCGAATCGGCGCCAATGGCGGTGCAGAACTGAAGCGTGCGGTCGTCGGGCGAGTCGCTGTAAAGCCTTCGCACCCACGCCGCTTTCTTCTTGTTGCCAGCCGCCACACGCTTAATCAGTTCCGCCACACTCAAATCGTGAATCTGCCCCACGATTTCGCAGTCGCGGCTCAGCGGGTCGATGGTGTGGTTGATAAAAAAATGCGACAAGTTCACATTGCTCACCACCGTTTCCTTCTTCCCCAAGTTTTCCGTTTCCTCCACACGCTGAATGCAGCAGCCCGAAATCAGAAATTCCTCCAATGCGCGGCTGTCGAGTTCGTCGAGGGCATTGCTCTCGGCAATGTTTTTCATCGCCGACGGCTCGCGAGTGCGGCTCAGGTGCTCGGCGCGAAATCTGCCCACTATGGTTTTCACCATCTGGCGGAGCATATTGTTGGTGATGGGCGCGGTGCCATATTTCTTGTAGATGATGGCTTCCTCGGTGGTGGCGGTGCCGTCGGCATCAACGGCAGGGTCCGACCATTGGTCGCCGTAGGTGAATCGCTTGTTGCGCAACCGGCGTTTGCGGAGCGCGGAAGCGGCACTCCAAGCAGTGAATGCCGCTTTCAGAATAGCAGTGTTGTTGGTCATGGTGTGTGAATGTTGATTTTATCGGATTGCAAAATACTGGCGGCGATGGCGTGGACCGTAAGAGAGGTGAATCCACGCAAAATCTCGCTCATTGATGGCTTGGTCCACTGGCAGATGCAAGGTGGTGAGCAAATGGTAGAGGCGGCGATTGTCGGCACGGTTGCCCACGGTGATATCGGCAGCCTCGCCCTTCATGTGCTGGCTCGATGGTGAGCCGCCCACCTCCTTATTGAGCCGAGGGCAACGGAATCCGCTGTTCACCTTGATAGGTTTGCCCCAAGCCTCGCGCAGCGGGTCGAGAATATGCTCCACCAGCAGGTGAAGGTTGGCGACTGCTTCTTGCGAAGGGGTGTTGTTGATGCCACGCAATTCGGCTGTGGCAGAGCGGGTAAGTTCGTGTAGTGTGAAATACTTCATGGCTTTTTTAGCGCAAAGTTACACCCGCCAAATTCACGCTGTCAACGCCAAAAAGGGAAGAAAAATCCCTCAAAACCACTTTTTTGAGAAAAAAGTTTCGTTTTGAAAGCAAAAACTTGCAAAACCGAAACCAAATATATACCTTTGCATTGGATTATTAAATGACACCTAATTGTGGAGCCTCTGAAAAAACAGATTAACCGATGTGAATCGGCTTTGTTGCACTCCCAATATTAGACAACCAAATAACTCAGAGGCTCACCTTTTAGTGGTGATTTATTAATTCCACAAAAGATTAACAAAATTCAAGTATATATTTTTTGTATCAACAACTTTTTTTGCCACCTCAGCAAAATGCCGACCAAAACCTACATACAAAAAATCTCGACGCAGACCGATTCAATCTGTGTTTCAGACCCAATCGCCCTGCACCACATACAATCCCCATTTCCAAAACACAATTATCAAGACACTATGAAGAAATATATATTAGCAGCTGCTGTGGCTGCATCATCATTCGCAGCATTCGCGCAGGACTTCGACGTTGACCCAACATTGAAAATCTCCAACAATGAAAACAAGGTGAACTTCACCGTAGGCGCACGCTTTATGGCAGATGCGGCTGTGTTCGACACCGAAGCCACACCACTCAACAGCGGCGCATCAATCGCCGATGCGCGCATTCGTACATCGATGAAATATGGCGAAAACTGGTATTTCTATGCCGACTTCGGTTTTGGCGCAGGAAAGTTTTCGCAAAAAAACATCTTCCTTGAATATTCCAAGCGTGATGCCACACAAGCGAGCCACGCTGTGAAGGTGGGCTACTATGGCGACCCTGCCGGATCGATGTCGCGCCAAACCTCGTTGGGTGGCTGCCACTTCATTTCACGCCCTGGTAGCGCCGAAACTTTGGGTTTGGGCCGTGAACTTGGCGTGTCGTACAAGTATTCGGCATCTAATGTGTTTCTCTATCAAGGTGTGTTCACCGAAAACCAATACAATAAGATTGATGCCGACTACAATGGCCTGTCGGCATCTGGCCGATGGATTTATCGCCATATCGACAAGAGTGGCGGTGGCCATGTGGGCGCAAGCGCGCGCTATGCCCACCTCGGTGGTGGCGAGGAATATGCCAGCGGCAACTCAACCTACACCAAAAAGCACCTCATTCTCTCGCAAGCACTGGAAACCTACGTCGACGACAACAAAGCGTTTGTGAACTGCAACCTCCCTTGGGCGCACAGTGTGATTGACTTCGGCGGCGAAGCGCTATGGTTTGGTGGCAACTACTTCGTGCGTGGCGAATACCGCCACAAAATCGTGACCAAGAAGCGCGATTCCCAAAAGGTGTATGACGCAGCACGAGAAAAAGGCGAAGACACTTGGGGCTCCTACGATGCTTGGCTGGCAGCAAACCCTCTGCGCACCAACCACTTCAACGGCGCATACCTTGAGGCCGGCTACAAGATTTTCGGTGGCAACTACAAATACGACATGCACGACGCTGTGCTCGGCGGTATGAAGGACAAGTCGCTTGAAGTGGTGGGCCGTGTAAGTATCACCAACCTGAATGACATCGCATCTGGCGAGCACTACTCGGCAGAGAGCGGAAAATACTTCCCCGACGGCTACGACGAAAGCAAGCCTTACGAATCAGCATCGGTGGGCGGTGGCCGCATCATTTCTGCCACATTGGGCGTGAACTACGCTTTCAACAAATATGCGCAAGTGATGCTTCACTACACCTACAGCAACTTGGACAAAGACGCGCTCCCTGGCGACAGCAACTTCCACCAAGTGCAAGCACGCGTGCAATTCACATTCTAACGAATGCCGCATCAATGGATTGATTTTTTGAATTAGTATATCTCCGCCCCGGCAAGCAGCCCCACACACACCTGCCACCGGGGCATTTTTTGAAGTCAACGAGACAACGAGACAACGAGGCTGTGAGTCAACAAGTCAACGAGGGCTCAGTTTGAATCATAACGTAGGGGCATGCCTTTGGCATGTTTCGATGCAAACAGCAAAGTATCAACACATTGCGAACAGGCCAAAGGCGAAGGCACTGAAAAACCATAAAATGGCGATTGTGCAAACAATCTTGTAGAGGCTAATAGCCGTTGGAAACGGCAGATTATGGTTAACTCCATGCAAGCGAATGAAGCTCCGCAGGAGCAAATGAGCGCAGCTTGAAGATAGGATAAAAAGTGTGTGAGCCTCGTAGAGGGTCGGTTATGATCAAAACGAATGATGCTACCACGACCGACCGTCTCCGACGCTCACCACTTGATATTGACTGGTCTCCAAGCTGCGCTCGCAAGCGAGCTTGCATGGAGTTAACCACAATACGCCGTTTCCAACGGCTCTACAAGTCTCTACTGCTGTATCAAATGGATGATGTTCAACGCGCTACCTCGATTTTGGGCGGACGTGAAGTATCACGTCCCTACCAGGATGGCTTATCAATTGATGAATTTTGTGGCTTTTGTTGAGCCGTCGCTGTAGCGTGTCAGTTTGATGATAATGCCGCTTGTGGGTGAAGTGAGCTTTATGCCGTTCACGTTATAATACTCTTCCCCCACCATGGTGGCGGTGTTTTGCACATCTTTCACACCAGATTGAGTGCCTCTAAGCGTGCGCCCAGTGTAGATGACCTCGCCCTTGGCGTTGGTCACGTAAGCCATTATGCTATTAGTTAATGACATATGGCAAATGTAAAAAACAATTTGGGAAATCACTCCTTTCGGATGAATTTATTACGCAAGAAAGCCATTTTTGTCCATAAAAAAGCCACAGCCACATGAAGATACCATGGCTCAATAGGGAATTCGCTGGGTGGAGAGGGGGATTATTTGCCGTAGGCGTTTTTCTTGCGGAAATTGTTTGGGGAATCGCCGAGGTGCTTTTTTACGTATTTACCGAAAAACGACAGGTTGTCGAAGTTCATTTCAGCGGCTATTTCCTTGATGCTCTTGTTGCTGTATTGGAGCAACTGCTGTATGCGGCTCACAATGCTTCGGGCAATGAGGTCGCTGGCGGTGCTGCCGCACTTCTCGTTGCAGATGCTGGTGAGGTATTTTGGCGACACAAACAGCTTGTCGGCAAAGAATTGCACGCTTCGCTCGTTAGTTTCGTTGCTTGCCAAAAGCAGCAGGAATTTGTGGAACAACTTATCGCCCTGACGCAGCATACCGCTATCGCTCTCGGTGAAGTGCTTGCTCACGCACGAAAGCAGGTCGAGGGCAAAACTTTTGAGAATGCCCATCAGCGTTTCGCGGCTATAGTTGATTTGCGGGTGCTCAATCTTAAACATTGCCAGCTCGTAGTATTTCAGCATCAGCTCACTCTCGTGTTGCGTGAACTTCACCACAGGATTTGATCCAATCAGCATCACGGCCTCCACAATGCTCTTGTTGATAAAATTCATACTCATCGTGTTGGCTACCACCACTATTTTGCAGTCGAAATCGTCTTCGTGCTCCACGTCGCTCACCACCGTATTGGCACCGATATAAAGAGCCTCGCGCTCATTCACAACGTGCTCCACATTATTGAGTTTGATTCTCAAATTTCCTCGCAGACAGAAAACCACAGCCACAAAAGTGACCTTAAACACATCGGTAAGGTTGGGGATTGTGGAAATTTTATCGGCAAACGCAATGTCGCCGTCGAAGTATTTAATGCCGCTGTAAAGTTCGGGAACATCGTTGATGTCGATCACAGCGATACCGGTTTGTGGATTTACGTTCTTTCTCATAAGTTCACGATGACAAAAGATGTCTGTTTTGAGGAAATACTGATGCAAATATAGCAAAAAAACCTCAAATCCGCACCCATTACCCTCCGCAAACCTCAATTATCGTTTTGTGACCTCACGGAGTTTTTAGTTATATCGGCTCAGTGGAATATTTCTGGGGAATAGATTATGCAATGTTGCCGAATCGTGAATGGAATCAAAAACAAAAACATAAAAAACAGCCTTGGAG